>ERZ773046.101-NODE-101-length-57811-cov-9.774777_pt1 | contig 57811 bp, 64 predicted proteins | sample MGYA00580634_ERZ773046 | MGnify/ENA primary metagenome ERZ773046 (study PRJEB29015, sample SAMEA2738127) | human oral metagenome | biome: human oral; feature: human-associated habitat; material: saliva | place: China | collected 2159 ... | reverse complement strand
TATTCACTACAAATATAAGAACTTTGGAGCTTACACACTTTTTTAGGACAGTATCCCCAAGTAATGTAGTTTTGTCCTTTGTAGTAGTCGAACATATTCAGTTCAAAAGAGACAAACTTTCCGTACTCATTGGCACTAACCTTACTATCTCTGGCAACACGTCCTACCATGCGAGCGGTAATCATAATTTCACAGATTTGAATTTTGTTTAATAATTTTACTAATATGTTTCTTTTCCCTTTATTCAGGAAATCTGCTTTGCAGAGGGAAGAAGAAGGCTCACTTGGCCTTCTTCTTTGAAGTTTTCTTCTCCTCCTTGGGAGCTTCTTCCTCCTTGTCGGGAGTCTCATAGAACTTGGTGGCTACCAGCAGCACGCGCTGATGCTTGACACCTTCCTGGTCGTTCCATTCCTCTGGCTTGAAGTAGCCCTCGACGGTGAGCATCGTGCCCTTGGTGAGCTTGTCGAACGAAGCGGTGTTCTCGTTCTTGCGCCATGCTTCCACGTTGACGAAAGCCGATATGCGGCTGTTTTCCTCGCCGTTCTTCTCGGTGCGGCCGATAGCCAGTGAGAAGCGTGCTACTGAAGCGGTTGTGAACTGACGGATTTCTGCATCCTTACCTACGAAACCTGTTACTGCGAAATTGTTCTCGATCTTTTTCATTGTTTTGAATTTTTGAAGTGAAACATTTATTTTTTACGTTGCTATCAGAGTTGGCAAGGGAAGTACGGAAGGCAAGGAATTACCGAATTATTTCACCCCTGGGCCATGAAAAGTTTTTATTGGCTGGCACAGACGGCAAAAAGTTTTTGAAAAAATTCAGGGAATAAGGCAACTGGTACTTGCAGCAGTACGGCTTGCACTAACTTTGCAACGAAAAAAGTAATTGTACTCACTTCGCCCGGAAAAGTCAAAGATGAAGAAGTCGGAATAAGGACAATTCAGTGACAGATACGAAAAGGAGGATGCACCGCAGTCACTAACAGCCAGCTGCACCTCACCAACCTCGGACGGAGAGGAACGGCATAGAATAGCGATTGGCATTAACAAAGACGGGAGCAGCAAGGACAGGACGCTAACCTACCAAAGAAAGAAAAGGCATCATGCCCGTCGATGAGCGGCACCGTAGGGAGGAACAACAAGACAGGAATAAGTCCGGCTCGCCATGCTTGGCAGCCTCTATGAGAAACTTACAAGGACATGGACGATAAGGAGAAAACGAAAAAAGAGGAAGAAGATCAAGTGAGCCTTCTTCCCCTGCAAAGTACAATTCTGTGAACTCTAAGTATCTTCATATGGGTTTACCCAATCTTGTCGCAGTCGAAATACGACCTGTTCATGTGATGAGGGTCAATCTCTATGCCGTACTTGTTCATGAATAGTTGTGCGAGCATCGGTTGTTCACGGGTAACACCGATAGGCGGTGTGGTTGACATCGTGCTTGTCTCGATGAACATACCTTTTTCAAGGCGTTGTCTTTTGTTCTTGCAGGCAGCATTGCCGCTGTTTTTGACAACAATTCTCCAAAGTGCCATAATGAAATTGATTTTAAGAGTGAATATTACGATAGAATCTCTGCTTTCAGTTGTTTGCTTCTCTGTTCGACCATTTCTCGCCACAGGTAGGAATCCTGTAGTTTGGACATGGGAATGTATTCCTTGTATTTCTCGTAGAAGTCAATCGGTGTGAAAGAATTGCTGAACAAAGTACCAGCATTGCCGAAATAACCGTCATGACGGGTGTCGATGAGTTCGGTCCAATCCCAGTAGTCAATGTACTTTTCGACGATGCTTTGTGTCAAAGTGATATTGGCTGGTATCTTGCTCCAGACCCATTTGTCTTTGAACGCTTCAAGGTGTTCCATGGTAAACCAATCATCATGGATGGCATCTGTCAGTTTTTCCCAATCCAGTTTCTTGGAGAATTTTAGGAGCATGGGGATTGTCCATACGATGTTTCGGTTGTCCGAAATCTCTTTCCAGTCAACTTTGTCTTGGAACTTCTCCAGAAGAGCCTCGGTCCATGCAAAATCTTCGGACAGGCTCTTCCATGCTTCTTCTGTAGCGATGCGCTGCATGAAGTCATCTTTAATCGTTGTAGTCATAGAATTTCTGTTTTTATTGAACATTATTTTGAATTTCACGATGCAAAATTAAGTGGAGGGTATGCCAACTTGTAGCAGAGGTTCAAAGAAAATCACCTCATAAGGTATTTTATTTGCTGCCAGTATTTAGATAGCACAAGATCCATCGCCCTTTTTTGCATTTCTGCATCCTCACCAAGAAGTTGAGTGAGGAACTTCCAGAAGGATTTACGATGGTGCTTGTGTTTGTAATGAGCCATCTCATGCAAGATTACGCTGTCGATGAGTGGTTGCGGCATAATGATTAAACCAGGTATCAGTGTGATGTCATTATACGAGTTGCAACAACCCATTGTGTTTCCACGAAGTTTCTTGACAAACACTCTATTGCCATATAGGTTGTGTTTCTTTTCAAATTCACGCAACCGAGGAGGTAGGACAATCTTTGCCCTTGCAGTTATTTCATCACGGATGGTTTCACGAAGCCACTTCTGTAGCCGCAGGTTCTCGAAGTTCGTATTGTCGGCATAAACAATGTCGAGCGTATCGTGATTGGGAGAAAGCATACAGACGACGCACTGACTGTTCGTCTTATACACTTTTCTCTCGTCCGATATAACGGATGCCTCCTGCCGAAGTGTATTTATATCTGCCATGTACCACGAAAAGCGGAAGTTTGGAGTGTTCAGCCGAAAGTTCGGGTTAATCCAGAAAGGAGGTGCGTGCTTTACTTGATGTTCCATGTCTTGTCAAGAATAGTGTCATATAATCGGTCGATGCTGTCTATCTTCAATCCATAGAAACATGTGCCTTTATCGTGCTCTTCAAGCATCTTTTTCCATGTGCTATCTTTCGGCAGAGGGAAATAGAAGTCGCTGATGATAAGCACATCTGCCATTCCGAATGTCTTACTTTGCAGCATCTTGATAGAGAGGTTCAGCATCTCTTCACCATCTGTACCTCCAGAGAAATGGTCTTCGAGAAAAGACTTCAACCGCATCCAGTTCCGTGGAAGCGACAAGTCCAGGAACTTAGCCCTTACAGAGAATGACATCAGGAAGACTTTCCTCTTCTGCTTCCTTGCCAGTCGGAGAAGTTGCAACAGAACAGCATAGGCTATCTTCATCGGTCGTCCACTCATGGAGCCGCTGGTGTCAACTGCCACAATGATTGGGCCTTTTTCCAGTCGCGGTTTCTTCTTTTGTGTCTGTTCAGTCTTGAATTGGCTCTCATTCTTTGGTCGATTGGCAAAAAGCTGGAGTTGCCCTGTGGCATACTTATAGTAGAACAGTCCTTCCGTCTTGCGTTCCGAAAGAATCGCTGTTTCGGAAGGCAACAAATGTTGAAGGTCATTGCCATTGGCAACTTCTTCTGCTTCAGCTGCTGGCTTTGGCGGTGATGGCAACAATGGAAGATAGCGTTTCACAGTATCGTCCATTTCGTCCTCCCTCTTCGGTTGTTCTCTGCCAATGATGCGCAACAAGTCTTTCAGTTCAGGAAAAGAGTAAAAGAAACGCTCTATCTTGCGCCGTTCTTTATAGTCACTCAGGCCATGTTCCTTGATATGATGTTCCCAACGCAACTGATTGTCCTCAATCAGTTTCTCCTTCCGCTCTACCTCCTTCTGGTCGCTGGCTTGCTTCCATTCCTTACACATCGTATTCAGGATGGTTTCCGCTTGTTCTTCTGATTCGCTATCGTTCAGTTGTTCTTTGTACCCTTCGAGATTTAGCTCATCGGGGTTATATTGTGACTCGATGACCTTTACCGCTTGTCCCCACATATTGCGTTTCTGCGCTATGCCGCCACTAACGAACACAGCTATGAAAGCCTGTTCCTTGCGATGATATTCCTCGATGGGTTGGAAAAGTTGCAGCATCGCCTCTATGAACTTCATCAGTTCCTCTTTCAGAAGTTCCGTCCAAAGAGGGTCTTGACTTTCAAGTTGTGGGTTGTCCCGAATAGTCTGACCAATGAACCCTCCCAACAGGTCGCCCTGCGGCAAGTTGTCTGGCAACTTTCCGTAGTCCATATAGAAGTCAAAGGCTTCGTCGTAGTCTTTGAGTTTCTGGACAAAGCTGTCTGTCTCGATGGTGTTCATATCAGTTGCTGTGCATTTTTGATTTTCACTTCCAACTCCTTTATGCGCTTGTCACACCCATCAAGATACTTTTTGGCAATCTTTCTATCATCGTCTGACAAGAACAGATGCTTTGAACCTGCGAAGAGTGCCTGAAGTTTCGACAGACCTGGTATGATGTCTTTTTGTAGTGTGGAGAGTGCAGTATCTGCTACCGACTGTTCCATAAAACTGTCATCAGCAAATAGTCCCTGCACTCCATCGGAAGACGTGGAGGTCATGGATAATGGCATCATCCGTTCAAAAGCGTATGGGGTCTTGTCAATGATTATGCCACCATTGCATTTCTGGAGTTTAATCTTTCGCACGTTTTGGGCGTTCTTGACTTTGTAGTCGAAAGGTGCGCCGGTATAGATGGCATGGACAATCCATGCTTTCTTCTGGTCGTCACGGTAGAGTATGCCATCAGAAACCTTATCTACCTCGACATGGTTATAGTCGGCCTTGTAGAAAAGGCACTTCCCCTGTGGGAAGTTGCGAATGCTGTAATAGAAATAGCTGACCAACGAGAATTGCTCTGGTTGATTGCGCGTATCTTCTTCTTTCTTGACAGGCTGCGATTTCTTCTTGATAGCCTGGTCTATCTCCTTTTGCAGTTTCTCTATTTGCCTGTCAAGGTCTGCCGTCAAGGAGGATGCCACGATGTCAATAATGCTTGGTATGACCTCCGCTGTATTCCAAAGACAATGGAATAGGATGGGAACGTCAGTCAAATCAATAGTCTTTCGTCCATTCAAGAAAGCTGCCGTTTGCATGAGATGGAAATACTTTTTCCAACGTCGGTCAGAAACATAGTAGTCCATTTCTTTATGTCCTTCCTGTGTGGCTTCATCCTTCAGTCGTTTTCTGATGGCTGATATAGACTTGCATACGTCATCTGGTATAGCAATGAGGCTGATGTCATGTTGCCATGATTCATAGACTTCATCCGTTATCTGCAAGTCTATAGGCATGGCAATGTCACCAGTGGGTTTCTGACGTATCATCTTATAGAACGTGCTTTCGGTTTGGATGCAGTTTGACACCATCCTCACGAGAAATCTGTCCCAAAGTGCCTCCAGACCTTCGTCCTCGGCAGGAAGTTCGTTGCTGGCAGCAATCAGAGCCTTCATTGGCAGCGACAAAGTGTTGCGCCCATTCTGGAAGATACGTTCATTGATGGCTGTCAGCAAGACGTTCTGTATGGAAGGACTGGCTTTCCATATCTCGTCCAGGAACACGACCGTTGCCGTCGGCAGGAATCCGTCCACGACACGCTCGTATCTATCCTCATTCTTCAGAAGAAAGATAGAAACGGGACCAAAGATTTCATCGGGTGTGGAAAATCGTGACATCAGGTATTCAAAGGCATTACCGTCTTTGAAAGCCAGTTTCAACCGACGTGCGACTAAACTCTTGGCAGTACCTGGAGGGCCGAGAAGGAACACACTCTCACCAGCTATGGCACTCAACAGTGTCATGGCGAGGATATGCTCCTTTTCGTAGATGCCCTCTGACATCACTTTCAGCATGGATTTGATTTGAACTTCTATCTTCATTCCTCTGATTTTGTTATTTACTTGACATTACTTCGGAGAACTCTGTTGGGTAGTTGGCTTTCAAGTAAGCCATCTGGTAGGCTATCCATGTATAGCAGACGGCATGTGCCTTATTGAAGAGATACATGCCTCGCTTTTCCCAGTCTTTCCATATTTTGTTGAGTACGGGCTTCGTATATCCATTCCTCTGACCGCCAGTAATGAATTTGGTTTTCAAGTCTTGTAATACCGTGTGGTTCTTCCTCCCTAATGCCTTGCGTAACGTGTCGCTTTCCACCCTGTTAAAATCAGCAATCAGTCGGGAGAGTAACATGACCTGTTCCTGATAGGTCAAGACACCATACGATTCATGCAGGTACTTTTCCATACCGGGAATGGCATACCTAATCGGTCTCTTGCCGTTCTTTCGGCTAATCAAGGTGGGAATTACTTTCATGACACCAGGGTGGTATAACGCATTCAAGAGAACCAAATCTTCGAACTGTGTTGGACGGAGTTTGCGGAGATATTGCCGCTCACCTTTTGTCTCAAAGGTGAAAACGTTCTGTGTTTCGCCATTCTGGAACAACTCAAAAGTCTTTGTGTCATCTGTGGGGATGAGGTCAAGGTTGATGTCTTTACCTTGTGTTTCCTTTATCTTCTCGCAGATGGCCTTTTGCTGAGAAAGCACGTCAAGCATGAGGAAATCCATCTTGACCAATCCTGCATCTTCCACATGGACACCGTCATATTGCACACAGTTTTCAATCCCTCGTCCCCATGAAGCTGTGTCCTGTGTCATCGTAGGTGCATATTCATTGACTGGCTTATCAGCGACCACAAAACCACAAGCATGTACTCCTGTGTCGCAGACGGTTCCCTCCAGCATCTGGGCGACACGAAGCACCTTGTCAATGACAGGGTCTGTTCGCCTCATTTTCTTCATCGTTGCAGACGTTTTGAGGAAGTTTCCCAATCTAAACGCCCTATACGGAAGCAAGTCGCATATGTGCTTTGTGACTTCAGAGGAAAGACCATCCACCCGTGCCATACTCTTAATGGCCTTTTTTGCAGACATAGTAGAGAAGGTTATGATATGACCGCAACGCTCCTTACCATATTTCTTCTCTAACCAGTTGATGATGCGTGTCCGACCTTCTTCATCCAAATCAAAGTCTATATCTGGGAGAGAGATACGACCAGGGCAGAGGAACCGCTCAAAGAGTAGGTCATGTTTCAGAGGGTCAATTTTTGTGATGCCCAAACAATATGACACCAGACTTCCGGCTGACGAACCACGTCCAGGACCGACCTGTACGCCTAATTCGTTCACGGCTGCGCTGATGATGTCTTGCACGAAGAGGAAGTAATTAGTGGCACCACTTAACTTGATAACATCAAGTTCAAAATTCAATCGGTCCTCCACGTCTTCAGGAAGAGAATTGCCATAGATTTGTCGTGCCTTCTCATAAACCAAATCTCTTAGATGCTTGTCCTCGCTTTGTCCCGAAGTCAGTTGTGTAGAGACTTTGGGCAGTACGGGAACATGGTGGATGTCGTAAAACTCCACCTTCTCCAAAATCTCCAACGAACTATCAATGGCTTCGGGAATGTCGGCAAACAAAACAGCCATCTCACTGCGGCTTTTCATCCATTTCTGACTGGTCTGTCTTCAGACAAAGGTGTGACGTAGTGTTACCCGATGCAATACGCCGTTGGTACTCATACGCTTCTGCATAGGATTGAGTAGTGAAGCGCACATCGTTGGTGCATACCACCTTAACATTAAAGTCCTTTGCTGCCTGTATAAGCACCTGATTGACCTTTTCTTGTTTGGCATCATCTGCCATGCGTTGTAACTCGATATAGTAATCTTCTCCGAAGGCCTGACGATACCATTGGAGTGTTTCCTCTAACGCAGTCGTGTCTTCTTTCGCGACATGAGTGAACACTTCGCTTCCATAACCGCCAGAGCAGACTATCAGCCCTTCATGGTACTTCTCCAAATCCATTCGGTCAGTCCTTGGACTTGCATTGAAACCGCCAGACCAGGCCTTGCTTACTATCTTAATGAGATTCTTGTAACCAGTAAGGTTCTTTGCAAGGAGCGTTAAATGATATCCCTTCAGGTCTGAAAGGCTTTCCTTTTGCTCTTTTGCTCCGTGTTTGGCTACGTACAGCTCACAGCCGAGAATGGGCTTGAAGAGTCTTTGGCCTTTTTTCTTCCTCTCTGAGTTAACTTTGCTCACATAGTCAAAGAACTCCATGATACCATACATGTTCCCAGTGTCCGTAAGAGCCATGCCATGCATCCGATTCTTTATGGCCCTGTCCACAAGTTGTGGAATGGTGTTGCATCCGTCCATCAGTGAATAATGCGAATGCACATGAAGGTGTACAAATGGTTTTGTCTTCATAAGCGTATGGTTTTGTTGTTAATCCCAAAGGTTACGGAAATGCTTAGAGAAGAGTTCCAACCCTTCTGCTATGATCTTTTCTTCGTCTGCCGTATGTGTGGCACCGGCATACTTCATCAACTCGAAAGCATCAATCATCTTCTGGATGGCCTTGTCCCATTCCCGCATATCTTTGAACGCAGGACAGTAGCCATGCTTGTCAAGTGTTTTGAATGCCTGAAGACGAGGAACAATAAGCTGTGCTATCGTGTTGTTAGTGTTCCATATCTCTTCTATCGGATAGACATGCTTATAGCTCCAGTTCTCCTTAGGGGCGATATATTCCCGTTTCTTTTTCTTGCTCATTATGTTTCTTTTAACTTTTTACGAGGTTTGAAATCACGAGCCCAAATACTTGGCAAAAAGTACCTTTCCATTTGGTCGGTCACAACGAGGACTATTGCACGTAGTTTACCCTCTGATGAGGGTTCATAATGTGCCATCCCCCACCTTGTTTTAATTTCTGAATCTGTCTCGGCGTATGGCAACCAATCAATCAACGGCTGTAATTCAGCCATTAGCAGAGGGTGATCTTCGGGGAAGAACAGATAAACCAAGAGGCTCATGAAGGGGTGGCAGTCGCTTGTCTTTTCCTTGATTTTCTCTACCAGCGTATTCATCCGATTTGTAGCGGTTGCACTTACTGACACGTCGATAGCTGTCAAAGGATTTGAATAGCTTAGAGTGTCAATGATGTCGTTGGCATCAAGACGAATAATGCTGTCGGCATTTAATATCTCCATTATGAGCCGCATGACTTGCTGACGTTTTTCGTCTGTATTACACAACTCGGCGAGTTTGATGTCAATTTGTGAAAGTTGCTCTTGTGAAGCATTGTTGTGATTTTCTTTAGTCATGATATTTATCTTTTATTGTCTGATATTCTTCTGGAAAGTCTTTCTTCAGCTTGGCAAGATAGGCATACTGATACATCAGCCCTGCGTAGTGTGCCATACTTGGCAGTGGGTGCTTGGACGGTCGATTAAAGAGCGAGTCCCATGTTCGGTTCAGTTCACCCTCATTAAAACCGTTATCCATTCCATGATGCAGATATATGTGCTTCAGATTTTCTGTGTCAGGCTGCTTCTTGGCAGTCATCAGTTGAATGACTTGCGCCGACTGTTTCCATGTCATTCCGACACATCCTGTCAAGAACCAGCACACGTTCTCACGATACAGAAAACCGTAAGGGAGTTCCCATTTGTCAAACAGCCTGACGACACCATGCTTCTTCTTGAAATCTTCAAGGTTGTATTCATGGATTTCGTAAATCTGTCGAGAATGGTACAATGCTGCAATGGTCAGCAAGTCTTCCATCCAAAGAATCTCATCGAAAAGTATATTTGCCAACTTCTTAAACAAGTTATCCCCAAAGAACGGAAGACCTTTGTCGTTATCATCAAACAATGTTTGATACCCGTCGGAGTAATAGAAAGCACTTCCATTGTCTATGAGATATAATTCAGGACATTCCTTGTCCGCTTTGATGATTTCTTGTTGGATTTGTTTGATGCGAGTCAGCGTGTCCGAATAGATAATGTTGAATCTGAATACATGGATGTTGCCTGTAGGCTTAACATCGCCATCAATATAGAGTATGTCCACGCCATCTTCCCCTTTGACCTCATAAACCTTGTAATGGTTTGCAACACCATCAGGACAGACCACAACAGAAAAGCCTTTCAGCTTGTTCCTACATCCATGGAACATAATGCTGTCATTTTCTACCAGAATGTCGTTTCTTTCTACTGTCCGCGCTACGTTGCCAAATCCGAAAACTTCTACAGCTTTGAAGTATGCCAAAGCGAAAGAGCCTTCATTTACTTCTATATCTATGGTTGTATCGCTATCAGCATTACCCCAGAAGTCAACAGGGGAAAGTCCAAAACCAAGACAGATTTTGGAGATGCCGAGTGTGCGACAGACATGCGAAGCAATCGGCCATCCATATCCTGGCCCGATAAGCGCATCAGGGAGTGACCGTAGTTCTTTTAGAAAACGGTGCATTGCCAATAAGTAATTGGCTTGGCTCCTTTGCTCAATGAACGTGAGTTCCTGGAGCAAGGTAAATGTTCTTACCTCACGATTGGGAATGTACTCTTTCCCCTCCATGACGAGTGTTCTTAACTGTTCGATTGCTGTATTCATATCACGTTACTTTACTAATGGATTTTTCGAGTTGTATGCTGCATAACTTATAAGTACCTGATTCCCCAACGTGGGGTCATGGTCAAGGATAATGTCGCTGTACTTGCGCCCTTCGGCTAATAGGTTGCACAGTTCCTGCTCATCTTCTGTCAGCACATCATGTGCTTCTCCAGTAACCAGTCTTACCACGCTTCCTTCCATCGTAGGAAGCATATTGTATTTTGTGATTACCCCAGTGAGATACTTTGCTCCACTCTCGCCAGCATCAGTAAACGATGGTATCTCCTCTGTGCTGAATAACTCAGAGTGGAATAACCCACAGAGTTGTTCAACGCTCATGTAGTTTCCAGCATTGTTAAGCGCAGGTATAGTGTGAACGATGAAGTCACTGATGGCGGCCATGCGCTCATAGTAATGTTCCATAAACTCAACCCTGAACCGTTTCTTTCGCTTGATTCTGTTCATGTGAGTATTGCCCCACCACATTGATTCTTGGGCCAGTTTGATAAGCTCTGCCTTTTTTGACTTGGACAATTGTCTGATGGTGGGAATGACACCTCCATGCTTGCGTATTATGCTGAAATTACGCATGGTTCTTGCCTTGTAGTAAAGGCTGTCGTTCCATCTGTCCAAGGTATTCAAATTCAGTTCTTCAATCCTGAAACGGTCATCCACATGTTTCTCTACAAATCCATAGAAGGAAGTGTGCCATAGGCAGCACGCAGCCAGTTCTTCGTTGGACGCTTTCACTTCTGGTGCGATAATCAGTTCTTTGGTAAGCGAATGCTCCCACAAATCTCCCTCCATAGGATAAGCATCAAGGTGAAGTCCGCTACCATCCTCCCAATCCTTCATGGTGATATTGCACACCTTGTCGTTGGCATCCTCGTGATAAACAGGATTCATCAGGCGCAGCATGTCAAAATGAATTTTGTACCAGCCAATGGACTTTTCCATGTCTGGGTACATTCTGACGATATGGGGTACCACGTCTTCAAACAGTACGCTGTTCAGTAGTTCTTTGAATGTCATATCAGACCTTTTTATTGATTTCAATGTTGATTTCCGTCTCGAACTTCCGCACATAGATGAAATCTGTGATGGCGAAGTTCATGTGGTCGAAGAGATTGTGAAATGCACTTATGAGGTGCAAATCCTTCGTCAGTTCCTGGTCAAGTCCCTCGTTCCAGTTGGGCGGTGGACAGTCCATGCCGATGAACGAGTCAAAACTCTCGTCGATGTCCGATGGTAAGGTCAGTGTAGGCAACGTAACGCCATCGTCATATAAGGGATTCCAACCACTATCACATATTGCACCCCAAAATTCTTCTCTGTCTTCACCTTGTAAAGGGTGCAGTTCAGGGTAGTCATAGCTGAGAAAGCATTTGGCGGTCACTTCTACATTGTCGCCCCAAGCATTGGCTTTGCCTTCCTCTGTCACGACTCGGCCATCTTCGAGCAAGCTCGGATGGCTCTCGCTGCTCCATCGGTTTTCCTTGATGTTGTCCCAGATGCTGTGTGCTCGGTCATACATTTCTTTTAATGCGTCTCGCAAGACATCATTAAAATCGATGATGTCCGGCAGGATTTCCTCTTGATGAGCCAAAACCCTCTTGTTAATCATGTCCTTGCGTAAGGACAGCAAACAGTCGCAATCGGAATAGTCGTGCCGATTGTCGTTGTATTTCCACAGAATCTCTTTCTCTATGAGTTCTATGTCATAGTCATGTAAGTCAACCATAATACTACTTCTTTTCAAATTACGCTGCAAAATAAACACAGACCTCCGCCAACTTGTGGCAGAGGTCTGAGAAAAGTGATGTTTATTTGAAAAAATCTTGTTGATTTAGGTCGTTAAGATGGAAATAGCCCTGTTTGCGACATCTTCTGTGATGCCATCGTATGGATTTGTCAAAAGGAAATGTGGTTGTTGAGAATCGAAGATAACATATTCATCATCAATGATGACATATCGTGTATCTTTGTCCGCATGGTCAGACAGCCAAGAGGCTATTTCCATACCCTTGCAATGACCCATAGCAGGGTCAAGGTCATCAAGGTTAGCGTTGAGCAACCAGCTGTCACTGACCGTCGAAGGTGTGATGTCTATCACTCGACCTGGCATGTTGCGTACTTCCCACATTTCCTGCATCGCTTCCAGTCCAAGGTATTTCCAAGACGATTCTACTACGATGTCCGCATGAGTGATGTCAATGATACGATGTAGTTGTTCTACGGCTTCTGGGTCAAAGAATGCACCATGTTCATCCTGCCACGGCTTGCCCTCGTGGTAGAGATAGTTCTGATAGTGTTCCGTATTCAGGACACCATCGAAATCAAGGAATATGATTTTATCACTCATGTTATCTATACTATTGGGTCTGAACAATACTCTCTTCGCTTACATGCTTTGCAGTATTTTCCTATCCAGACTTCATCGAACTGATTCATGGCTTGTTCCACGATTTCTGGCTCGTCTGTCAGTATGCCAGCCTCGAAGTTGCGTTTGTTGTCTGTCTTCATGCCGATGCCAGCACCAGTCAGGTTGGCACTGCCAATGTACACCTCCTTACAGTCGAATACAATCATCTTGAAGTGGACACGTGGACATAGGACACGTTCCAGGCGGTCATAAAGTACCAGGTACTTGTCAAAATCCTCTCTGAAGTTCGGACCAGGCTCCTTTGCGTGAATGAGCCGTACCTCCACACCACGCCGAATGAGGCCGGCAAGTACAGCCAGAAAAGGCTTCTTCTGCTTGCCATCCTCTACATAGAGGTCTTTGATGTCTGCCGTTCCAATCCACAGGTTGTGCTTTACCTTCGGGACACGAGACAAGACTTCTTTATAATGGGCGGTGTTGGAGATATAGGTGAGCATGTTACAGTTTCGTTTTGAGTATTTCTACCATTCTCTTTCCTCTATCTTCTATAATGCGGGTAGAATCTGCAATGTATCTATGTGCTTCGTTAAAAAAGCGTTCGTTATTTACATAACCACCTCGCCACCAAGTGTAACCTTTTGACTTTATGACGGGAACAAAGTTGTCGTCAACATAATATTCCAAAAGATTTCCTTCTATAAAACGTCGCCACCCTTTTTCTCCGTAGAAAGGCCGAAAATCATCATCATTCAACAAGACAAGCTCTTGTAGATCTTTATCGGCATCTGGTGTCTGCATCAACACTTTATATAGGGCGGACAAGAAACGGTCTTCGTAGTCATGCCATTCATCATGACATCCTCTGTGTTTGTTGATACTCCATTCACCTATACGTCTATCTGGCAGTACTGTCATGTTACCAATAGTGTGAAATGTTATTTGGAATTTCTTAATTTCTTCTTTGAGTTTCTGTGATGGATTCCATTTTGCTGAGAACTTGTCATCCCATGGATATGAAAAGAATGTTCCTGAAGAATTTATAGTGTCACCTCTTATTTTGCCATTGCCACTATTTCCCATTGTGAGATTATTCCATACATCGCCAAAAACCAGACAATAGACTGCTCTCATCAGGTTAGTGTCATCGGCATCAAATTTCCTGTCAGGGCATCCATACAACTCATCTGTCATCAATTCTTTAAGATGAAATGATGGAAACTTATCAACATCGCCATTCAAATGCGCTTTGATAAAAGAATGCAGTATTTTTTGAGGGCTATCCATTTTTTTTCGATCCATTTACATTCTCTTTTATTTTAGCCAACAACTCTCTCAGTAGCAGAATGATACCCTCCCTTGAATATGACTCATTTGTCGTAAATCGTCCATTTCCATCTTTTTGCAGGTAAATATTATTTATACTCTCAAAAATGGGGAATAGAATTTTGGCACTTGTCTCATCGTATTTGTTTCTATCTGCTTCTTCTTCGTTGTTCGGTCTGACAAAGACATTGAAGGCATAGTCATCTTCTTTTCTTGTATGATGGAATACGTCAATTGCAATCTTACGCTTATCTTTTGTTTGAATGTCAAAATACATACAGGTGTCTTCACGTGGGTAGCAACCAACATGCCAGCCTTGTCGATCCTTTTTCATTGCGTCCACACATGATGTATCGGCGTAATCAAGATACAAACAATATGTCCTCAATTCCATTAGGTTACTATTGTTACCATTAGATGTTTTTAAGAAGATTCTATAACCGTGGTCGTCATTCATCGCCCATTTGCATCTATATGTCCCCATGTAATCCCAAACTCCGATATGGTGAATGAAATGTAGATAGAACTTATCTCCTTCGTTCAGAGCCTTAATCTGTTCTTCATAATTTTCCACAGCTGAAGCGATAGATTCTTCCATACATCTTTGGATAACTGCATCGATATTGTCACAAGTTGTTCTTATGGCAGGTAAACAGACCTCCATGATAAAGTGTTGGAATGTTTCAAAATGTACTTTTTGATAGTCATCCCCTCTATATTGTCCATTGAGAAACTGTCTCCATTCTTCCATATTATGACAGAAGCTCCAATATGCATTGCGATACATTCCATAGAAATGAGGCGGAAAAGACATAAGGGTACGACGAAGAAGCCTATTGGGTGATTTGTCATAGAGACGTGTCACACCACCTTCACTTCCGTCGAATATCTCCATCAGAATAACAGCACAGCGTTTAAAATTTTCAAGATTGTTACTTCCGTTAACGAACCAATCTTGTAACTTAAAAAGTACATTTATACTGCCAGAGAAAAAACGTGAGTTTTCCATATGCTCCATAACGGGACGATATGGCGTAGGCAATTTTGCCTTCTTCTCTTCCTCCTCAATTTGTGAACTATTGAATGATTTTAACAATTCTTTAGTCCTACCTTTATTGACAAGAATCTCATAAATGTCTTGGTCTTTGCTCGCCTGATAAAAATTGGAAATGTCATTGAATACATCTGGCAGTTTATCCTTTTCTATGGAAGTATTAAGAATAAGATTACGAATAATACGTAGCCAGTCTTTTACTTGTTCTTCCTTATCAATCATCAATATGGAATACAGTAAAGGCAGAGTTCGTCCATAAGTACTTTCACGCATAGAAAGTTCATACAACCTTTTATTGTTGTTGGGTTCTCCACCGATATACCATGTAAAGGTATTATCGTTGATAAGAGTCTGTATTGCACAAAGTTTGTTTAATGAATTATAAACGAAGTACAGGAAGTCGATAGGCATTAGTTCTAATCGTTCCACCCATATAAGAGATGGAATGTCACTTTTTTGAAGAGCATCAAAGATATACCCAACAAGGACATCTACCCCGTCTGTCTCTTTCATCTTGGGATATAATCTTAGAAGTTCCTCATAGAGATAAGGGTCATTGTCTTTTATATCTTGAATGTGTTTCTTTAATAAAACCTGGTGCTTCATCCAATATATAATCAAAAGATTACATATGCAAAATAATTGCTCATCATCGATTTCTTCAGGATGTTTCTGTGACAGGTTCCTATTGTCCCAAAACAATTGTGTCCATTTATTATCTATATAATGAATCCACAGTTTGCACCATTCTTTATCATTGTCAATGAGATTCTCGCTATTTATTTGTTTGTTTATCTTCTCGTCTATCCAGGATTTCAAATTCTCATAAACGCTTAGCGGACGACCACGTCCATTCATCTTTATATAGATGTCATCATCAAGTCCTTTGTCCGCAGACATATCAAGAAAAGCAAACGTAATATTGCATTCATCAGAACACAGGATTTGCCAAAGCTCTTGGGCATTCTTTCCAGAACATTTCCTATGAATGTATTTTAATGTGCTCAGCATATTACGGACTGTAGCATTGTCGTACCATGAATCAATAAACCAGTATTGGTTGCGAATTTCCTTGTCCAGAGACTTATTAGAATCTATTGCTTTCAAGAGATGAGATAATTTCATTCTTAATCTTTCACAAAAGTCTTGGGCGAACTCTCTTGACAGAAAGGTGAAATCTACCTTAAATTCATCTGCTTTTTGAGCTCTTGATGAAACATATAGATATAATAGCCAAAGAGTGGTAAGTCTTTGCTGACCATCAACAGGGATAAAGCATCCGTCTTCGTCAGTATACCCATAAATATAGTTGAGGTCGGATGAATGTGTCTGATTTATCAAAGAATCTATAAAGGGAACTATTATGGATTCTTTGCCGCCTTGCACATAGTCCCTTTGCAATAGGGGAATGCGAATAGTCTTATTATTAAATACTGATATAAAATTCATAATCTCAGATTTTATTCCTTGAAGTATTTTTTTGTTGCCGTTGTATCACATAGTTTTTGCTTGATGTCTTTCACATAAGCATCTGCGTCACTTTGGACCCAAGCATTGAGTTTCGTGCTGCTTGTTTTACTGTAGGCTTTTGTAAAACATTGTATGGTACATGGTGGAATATAGACTTGAACGACGTTTGATTCCTCATCATCCGGTGAGGACAATCCATGCGCGATAACAACAATTCGTCTTTTACGAGGGAATAGCGAGTTATGGAAACTTCTGTTTGTGTGACTATCTAACAGGACGAGGTTTCCTAACTGATTCTTTTTCTCTTCTTTGATAGAACCTTTCTCCTGTGAATCATTATACAGTACGATGGCCTTGTATAGTTCTCTGAACACCTTTTCGTTATGATTGTTATTGTAGGTTGTTAGATGGCGTAATATTCGCGCCTTTTGATTGTCATCGTCAAGATTGCCATCGTAGTTAAAAAATGAAGGATAATCAGTCATTATGCTTTTCAACCAATCTGTCCTATCTTGTTCATTCTGAAAATTTGAATCTGTTTGCGAAGTGATATGCTCAATATCCCAACGCTGTTTGTTCAAGAGCTCAAAAGGAAATTGCTCATATTCATGTGCAAGTTGTAAATCACGATTATTCTTCAAAGATTCATATCGACTGAGTAGTGTTTCTATGTTATGAAGCAAGAACAGTTGTCGCAATTCTTTTCTCGAAACATTATCGTATGCAAAAGAATCAATTGTCATTTGGTCTTTAGGGTTGACAATCCTTCTTATTCGACCTCTGAGATGGTTAACGAAGTCGCTCTTGGAAATCTCTCTGTTTTTCTGAAGAATGTCTCTAATATAGTTTGTTTTATCTCCCGTTCTGCAATATGTCAGGAAACCGATATAATGATAAATGTATATGTTCTTATACATATCGAGAAGTCGGAGGAATGTATGTCTTAACTGATTCCACTTTCTGTATAAATCCTCCTTTGTGTTATTGTTGGCAAACCATCTAAATGATTTTCTAAAATCTTTTTCTGCGTCATCTCCCGTTATTCCTGCAACAACATTAAATAGTAAATCCATCCTTGTTTGCGGATATATGGGTTCCTCCGATGAAATCATGTTCCAGAAGTGATCATTAGAAAGCATCTGCTCCATTTCTTCAAATTGATGAGCAGCTTCTTCTCTAATACCTACGGGCAATCCTGAATTTCTGTTTAGGAAAAGAGCTTTAATGAGTTCGGTATTGGTCAAAGAGATTTTACCACTATTGAGGTTTCGGAATGTTTCGTAAGCCTTTGAACTGTCAACCTTATACCATATGACTTGAACAGAACGTCCCTCTATATTGTCTTCGAGTAAGTCTTTAAATTTTTGTTTTATGAATGAAGGTGAAGCATTAACACTTTCACATGATTTTTGATTCCACCAATGGAAATTGTCGTTATTAAAGACGTCACAAATTGTTTGGTAGGCTCTTTTTATAAAAAACAAATCTATCTGCTTGTCTGCTTCCTCTGTATTGTCTGCCACGTTAATGTTTGACAAGAAATCCCATCTGTTTATAAGGTCTCCAGATTCGTTCTCATCTCGTTCAAATGACATTGTATATGCGTTGTTGCCACTAAGGAACTTATACAACAAGAAAAGTGTGGTCAGTCTTTGTTGACCGTCCAGTACGCTATAACCGTTGTCATATTCCACAACAGCCAGAGGCTGTAAGCAATAGATTTTTTTCTTAACATTCGATTGTAGAAACTCCCAAAGGTCAGAAATAAGCTCTTTTATGTTGTCTGGTGTCCACTTATATCCGCGTTGCTGGCTCGGAATAATAAACGTTTTCCCACAAAGTTGCATAAAACTTTTCATGGGTATTTGTTGCACTTTATCATTCATATTGTATCCCATACGTTGTATCAGTTATTTCTTTGGTTAATCAAGTTCACCACCACCTTTACCATCACATCCTTTTCTTCAGTACGACTTTCGGCTATCATCAATGTCAGGGCGACGAGAGTGTTGTCTGCGAGTCGTTTGGTGCCGTCTTCACGATAGAGGCAGCCGTTGTTATTGAGGAACCAGAGGAAAAGCGTTGCAGCAATGCGCTTGTTGCCGTCGCTGAACGAATGGTTCTTGGTAACAAGGTACAGCAGCATAGCGGCTTTCTCCTCTACACTGGGATAGAGTTCGTCACCACCGAATGTCTGATAGATTTGGCCAATGCTACTCTTGAACGAGTCATCCTTTTCGTTGCCGAAAAGTGTACTCCCACCAAACTTCCTGCGTAGGCCATCAATTGCCTCCATCGCATTTTCATAGGTGGCGTGAAAGGACTCTTGTTTCGTGGTTCTGTCTATAATAAGACGCTCGTAGTCATAGTTGTCGAGAGTGTCAAGGGCGTATGTGTAATCGGATACCACCTCAAACAGGGCATTGGTCTCATCTGTGGAAATCAAAGGCTGGTTCTGAATGGTGCGACCAATCATCCCCACCAATTGTCGAAGCTCGCCGATTTGCTCACGACGTATGCGCTCATTGACTGCATAGCCCTTGATGAGATAGTCCTTCAAGATTCGGTTTGCCCACTTGCGGAATTGAATACCTCTGGTGCTCTTAACTCTATAACCGACGGAAGTGACCATTTCAAGATTGAAATACTCTACCTCATGTGTCTGCGTTTTCCCCTCAATGGCACCATGTTGAGTGGTATTCGCAAATTTTGCGACAACCACTTCATCGGCCAGTTCCTCTTTGAGCGCGTTGTTGATATGCTTGCTGATAGTCTTGTAATCACGCCCGAACAATGTGGCTAACTGCCCACGGGTCAGCCACAGCATATCACCATCCATCTTCACTTCAAGCTGGATGGCATTGCTCTCGTCCTTATATATTACAATTTGGTTCTCCATACTTCTATAATATCTCTCTTGCTATCCACGCACAAGCTTCAGCATCGGCCAGAGCATGGTGATGGTTCTCTAACTGATAGCCACAGGCAGCAGCCACTGTATGAAGTTGGTGATTTTCCAAGTCAGGGAGTACCCGACGAGAGACACACAGCGTGTCGTAAAACTCGTAGTCGGGATAATCCATCTGATAGACACGGAACACCGCCTTTAAGCAACCTTCGTCGAAAGGACGGTTGTGAGCCACCAACGGTAGCCCCTCGATGAGCGGTTCTATCTGCTTCCACACTTTGGGGAATACGGGTGCATCGTCCGTATCATCGCAACACAAGCCATGCACTTGACTACACCAGTAGTTGTAGTAGTTCGGCTCCGGCTGAATGAGTGAGTAGAACGAATCCACTATCTCACCATTCCTAACGATGACGATGCCCACAGAGCACACGCTGCTTCGCTCATTGTTGGCGGTCTCAAAATCTATAGCTGCAAAATCTTTCATTTCTTGTCATTCTTGTATTTGTCCCACATCCGTTTAACCATATTTGCCATGTCCTTACGCAAGGTTTCAGGTTCCAGTACCTCAACATCACTGCCATTCCATAACAGTTCCTGTATGAGGTCTGGAGTGTTGCGCATCTGATACGTGAATATGCTGTATTCACCATTGCGTTCAATCTCCTTCTGCGACTCGTGCAAAGGGAGGTCTCTAATATAGTTGGCCTGGCCAGCTGAGACTTTCAACTTGATGGGTTCTATATCCTTTTTCAATCCTGCAATGATACCATAGCAACCTGCAAAGTATTCTTTTGCATCCCAGTCTTTTGGCATCACAAACGTTTCGTCTTTCACCTGAACGTGTCTAAGGCGGTCAAGAGAAAATATTCTCGGCCCTTGCTCACGGAAATATGTATAAGTGCTGAGACCTACCAGATACCATCGCTGGCGGAATAATTTAACGCAATATGGCTGTACGTCAAAGTTGTATTCCTGGTCTTTCCAATAGTTGTAATGTGTGATGTTCAAGACCCTATTCTCCTTCATCGCATCGATGATGATCTGAAGATACTCTTGTCCAGAAGGGACGTATTCCAGTAGTATTCGGTCTTTAATGCTCTGGCTGTTGGCCAATGCGTTGCTCACACAGAACGTATTGTAAAGCCAAGAGCGCAGTCCGTTCTTGCTGATGTCCTCTTCGTTCTCAATATAATAGCGGTATTCGCCTCGATTTTCATTAGATATAATGATGCCAAACATATCCTGTATGGCATACCGCCAGTTGTCAAAGGTTCGTTTGGGAATATCCACACCTCGGCTGATGTCTATGTCATCAACCCACCTTTCATTCAGTTCCTTGAATGAAATCCGTTTCCGGCGGTAGATGGTTTCTATCACCCAAACGTATTTACTTATCAGCCTTTGGCCTCTATCATTGTTAGCCATATTCAAATTATTTAACCTGTGCTTACTACTTAAATTTTCTGCAAAGATACGGTGGGGGTACGCCAAATTGTGGCAGAGGTTTGGATTATTTCATGTTTTCAAGTTTTTAATAGTTTCCATATCCCTCCGCCTCTCCTGGCGGTGGAAACGGGAAGGAATCGTTTTCATTAAAAGAGGTGAACAGGTGTCCGGCTCCATAACAGCTCTGCATTTCCGCAAAAGCATATATGATATGCCCTCGTTCACATTCTTTTCGAGCTTCTTGAAACCACTTGGCATATTCCAAGTCCTCTCCCTGTCCTGCTTTTGTCAGTACGGGGAAACACTCAATGAATTTATCAGCCTGTTCATTTGCGGTCATTTTACCAGTAGGCCATTCTTCGTACTTGCCATCACGTCCTATAGTACCGAACATACCATTAGATGTATTGATAGCGAGTTCGCTCCAGCCTTCACCAGCGAATACAGCTCCACATTTTGTCGCTGTCAGTTTCTTTACCGTCGTTATACAACGCCAACTACATCCATTGGGCGAAATGGATGGGCAAATTCTTATATGTTCATAACCGCGATGATGCAGTTCTTCTATCGTTTTGAAGAATTTGATGTATGGCAGTAGCCGTCGATAATTACTTAGAGCTTTCAGCAATTCCAGTAGCTTACTTGGCGGGGCTGGACTGCCAGTCCAATGATAATCTCAACTCTGGTCATAATGGCCTTCTTAGAGCATTTAAACTTCTCCATAATCTGCCTGAAGGTATAGTATTCACGTTTTTCCTGCTTTTTCTCCGAATGAGTTTGGTATGCAGGGGGATTGTCGAACAATCGCTCTATATCCTTTCGCCTGATTATGGTTTTTCCTCTCAGTTGGACAGCCTTGATGGTTCCATTGCCCATATAGCGATAGAAAGTAGCTCGACTTATGCCTAACAATGAGGCACCTTCAGAAGGGGTAAGAAATTCCTTGCCTCCAAGAATATCCATCTTGGGAGTATTCTTCTTTTCCTCCTCCATGAATTCGGCAATCTGTTTTTCTCGGATTGCTCTCTTGTAGTCCTTATTATTGCACGAAGGTGAGCAATAGAGAGTGCTCATCTTATGTGCAATAAAGGATCTCCCACAGTACTTACAGCGTTTCTGAATCTCCATATAGTGTTACACTCATTAGTGAATTTTCGCCTGCCAAAGTGTCTCACAGCGTCTCACCACGTCTCATGGTGTCTCACATTGTTCCTTCAATGTCATTTTGGCCTTTTCTCACAGCGTCTCACACTGATGCCCTCGATGTCATTTTGGTGTGAATTTTACTTTCTGTTTTACACTCGCGGTACAAATTTGATACAAAGATAGCTCGAAATACTGGTACAAACAAATATGCAACTTGAAGTATTAAAATACAAAAAGCCACTCATTTAGAGTGACTTAGTTCAAATTACTCCAAGTTGTTCGGAGTTGTTTATAAGGGGTCACTTGCCCACACAGAAATTATTATATATTTATATCTTATTGATACATAGTTTGTTATTCCTTTTATATCTGTATATAAGTAACAAACTGGTAACAAAATATACAAAAACCTCCCGAATTTGCATCAGCTACATCGGGAGGCATTCAACGCAACTGAAAATATTATCAGTTGGCACAAAGTTACTCATTTCCTATGAATGAGACAAGATAAGGGCGGCTAAATTCACATTCAACCGCCCTCCTGTTTGCAAAAACACAAAACTACATTTATCTAAAAATGGCTTTTATATAAATCTTCTTACAAATTTCCATATCGGCTTTCTTAATACATATCCTAACACTGCGAATAGTGCGACAAGCATATAGGGAAAGTATTTTATAGATGTCTTCTGCCAAAAATTCAACTCCTTTTCGACAGGTACGGGAACTTTTATTTGTTTATCTTTGTATATAACCGTATCCCTATGTTCTATTTGCTTCTGAACTTTAACAGGCTTGTTTTGGGGCTTTGTTTTTAAGTCATGGAACAAAGTTCCATCGGGGTTGATACGTGCTTCTGACTTTGCATATTCGTTTTCAAGGAAACTAACACTATCCTTAGTTGTTCGCTCCGCCATCTGCAAGGGTATCTTTACAAACACTGTATCGGTTTTCCACTCTGTACGCGTTACGGTCTTTATTATCGTATTTTCGACGGATGTCGGAGCGATAGCCCTTTCTTTTGTCTTACATCCCACCAAAGCCACAAAAAGGGCTACAATAACAAACAATTGATACTTTCTCATAAGTTCATATATTCTTTCGTTGCATCAAATGACGGACAAGCCTTTTTTGCAAAGTCTCTATGCCCGTGTATAGATGCGGATGGATATTTCTTTTTCAACGCCTGTAACAACGTTGTTAGTGCTTTCTTCTGTGCGTCTGTTCGCGTGTCTTTGGGCGTCTTACCATCGGAAGACAGCCCTCCGATATAGCATATCCCGATAGAGTTTTGATTATGCCCAAGGCAATGTGCACCAACTTCACTTTCATTTCTACCAACATGTATTGTTCCGTCGCGGTATATCACATAATGATAACCGATTTTAGTAAACCCACGTTGTCGATGCCATCTATCTATATCGGCAATTGTGAAATCCTTACCCTCTTGCGTTGCCGAACAATGCACGATTATTTCTTTAATGGTTCTCATTATTTTTGTTCTTTTTTGAATGTTTGTTCAACAGTCTCTTCTACGGCTTCTCCTAAATCCGCATTCTTATGTTTCAAAAAAATTGCTATTACCTTGCCAAAGAATAATCCAGCTGTTCCCCATGTGAAACGCGGGAGTGTTATGTGATGCAATTTAAGCATGTGCCCTAATATGCTTGAAATTTCACATGCAGCACCAACAGAAAGCCCTATGCAAGCCGAAATAATATGATTGCATATCCCGCAAGGCTCAAATATTGCAAATCCAAAAATACATCCAAGAAGCATATAAGTAAGATATTCTATCAACTTACATACTGTTCTACGTGTAAACCTTGATAAGTGGAAACGATGTCTCGCCATCCCCTCTCTATCTCCACGTTCCTTTGCGGCGTCAAACAACATAAAACTTTCTCTTGTTCCCGTATAGGCATCTGCAAATAACAGCATAATAACTGCGGCTATCATCCAACGTAGGTCATACAAGGCGGTTAATGCCTCATTTCCCATGATAGCCCATACCAACCCATTTCTCAAAATTCCATTATCCATATATTTATTATTACTTCTGTACAAATTTAGCAAAACGATACTTATTAAGTATCTCCTTGTGCGTGCTAACATTTTTTTAACACTAATATCCTCCAGTAAAATATTCCCAATAAACTTGCTCTATTCCATCTGTGGTCGTCCTGATTTTGCATTGTGCAAAAAGATAGTGCCTATTTCTTAATATTGGTGAAACAAAATCATCCTTATCAGGTGTCTTTAACGCACCGCTAACCCCTATTTCGTTTCCGCTGTTATTGTAAATAACAATAGCTTGTCCGATAAAAGACCGTGCGTAATCTTTTTTTTGTGTGCTTTCTGTTCCTGTAATAATGGACGGGAAATAGCATATTTGTTCTTCTATGTAATCAATCGTTAAGAGTGCGCCTGCCGTAAAGTAGTCTATAGTTCTAATGTCATCAATACTATGCGTGTATTTTGCAATATTTTTTGAATTTATGTGTAACATTTGTTTTCGTAAAAACCCATTTGCTAAAATCAAACCATTTATGCCATCAAGAATACACGCACCATCTTGGGATTTTAACACCCCTGAGTCGAATATCCATCCTCCTATATTGGCACCATTGGAAAATAAGAAATCAAGATATAGGGTTCCATTGATGTATTTTAGGCTTTTCCCCAAAGCCATTGTATTATTGACCAAATCAATGTAATTCAGCCCATCTGCGCTTACGATTTTATCGGTGGTGATACGCCCTGGGAGTATCTCGGTAAAGCCATACAAAGACACATAGCTACGTTCACCGTCCATTTCCGAATTAAGGATGCCGACTAATAGATAATAATATCCGCTATCAGCCATCATGTCGATTGCCGTTTCCGATAGCAAGAAATCGCCTACAATCGCCGTGTCTTGGCTTACCTTTGCATATAGGTAGTATTTCTTAGACGCATCATCAAGAACGGCTGACGTGTACGGGTTTATCTGCCACACTTTATAATCAGTGTTAGCATGATTACTTGATATAGCATTGATGCCGAGGGTCATGTGTTGCAAGTATGACGGAGCCGATACAATTAGCTGCTTCGTGGCTTTGTCGTAAGACACAGGCAAATCGGTAGGTGTGAAGTCCTCTTTACTCTTGATAAATCGAAATTGCAGACTTTCATCTCCAACAAGTGCGGCCATGGTTTGAACCGTGATAGGGTTTACCGATTTCGAGAAATTTAACAATGAATTGTTCAGCATTTCAACCGTTTCTTTCGTATCACGGAAACGCCGCTTGGTGTATTCTATAATGGACTTTTTCGTATTATCAATGACAACCTCTTGATTATCTACTTTCTGTAATTGCGAGCTTACGGATTTCCCTGACACCGAATTAGACAATTCAAGCGTTGGAGAGTGTGGTGTATTCAAGAAGTCTTTAACACCCGTGATACGAATGTCGATGCCGTCTTTGGCAAATTGTTCGTCTGAAAAGTGAATATAGCTCCCAACCTTTAGCCGTCCACCGATATTACTCCAATTCCGCTTTGCGTACAACCCTTGCAATGTCCCCGTAAAAGTGAACTTTTGGTCTTCATGTTCGTAAAGATACTTTACGCCCTCTTTGAACATATCCCAAGATGCACCCGTTTTAGTTGTATTGTCGCAAATATAGGCATCGGGGAGCATACACCCAAATACGGCGTATGTATCACCGACTTGCGGCTTCCATGTGTCGTTAGGCATCGTTACACCATCAATCTCTTGCGGCACGATTTCAAAACGGCGTTCTGCGTGCTTATACTTCAATTCAAACTCCTTGCTCGCCAACATGCCCGACTGAAAGATAATCGTCATGTTGCTACCTTTGATAAGGTAATCATTGAAGTTCAATGCGTCGGGGATGGTATTGTCGATAATGTCGTAGAAATTCTTGGCAGCATTGACCACCTCAACGGACGACACCTTGCCCACTCTTGACGGATATGTTTCTGAACAATCCAAGCTATCCTCCTTGACGGCATCGGACACCTTATCAATGCGTTCAATGTAATACCCATCGGCATCTGCCTTATATGTCCGCCCCTCGTAATCATACGTCTGTCCTTTCGGCAAGAGCAATTCCGCCGAACCATACTTTGAACGGTCGATATTGCGCTCACCACCTTGTATGTATAGGCGTTTGATGGGCTGCTCGTTGCTTGCCGTTGTTCGCCCAACTCCAGGCACGAATCCATTTCCCTTGCCGTATGAAAGCGGCAGGGGTATGTCCTTGAAGTATTCCACCTTATGTAAAGAAATCGTGTGATTGACGATTTCCCATTCCGTTTCAAAAGCATCGGCGACGCTTTGTAAAGCGGCATCAATGTATGTATGGTTAAACTCCACTGTTTTTTCGGTGTGTTCGATGCACGTTCCTACCGACCATACATTTTCGCCCATCCTTTCGTTAAGGTTCTTGACAATTTCCTCCACAAACTCGCGCGGTTTGGCACACATCGACCATTTCAAGCGGTGGTCGATGGTATTGCGCATCTTGAAGATGCTCATCTTATCTTCTTCTCCGCCCATTGTCAATGTGTATTCAATGTTCCGTGTGCCGTTTTTCTTGATGTTCTGTGATTGATTCAGCGTGTAACGCTCGCCCTCGTAGTCGCACCATGTGCCTATCGGAAACTCGATGTATTCAGGCAATGAAAACTTCAACACAAGTTGAGGCTTTGCCATCAAGGAACGATAGCGGTAACTCGTGTCGCTTTCCTGCACTTCGAGCGTAACCTTGCGCTTGTATATCTCAGCAGCGGCAGAAAGTGTCAGTTCCCGAATGGCGATATTCGAGAGCGATGACACGGCAGACACTCCAAGGCTCTGAGCTTTCAGAACTTTATATTGAGCGAGGTCTAACGCTGAGAGAATGGCATTCCCTGCAAACTTGAACTCTGCCACATTATCGTTGGTATAGTAATAGAGCTTAATCATTCTGCATTATCCTTTCTGTAATTGAAGTAAAAGCGTCCGAATATCCTCTTTTTTGACTCATAGCAGGGGAGTAGGTTATTCGTTTTCGAAACGGGTGGGAGCTACGACGGGGAAGAGTTTGGAATACATCGTGTAGTTTGCCGCGGTCTTGACTTGCAGCTTCTCATAGCTGGCTACCCAGTGAACGCCGACAGATATTTCTACGGGGTCGGATTCGGTTTGTCCTTTATATCTGTAGAAGCTGATGACACCGTCCACGCGCACCATGCGGTTGCGCACATCTAAGAGCTGTTGCTGCGGGCTTTTATAGCTATAGTTGCGCCATTCCGTCACTTCCGCGCGGCCCACGAACACAAAGTCCCATTTGTCAAAGAAGTCCTCCACTCTGGGAGCTTTGCAGAGGATATTGCAGGCAAAGCCCGCGCCGTGGGCATCGAGGATTTCGCGCAGGAGTGTGTCGAGCGGCTTGTCGGGGAAGTTGAGCGTAGGAATCGAGGAAGCGTCTGGCAGTGCCACGCGTGCCACGAGGCTGTTTTCATAGTTTTTCACCACGAGCCACGTTTTCTCCTCGCGCTCTTCGGTGGTAAACTTCAGTGCGCCGATTTCCTCCCACTTGAAGGCGCGCACGGTGCCCGAATTCTGATTCCACGAGATGTCGCGCTGGGAAAGGTGTCCCATGAAGAATTCCAACTGGTGCGTCATGCTGCGCTCTTTGTCGACGGTTTGCAGGATGAAGCCCTGATTGGGATTGCCCGAGGCGCTTTGCTTGGTGTAGGTGAGGAAACGCACGTTTTCTAAGTCGTACACCACGTGGTTCGAGGCCGCAGCTTCGCGCGCCGCGCCCTGCGTTTCGAATGTGCCCAAGTGGTGGAGCATGCCGAGTTTCTCTCCCATCTGCCCGAGTTGTTGGATGATGGTTTGCACCTTGGCGAGTTCTTTTTTGTCCGCCGCCGTCATGACGCCCGCCTTTTCTTGTGTGGCAGCGGGGAAGGGAACGCCCGAATCTAAGAGCGTGTGGATGGAAGCCACCACCATATCTTCGTTCGGCTCGAAGCGGATGCTGCTGATTTTGCTGTTGACTTCATTTTGGAGGCTTTGTAAGAGGGATCGCAACTCAAGGATCTTTCGCTGCATTTCCTCGTCTTGGGCTTTTGTTCCCACTTCGGTGGTGAGCGTGTCCAGTTCCTCCTCAAAGTTTTGCAGATGGGCGTTGAGAGAAGTGATTTGGTTTTTCACATCAGCCGCAGCGGCTTTGGTTTTCACCTCTGAGAGCAGCGCGGCGATTTGTTGTGCCACGCTGGCAAACTTCTCCGACATCTCAGCCGTCGCGGCTTTTTCTGCAATCAGGTCGCCCAAAGGTACTTTCACGCTCTCGTTTTGAGCATTGACACCTAATGTCATAAGTCCCTTGGTACTGCCGACCAAGGGCAATTCTGAAATTCGTTTCTTTTGGTCTGCCATATTACTTTTGATTGTTGATATAAATTTTGTCACTATCGCTTTCTGTGATGATGTACTTGCCATCCTCTGTAACGAGTAGAGAGATGCCGTATTTCGGGCGTACCTTGATACGAGCCAAGCCATCCTCTGTGATAACCCAATCGAAATCCTCAGTTGCAAGGAGCATCCATGAGCTTTCAGGACGATAGGCAGTGAACACCAAAACAACCGAGAACTCACACCACACTCTGCCATTGGGTATTATCTCGAACTTAGAGACTGCGCTTGTCTTGTAATAGCAATCATATTCAGCCGAGAGGACAGAGAAATAGAAAGTCCTCTGCTCAGGCTGCATGAGAATAGAAAAAAGCGCATTGTATCGCGCCCAAAACTCATCTATATCCGTTGCATCGATAAGGAGTTCCAGGGTAACATCTTTTGTCTTGAAATAGACGCTCTCATCGTCATACGAAAGTCCTGCAACCGAGTTGACGCTAATCTTCAAATTATCCCTCACATTGGCAGCTTTCCTGATGCTATCGTCCGTGCCTCTGAGGACATAAGAGCCGAACTGAGATAAATCCAATCCATCAAGCTCATACCCCGATTGTCGGATTTCGCTCTTACCAAACTGATAGTATTCCCCTGATGGCACGGCAGGGAAATCATCAGCAAATGTAAGAGTGAGTTTTCCGAGTTTGATGAAAGATGAGAATGAGCCGTTAGATATCATTCTCAGCTTATATGTCTTTTTGAGTTCTACGAAATAGAATGTGTGATATGCGCATGTGGTAAGGTCATCGAAGAAATCCTCCGCATCTCTGATATTCGTGATACAGAATTGGATTTGCAGCTGCCGTGTGTCGAGAACAGGGGAAATGAGGTCTGCTTCCACGCCGTCAAATTCGAGCCATTCGGTCGTGTCAACCTTCTTGAACGACGGCATCTGTATGAGTTCTTTATACCCATACTGCTCAACGAATACACCGTATTCCGTATATGCGTCGGCTTCGTCTATGAATAATTTGCCATCGTACTTCATCAATTCTTCAATCTTACACCTCGTGTTGAAATGTCCTCAATCTCGCTGCGTACCGTCCGTAAGTCGTCGCCGATATTCGATACGTTTTCCCGAATATCCTTTGTATCATCCTTGATACCTGCAACGTGTTGCAATATTTGCGCACCTGTATTGTTCAATTCTGCAAGCCCCTGTACCAAAGTATAGGTGTGCCCTTGTATGGTAGTTAGGCGTGCATTGTTTTCGTCCACGCTATCCTGCGATGCCGTGGCAATACCTTTGCTTGTGCCCTCACGGGTGCTATCATCCGTGTAGCCCGTTATCTTTGCAGCCTGGTCTCGTATTGCAATCATGCCATTAACCATAGCATCGTACTCCTTTTTGAAACTATCAATAGCCGCCGTACCAAGCTCACCGCCATTCTCCTGTAATGCCTTTCCCAGCTTGTCGTACCACTTCTTTAGTTGCTCATCGTACTTGTTAGCAATCATAGCTTTTAGCAATGATTGTTGCATATTCTTGGTAAAGTCGGCGGAGAATTTGGACGCATCGTTTTGCATATCCATCAATTCCGACACGAAATTGTCTCGCAAGCCATCGAATGACATGCCGATTAACTTCTCGTTGATTGAAGCCGTCAAATCGGATAACTTATCTGCTTGGTCGGCATAGTTGTTCCAATCGTCCTTGAATCGGTCTCCATACTTGCCTTGGTTATACATTTCACGCCAAATATCGGGCAAATTGGTGCGTATTTCGTTCATCTGCTCGGCGGTTAGCTTCGAGAAGTCCGACCACGTGTTTTGCAACGACGTTCCCAACAAGGCATTGATTTGCGAAAGGCTATTTTTGTTCAGATTCCAATAGTAGGCGTTGGAATGGTGTGCCGAATGATAGTGCATTTGCGCATTCAAGATGTCGGCAGTATTCTTGTTCAAACGCTCCTGTGCCTCGTATGCTTTCTTGTAGTACGCAATCGACTTTGCACCGTTGCTTTCGTCCATCTTCTTTGTCAGTCCGTCGATGGCAGTTTTCAAAGCATCGTTGGATGCCGTCAATTCGGCAATCTTCTTGGCGGTCTCGGCGGCGTTGCCACCACCAATACCCAACATAGAGCCAAACGACTTGATAGCAGAAATGCCCTTTGTAACTGCACCGATATAATTGCCACTTGCATAATCAGCAGCCGCACCAGCCGCCGAATTAACGCCATTTGCGGCATTATTGATAGCCTTACCAACTCCCGAATTACCAAGTCCGATTTCATTCATCAATCCCGATACTTCGGTTAGCTTATCGCCGAGTTTTCCCAATGCTTCCGCCGCAATCTGCGCACGTTCTTTCAATGTAAGATTGGCTTTGTCCTCGGCTTCGTCAGCTTCCGCTTGCGCCTTGTTCTTATTCTCGGTCGCCTTGCTTACTTTGTTTTCGTTTCGTGCAAGCTCACCGAATAACTTGTTAAGTCTTTCAAGAGCCTTGGTATCGGTTACATTCTTTAGAATGTCGTCCTTACCTGCAAACTTGATGTCTTTTAGGTCAATGACAATGCCCGTGTCCGCCTTGATTTCGTCGGCAATCGCTTGCTTCGCATTTTCAAGGTTCATTTCGGCTTCCGCCTGACGATACACTGCATCTGCAAGACGTTCTTGTGCGTCCGCCGCTTCCTGCTTTTCACGCTTGTAGGCTTCAAGCGTCGGCAAAAGGATTCCGAATGTATCATTTTCCTTGTCGATGGCATCGTCTATATCGTGCATCTTTTGGGTTATCTCCTTGATGCTTTCGATGGGCAATTCCTTGTTCTCTTTCAAGAATTTTTGCAACTTACCCTTTAAGTCGGTAAGATAGCCGACACTCATTTTGTCAAGGTCATTGAATATGGTTTCCCAGTTGATGCTATCTTTTAACTTTTCGGCTTCGAGCTTTCCAAATTCTTCATCCATTTGCTGAATGGCTTCATCCATATATTGTTCTGGAATGAAAGCTAATTTTTCTTGCCACTGACGTTCAAGCAATTCTATCTTTTGATTGCGTGTTCCGAACTGCTCGATAAGTTGGTCATCGTACTTTTGGCGGATGTTCTGTATTTCTTTTTCTCCATTCTCTGTGATTTGCTTACGCACACGATAGTATTCTGTTGCAACTTTTTCGTCTTTCAATACCTCGTCCTGCCATTCCTTATCGGTTTTCTTTCCGTCGGCGGTTTGCGCCCACTTCACCTCGGTTGCGTCCTTATTTTTGAGATAGATTTCCTTTGCGGTATTCTTCTTCAAGTCTGCAAGCTGCTTCAACTTGTCGTCCCACGAATACAACGATTTCTGCATCTTCAAACTTGCCGCACTGATTTCCTTTGAAATCCCCTCGGTCATGCTTGAAAGTGTCATATCGGCAATATCCTGCTGTGCATCGTAAAGATACTTTTTGACGTTCTTTGCATATTCGTCGATAAGTTTCTTCTGTTCCAACGCCGCTTGCTTGGGGTCGAAGTTGTCTTTATCTTTCTTTTCTTTCTTCGTTTTTGTCTTCGTAGGCTGTGTATATCCACCGATATTGAAATCCGATGCGATGTTATTAGCCTCATTCATACTCTTTTTGTATTCTGACAGCCAAAAGTCGGCTTCTTCTTTAGCCTTTGCCTCCGCTTCTTTCTTGCGTTCTTCGTCGCCTGCTGCCGTTGTGTACCAATGTCCGAAATCACTTGCCTTTTTGTGTTGCACCTCCTGCAATGCCGTGAACGCCTCGGTGTACTTGTTTAACAATGCTTGCGCCTCGGCTTCTTTTAATAGCATTTGACAATATGCCTCACCCTTTGACTTCAACACGTCTTTCCATTGCGAAAGACTGTCATAATAGCCAAGTGCCGAACCGTACTTTTGATTTAATTCTTCAACAAGTGCTTTTTCTTGGCGTTTTGTCCCATTGAAGTTGTTTATCTTCTGCTGATAGCCTTGTACCTCTGCGGATGCCTTTCCGTAAGCCTTTGCGCCCTCATCCATTACACCGTTCATGGCTTCCATACGCTCATCGGCTTCATCGGTTGCACTGATGGCTTCTGAAATCCAATTAACAAGCTCACCAAGGGCAACGACCAACGCACCGATACCAGTTGTTATCAATGCGACTTTCAAGCCTTTCATTGCCCACGTCATTGCCTTTGTAGCAATTGTTCCTGCTACCGTTGCGGCTGTCTGTACGTTGGTTGCGGCTGTGTTAGCGGCTTGCGCCACGGTTCCTGCGGCGGTCGATGTATTGTTGGCGGTTTGTGCGGCGGTATCGGCTACCGTTGTAGCGGTGTTGGCGGCTTGCGCCGTGGTATTGGCTTCGGTTGCCACGCTTTCCGTTGCTTGCACGGTTGCGCTTTCGCCCGTCAGCTTGTTCCACATACGTTTCAATCCGTTAAGCGTAACAAGTGAAAAGGCACTATCCTTATTGAGGGTCTGTTGAACCTGCTGCAATCCCATCGTGATAGCCATTAGGGATTGCACCTTTAGCATGATTTTGTTGAGTTCTTCGTTCTCACCACCGAATAAACTTACTGCACCTTGTGCCGCTGTAAATGCGCCCGACAAGCCCGATAAACCTTGAATGACACCTGCTATCTGGGCCTCGTCATTTGCAAGCGCCGTTCCTTGTTGCGATATATCGCCTTGAATGTCGGTTAATCGTCCTAATTCATTGACAAGTTTTTTATACGCCTCGCTTTGTTCGTCAATGCCATTGGCTACCAAATCCGCCATTTCTTCTTTCAATGCACGGATTTGCTGACGTAAGGATGTGTGTTGTGTAGCCGTTGCTTGTGTTGCTGCGGCTTCTTGTTTGAGCTTGTTTTCTACTTGTGCTAAAGCGTCGGCTTGTTTGCCTGCCTCGGTTATCACTTGTTTACGAGCGGCAATGGTTTCCTTAATAGCTTTCTGTTCTTGCTTTAAGGCGTTATATTGTGTTTCGTTGCCCTTTTGTCCTGCCTTGTTCTTTTCCGATGCAAGTCGTTTGTATTCGGCTTCCAACTCACGGATAGCCGCTTTGTTGGTATCAACAACACGGTCTATCTCATCAAATCCCTGTTGTATGGTCTGCAAGGACTGACCAGCATTGGTTACAATATCAATATTGACCGTCGGGATGTTCGTTAATAGCTCGTTTATTTTAGCACTTTGTGCCTCTGCCTGTGCGCCAATTTGCGCAACGGATTCATTCAAGTGTTCAACGCCTTGGTCAAACCCCGAAGTGTCAATGCTTGTTCCAAAACTAAGGTTTCCGTCCTCTACGTTCATACTCTTACGATTTCTTCTTCGTCAAAATCATTAAAATTATTGGGGTCGTTGGCATCCTTTGTTCCGTCGTACAACGGCGCATCGTCATCGTTGCGGTCGTCAGGCATCGGCATTGCCCTGCTATAAAGAATGGCATTCGTGTAGCTCATTTCATAGAGAGCGTACTTTTCGGTTACGCCGAATGTCTTTGCGATACCGAGAACCGTTGCCCAAATGCTATCGTTTAGTGCTCCACTTCCTTTGTCGGTTTCAGAATGTTTGCCTCGCTTAGGGAAGTGGTAATGGAGAAAAAACTGCCGACCTCCATATCTTGCAATCTCTTAACGATAATATTAAATACCACAGACGGACGCATATTTTCCGTTATAAGCCGTGATAGTTCGGCTTTACGGTCAATTGTCCGTTTAGCCATATATCTACGTTTGAATAGCCCAAGGATGCGCCGTGTGTGCGTTTCTTCAACCTCCTGTGTTAAGTTCTTTGCGCCAAGTATGAGCACGGCGCAAATATCACCCAATTTGCGGTAATCCTTAGCATAGTGGAGTACGGAATTGACTATCTGATTGTTCGGAACACGCTCAACTACGGGAAGTGTGGATACCATTTCAGAAACAAGAATCAACGTGGCAAGTGTCGGTGGGGCAATGTCGTATGTTTTACCCTCTATTTCAACGCTCCCGATTTTCCTTTCAAGGATTGCGTCGGCAACCTTGCTTTCTATTGTCTGCTGTTCCATGTCGTGCTTGTTAAAGTTAGTTGCGGATGTGGTAATCGAAACCACGACCTCCAAGTTATGAGCTTGGCGAGCTACCACTGCTCCAATCCGCTAAGTTCGGGTTTCCCTTGCCGCCCGATAAGGTAGATGTCTTTCCATCAGTCTTTGTCTAATTAAAACTCAACGTATGATAGACGGTTGTTATCCTAAGTCCAATCTGCTTCTTTTACCTTGAATTTCTTGTAAAGCTCGCCATCCTCGCAAGCAAGGATTTTGAAAGTCAAGTCCACATACTGACCCTCTTCCTCGGAAGAGCCTGGACGGAAAGAAACATGCGAACGACGAACTTTAATACCTGTTGCACCGATATTCTTTGGTGTAACCTTTACGGAAAAGTCATCGGATACAACATTCGTTTTTACCGTAAGCTCATCGCCATCGGTACTTTTTGTTGCTCCCGTGAACATATTTTCAGTATCGAAGTCCATTTCCTTAATACGGGTGGTAATAGTTACCGTGGGCTCGCCCTCTTCCGATGCTACGACGATACCGCCTGTTGCCTTTGCCTCCAGCTTCTCGCCATCCTCGGTAGCAAGAGTAGTCGATTTGTCGTTGATGGTACCGACAGATTTTAAGACGGATGCCATAGCATCTGCTTCGCCTGTCTTTCCAACTTCGATTTTACATTTCGACCACGACATGATGATTTTCTTTGCCATGATGTATAACTTTTAATCGGTTGATAATCTTTGAAACTTAATTCTTGCACTTATGCAATGCTGTTCTACACCCTCTATCGGTTTTGAGGTTGGTGTGCCATCCGTATGCATCCAATACTCGGTGTTGTCGTTGTCATTTACGAACGACTGTATAATGTCTTGCAAGACCCCAATACGTGCGTGGTCTTTTGCCTTCCGACCTGTATCAGGGTAAACCCTATCGGGAACATAGATATTGATAATGACTACACCCGATTGTATCTGTTCATCAAGTCCTGCAAGGAACTTGACAACTAAGTCCTCGGTTGCTGCATCGTCGGGACGCATATCAGCACGATATACCGTGCCTTTTACACCTTTACCCAACTTGCTTTGTTTGATGAACGTGTAGAAATCACGCTCAATCTGATTTTCGGTCTTTATCATTTCTCTATTATCCCTTTAAGAAGTTGTTTTGCAAGGCTTTCCGCTTTTAGTTCGGCGGATGACAACACATCTTTATGATGGATGTTTTCGACGTAGGCGGCATAGTTCATTCCTGCACACACTATCAATACTATTCCCCAAGGGAATTTTGCTTGTAACTTGGTCAATAGTGCTTCGGCTGCTTTTGCCCCCTCCGCACCATTACCAAGTTTGCCGTTATATTGCTTCGGTTCACCGTATTTCACGGGTTTACCGTTGTTCAACACAACGTAGCCGATGGATGACCGCAAGTTTCCTGTAATGTCGTTATAGCTACCTTGCTCACGTGCAATCTTCACGCATTGCTCGCCGATGTAGGAGAATTGTTTGATTATCAAATTCTCAACCTCCTTTTTCTTCTTCTCCAATCCCTTGCGAATTTTATTCACGCTGAATTGGCTGACGATGGTGCCCTTATATTTCCCGTGATAGGTAATTTGTTTTGCCATAGCGATTTTATACAAGTATCTGTGTCCGTCCAACGGTGGCAAGCGGCTCGGAACTTAATACACGATGTTCTTTCAAGTCCTCACCTAAGCGTTCCAAGCGTATGCGTTTGTACGGGAACTTTTCAAGTTCTATCATCACAACGAAAGATGCTTGACGAAACTCACCATCTTCATACACGCCTTTTCGGGTGTCCGAATTGGTCTTGATAGAACACGGAATAGGCTCACTCCACGTACTTGTTACCGTTTCATCAATCTCGCCGTATTCGTTCAGTCCGCCGCCTTGCAGCGTCTCGTATTGCAATGTACCGTTAGTTCTCATAACCTTTTACCATAAGTGTGTGCCATCCTCAATTACCGAAAGCGTGTCGCCTAAAACGTCCTCCACCGCAACACCGTATAAGCCACACCAATACTTGATGCTGTCCTTGATGGCATCGTCCCTTACGGCTGTCGAAACGCCATTTTCCGTTCGGCTGCTTTCAACATATCCTTTGATAAGCTGGACTGCAACCCGAAAGATATTGGGGTCTTTCGGTGTTGCGTCCGCTTTCGGGTCGATACCCTCATTGAACAACACAAGCTCTATCGCCGAATTGTCGGGATAGAACGTGTTGGCAATAGCGTTGCACAGGCTTCTTGTTGCAATGAGGTTCGTCATAGTTGTTTACGCTTCTGTTTTGAGGGTGTAGATACCGTTCATTTCGGTAATTACGGGCAACGCAAGCACTTCCGCCTTGGTGAACTCAACGCCGTTAGAGCCCTGCGTTTCGCCAACGCCCCACTGCGATACACGGATGCGTCCGTAGTTGGAGTATGCAACGCCGTTTTCAGGCTTCAACTCGGAGTTTGCCCAAGCGTTCTTTACCGTACCTAACTTACCATCGGGAATAAACACGATGTTCTTCTCGTTCCAAGGTGTGTACGGTGTGAGCTGTGTGCCGTTCTGAATCATCACCTGACGACGTATCGGCTCGAAGATAGGATAGCTATTCTCCTGCATGTATGCGTTGATGTCCTTGAGCTGCACAATCTTTGCGGACTTGTCCGTACCCCAAATCATCTGCTTAATCTTCTTAGAGCGGCACATATAGGAGATTTTCGACGGCGCAAGAAGCACCTTGCCGAACACAACTTTGTCCTGCGCTGTGTCGATGATTGCTTGGATGTCCTCGAAACAGTCCACGGTGTCGAGATTTGAAGCAGTCCACTGCGTTGTTGAAGACGCAATGTTTTCGGACGGCTGGTTGAAACTGATTGAGCCGCGCACACCGCCCTCGGGGTTGGTGGTATCGTCCAAGGTGAACTTTCCCTCGTTGGACAATGCGCCGAGGAAAATCATGTCGAGCTTGCCGAGCACAGCCTTTACAACGGTCTGCACGTTGCCCCACATAAGATTTACGAGCTGTTCGGTCTTAACCTTGTCGGGTAAAGACTTGGAATCGAGAATCTGCAACACCTTGCGATAGTCCTGGATTGTCATCGGGAGGGTCAAGGCGTGGTTAAGGATGGTTTCCTTTAAGGTTTCCATCCCCTGTGTGCCAATGATAGCCTCCTTAGAACTATCACCGATGGTTGGTGCGGCAACGGTAAGATTGTACTGTCCGATAAGTTCCTCGAAGTTCAAACCGACGGTCGGCGTGTCCCAATCAAGGTACTTCTCGAAAATCACGTTGTCAAAAAGCCTCTTACGAAGCTCGCTAACAACGTCAAAGCGAATCTGAACATTCTTTGTCAGTTCGCCGAAAATTGAACTATAAAGAAATTGTGGCATAGTAGTTTACTGCTTAATGAAAAGAATATTGTGATTTGCTTTCAGGCAGCATCCCGTAAGCCAATCGGGGATAATCGGGAAGTTGAGGCTCGGATAGAGCACAACAGCCTCGAAAGCCGCATCAATGGTAGGAATACCCTTGCCTGTAAATTCTAAATCCGCACCAACAACCATGTTTGGTGTGTAGAGAGGTTTCGCCTCCGTAACTTCAGAGGTAATTTCGTTGGATTCTACGATAACATCTTTCTCTGCCAATCCTGTATAAGCGGCTGAAAGAGTGATGGTGTCGTAATCATCATTGGTCGTGTCGATAGACTTAATGGTTGGTGCTTTTGTACCGTCGCCAAGTTTAGTTACAACATCACCAACGACGAAGTAATGTCCCTTGGGTACACGTGGGGCGGTTGTTGTGCCGCCTTTCTGTACGGTCGCTGTCTTTGCGACCGCTGCCGTGCGTTTCTCGAAATCGACCGTGATAGGCGTACCACGGCGCAATACCGTGCCGACGGGGAAAGACTGCGCAGGCTTGAAGCCCGCTGGCAAAATCTTACATTCGCCACGCCAAATCTCGGGGAAATGTCCAGACACTTTCGTTCTTTTGAAATCAATTGCCATAATAGCGTGTCAATTAAATGTGAAACAATAGATGATGGTTTACTAATCGGGAAGCGAATTTGCCCAAGCCTTTGCATCGGCTTTCATGGCATCCTCGGTCTTTCCCATTTCCAATGCCGCATCTTTCGGCATCAGCTTGTTGTTTACCAAGTCTTGCTTGTAGTCCTCCAACTCCTTTGCAACGTCGGCATCGTCCGCAAACGACACACGTTTCATCAAGTAGTCGGGGATTCCGAGCTCCTTGGCTTTGGCGGCAATAGTCGCATTGCGTTCCGCCTTGGTTCGTTCCATCTTCAAGGCTTCATTCTCGGCTTTGAGGTCGTTCAAAGTCTTTGTGTAGCCTGTCATCTGCTTTTTGAACCAATCGGGCACACCGTCGTTATCGTCGCCGTCATCACCCTCACCGTCGCCCTCGCCATTCGATTGCGTCGTCTGATTGTGCTTTCCCTTGCCACGAGTCTTTCTTGTAATCTCCCCCTGCGTAGCCTTAGCAAAAGGAACAAGGAAATCCGCTTTGGCTGTAATGTCCTCGTCAGAGGCATCGTCGGCAAGGTCTTGCGAACCAAGCTCTGCAAGCTCGTCCAATACCTTGTCAGTTAATCCCATATCCTTGCATTTTTCGGATAAGGTCTTACGAAGTTTCTTATTCATATCTTGTTATAGTTGGTGATTTTCCAACGAGCAAATATAACACAAATACGGGATAGATACCTAATAAGTATCTTGTATTTGTAATTTTTAACTAAACCTACAAACCGTTTATTTACGGCTGTCTGCGGCATAACAATGAAAACTGACTAAAAATTTTCGCTTAAATTATTGCGTATTATAATTATATTCCATATCTTTGCAGCACAAAAAGATATTTAATAAGTATCTAAAATTAAAATTCAACGCAATATGAAAAAGTTAGAAAAAGTTCAAGAGATTACTTACAAGAATCATATTCTTACAAAGTTAGTTGATGGTTTCGGTCAGGAATCAGTAATCATTGACAATGATTTTGATAAAGAGTTTGTTAGTATTGCTGATGCAAAACGTGTTATAAGAGGTCTTAAGCCAAAGTATGAATTTATTTAATCATAAGAGCAATGAATAGTAGAAAGGATTTGAACAAAGAAACGCTGGTTGATATATTTTCAACCGTAACTTATGGAAGTGATTGGTTGGAAATCTGTCGCCCAAAGAAGTTTGACAGCCTTGTAAAAGAAGGAAGCGAATGCCGAGAAGAAAAATGGGCAGACATTCTTCTTGGTGGTGGGTATATTGTCGCACACGAATACGAGGATGAAGAAGAACCAATAAGGCACAAAATCACACTTGATATGATGAAGAAAGGCCTTGAAGTATTCAAGGACAAATGTCCTTATGACTACGCTGATTTCATCACAGAGAACGAAGATTACTGTACTTGTAGCAACCTTATGCAATGCGTGTTGTTCGGAGAGGTTGTTTATGGTTAAACGTAATTTTTAAGGCAAGATGAACTTATTTTCAAATAATCCTAACTTCTATCCAACGCCAAAAGAAGTAATAAACACGATGATGCTTGGCGAGGACGTTGTAGGCAAGACCATCTTAGAACCGTCGGCAGGTAGTGGAAACATTGTCAAGTGGCTATACGAAAACGGTGCAAGAGAAGTGATTGCGTGTGAGAAAGATGCATACCTACGCAAATTACTTTCGGGTGTGTGCAATCTTATTGCCGATAACTTCTTGACCGTTACATCCGAAAAGGTAAGCCATGTTGATTATATTGTAATGAACCCTCCTTTTAGCGATGGTGTTAAACATATTATGCACGCTTTTGAAATCGCACCAGCAGGATGTACGATAATAGCTTTATGTAACACATCCAATTTGGTTAGAACGTATAGCGAGGATAGGCGTGTATTCAAAGAAAAGGTAGAGCTATACGGCACATCCGAGAACCTTGGATGTGTGTTTGATAAATCGGAACGCAATACCGATGTTGAGGTGTCGTTAGTCAAACTTTACAAGTACGGTGAGAATGACAACGAATTTGATGGATATATGTTTTCTAATGAAGAGGATGCACTCGATAGAAACGAAACGGATGGACTTGTTCAATATAATGTTGTTCGTGATATGGTCAATCGGTATATATCCGCAGTAAAGCTATTTGATGAAACATTAGCGGCTGCATCAAAGATAAATGATGTTGCACGTTTCCCGGACTCAAAAAGCGACTACTTACCCGTTAAGTTTGCTTGTGTAGATAGCAATGGTAATGTGGTTCAGATGAGCCATCAGATGTATAAGAAACAATTGCAAAAGTATTATTGGCGCATAATCTTCTCCAAGTTGAACATGGAAAAGTATGCCACCAACGGATTACGGGAACAGATTAACCGTTTCGTAGAGCAGCAAGTTAATGTTCCATTCACTATGCACAACGTGTATCAGGTGCTTGATATGGTGATACAGACCACGGGGCAGCGAATGAATACGGCGTTGCTTGAAGCGTTCGACTTGATATGCTCTTTCTCTGCCGAAAACTCAACGGCTGGTGAGAAGTGGAAAACCAATGCAAATTATATGGTCAATCGAAAATTTATTGTCCCATGTATGACGGAATATGATGCACGTTGGCCACGCCATTATGTCAATTTGAATTACAGTAGTAATGAGGGAAAGATACAAGATGTTGTTAAGGCTTTATGCTACATTACAGGTACAAATTACGATACTATCCTTAGTCTAAACACAACTTTGTACAGGGGAGAATATCCTTGGGGCGAGTGGTTCGATTGGGCTTTCTTCCGTGTTAAAGGCTTCAAGAAAGGAACGATGCACTTTGAGTTCAAAGATGAAGAGGTTTGGATGAAGTTTAACAGGGAAGTAGCAAAGCAAAGGGGATGGGTACTACCCAAGAAAAGTAAAAAGAGAAAATGATATAAAATAATTCCGTTTCCCGTGCGTTTTGAGAGTGAGCCTATAAAGTACATGAACATAATTAACGCCACACGGCGCACGGGAACGCCTAAAACAACAACGTAATGAATGGAAAGCAATAAGATTGTACACTTGAAACTGAAAGAGCCTACATCGGGTAGGCAAGACCATTATTTCGGTTCCCTTGCCGCTATATACAACAACTTTACCACGGAAGATGTAGGTATCGGATACAAGTCATTGACAAATGCCATCCGTGGTAAGGATATATACGAAAACAAAAAGTGTGTTATTCGCATCGGGACACTTGAACGGAAAGCACACGCAAAGAAAGGAAAATAATTATGTTAGGAGCAATAATAGGAGATATCATAGGCAGCACCTACGAATTTCACAACACAAGAGATTATGATTTCGAGCTTTTCCCACAGGACAGCTCATTCACGGATGATACCGTCTGCACGGTCGCCATTGCTGACGCTATTCTGAGAGGCATTCCCTACAAAGATAGCCTCATTGAGTGGTGCAGGAAATATCCCAATCCGAAAGGCGCATACGGAGTATCATTCTCTCGATGGATATGGCAAGATGACCCTCAGCCGTATGATAGTTTCGGGAATGGTGCAGCCATGAGAGTTTCGCCGATTGGTTGGGCATTCAATAAATCGACCACCGCTCTTGATGAAGCAAAGAAATCTGCTGAGTGCAGCCATTCTCACGATGAGGGCATCAAAGGCGCAATGGCAACCGCTCTCGCTACTTGGTATCTCTCGCATCATCATTGGAAAGACGCAAAGATGGAAGTGCAGAATATGTGTGCAGAACTCTACGGCAAAGACTATGTTTCCAATCTCCCGAAGATAGGAGAATGGAATGAGACTTGCCAAGGATGCGTTCCTCTCGCCCTGCATCTTTTCTCACTCTCTCAGGATTTCGAGGACGCTATCAGGCTTGCAATATCCTACGGCGGCGATAGTGATACCCTCGGTGCAATTGTCGGCTCACTCGCAGGAGCATTCTACGAGATACCAAAGACGCTCATTTCAACGACTCTCGACTATCTGCCCGATGAAATGATTAAGGTCGTGAGAGAGTTTGATGAGCGTTTCGGCATCGATGATTTTTATATAACATTAAACTGAGTTAATATGACACAGAAAGATTTATTGCATCATTGCAGATACTACAAAGGAGAGAAAGAATGTCCGCACGATGGAACAAAGGGAATGCTATGGCGGTATGAGAAATCATGGATTGAACTCACTCTAAGCAAAGATGATGAGCATTCCGATTTACTCTCTAAAATTCTGACTGAATATCTTTTGGCAGGATTAAAAGACTTTGAGAAATTCGATGACACCCCTGTAACTCTGAAAGCCTTACTCTATAATCGGTTTGAACAATGGAATGAGGGAGGCGATTTCAAAGATTTCTATCATAAATACTATTAAAATAAGAGGCTCATCGATTGGTGAGCCTCTTTGATTATAATAACGGATGTTCTTTATATCCGATTAGTTCTATATCTATATAAACATTTCCATAATCAGGAGCTTCAACTTTTATAATTCTATATGTTGCTCCTATCTGCATGAATGTTTCGTTTTCTGATTTATATGCTGAATGCCTCTTTGCGTAGAAAGTCTTTGAGCCTTTCGGACAGTATATGTTGAGTATCGTTCCGCTAAATCCTGTGCCTTTTGCTGACCCGCATGACATGAATGAATAATCGGTTACTATTCTGCCAACCATTCCTCGTAATTGTTCCCTTGTCAGATTACGAACTCCGATAAATCCTTCTACGCCACTCCAAGTCTCAATACCCCTCTGCAACCATTTATCTTGAGTGGATATGGTCGTATCGAGAACACCTTTGAGGTTTCTGATGTTAGCCTCTCCACCCTCATTATCAAGAGGAACATTGCCAACGCCTTTGTAGTGACCCCAACCCCATCCGCCTGAATATCCACGGAGGGGTCTATTCATATGTCCTGAACCTGCGGTATAATCATACCACGCTTTTTGTTGTTCAGGGGTTAGACTATTCCAAAGGTCATCACTCTCATCGCCCCAAAGGTCATCACTCTCACGAGAACTCTTGCACCATATAGCGGCATCTTTTCTCTTTTGAGAATAGGCATCCTTATCAGTCTGCAAAAGAGTAACATCTTTCGATACCTTTCCGACATTCTTCGCATCACGTCTCGCCTGTTCTGCAAGTCGTTTCTGATGCTCAGCAATAGCGAGATTTGCCTTTTGCTTGATGATGGTAATATCTTCGCTGTTGGCGATTGCAGACTGAGCCTCTGCAAGCAAATTAGCAACATTGAGAGACTTCGGATGATTGACCGACCATGCTTTAACGACTGCCAATTGCTGCTCGACTGCCTCAATCTCAATCTTGACAACGACCTCGTTAAGTTTCTTGATATACGCATCCTGAGAGACTTTCCATGTCGGGTATTGAGTATGCGGTTTGAGATAGGTCGGGTCTTCCACATACTTAATCTCCATTTCGAGTTTCTTCTTTTGCTCAGCGAGAGGCAATCCCGAAATATCGTTGAGTTTCTTCTGTACGGCTGCATGGGTCTGTTGCAGTTCTGCCATCGAGAATTGTTTGTGCCATTCGTGAGCCTCAGGAATAAGGTCAGAAATCGCATTCTCAGCCGCTTTCGTCTGATTGATGAGTTTCTGCATTGCCATCGCCTCATTCTGCATCTGAGCGAACTTGCCCGATTTGAGAGCCGATTGCAGGGCAGTTATATCAATCTCGCCGTAGTCCTTTGCCTCGTTCATCTTTTCGATGCTATATTCAAGCACAGAGCGTTTCTTCTGAGCGAGTTTCAGAGTCTCAGAGCGCACATCTTCCCAACGCCCATGCTCGTAAGCCTCACGCAAAGCCGATGTATCGACATTATCCACGCCCTCGAACTCATCGAGATACCTCTTTCCTGCGCTGATAGCCTTTTGACGATTGGCAGCTCTGAGACGGATTGCATCCTCTTGTTCTGATGTACGAGCCGCATGGCGTTCCTCTGCGATTTCGAGAGCGGTCTTTTTCTTGGCAGACGGATTGATTATCTCATCTATCGCCATCTGATTATTGCGAATGAAATACGGCTCAGTTCCTCTCTCACGAGCTTTTGCGATGTCGGTTGAATGTTCCCTCACCCAATCCTTGAACGCCGTGGGATACTCGGTTATTTGCTTTCCTTTCGGCTCATAGGTCTCGCCATTGAGGAATGCTTCAGTAACCTTTGCCATTTCGTCTGCGTCCATCAAGATAGGCGTAACGAAACAGAAACATTGAGGATGCCAACCATCGAAAACAAAGTCTTTCGGATAGTCGCCTTGCAGTTTGTCGCAAATATCTTTCTTCGGGTGGTTCTTTGAGAGCTGCACCCTCTGACCCAAGACGAAATCCATCTGCTGCCAACGCTCATGGTCGGCACGTCGATAGGCTATGTTGGTTTCAGTCCTGGTAACACGCATAGCGTTGCGTGCAGACGACTTATAAACGCCCGTTCCGCTTTTATAGGTATCACGGTCGTAGTCTATCCACTTGTATTTGCCCGTTTTTTCGTCCTTGATACGCTTTTTCCACTTCTTACCGTATATTGGTTCAGTGCCAACGATTTCACCCGTTGTAAGGTCTATTACGTCCTTTTCGCCTTTCTTGTAACGAAAGCGGCGAAACATAAGGTCGGGGTCGTTAAGGTATTCACGTACCTTTCGAGACATGGAGCTTGCGCTATCACCCTCACCGATTGCAACGGTCATGGCAACTTCCATTTCCTCACGTAGTTGCTTGACCGACTTCCATACACGTTTCGATAGGTCTAAGCCGTTTTCCGTGCGTCCTATGAACGCATCACGGGCGGCTGTGTTCCTGTCCATATAGGCGGTAAATTCGGGCGTTGAAAGCACCTTTTTTCCGAATACCGATGCAACGAATTGGTCGCACTCCTTATTAGCCGCATCCCATTCCAACTTTATGCCGTTCTGAACGGCCATGGTAACGGTGGACGATAAGCGGCGCAACAAAGCCTCGACTTCCTTTTGCTTCTTCATGCTATCGCCATCGAAAGAATACATCACGCCATCTTCAAGTGTTGGCATAGTCTTGTTTAGTGCAAGGATTTCGTTTATCGTCTTGGCAAACAAAGTCCGCACCTTTTCGGCATACGCTTCGGTTCGTATGAGCCGTTGCGCTGCCGCTTTCTTCTTGTTGGCTAAATGCTGCTTACCGTCTATCATAATTGAATAATTATTTTACTCCGTTCTTAACCTTACCACAACATTTCGCCATCCATCCAATTACATATTCAAACGGCTCGTGTGTGTCGATTTCTATTCCGCAATGGTCGCACAGGTATTTTGTAGCGTGCGAACATTCATGCGCAATAATCTCATAAGACATCCGCTTTTTACTTCTAAACACTATTAAAGCCCCATAGCTGTTGTATTGTTTATCCATAACTTTGATTGTAAAGGCTTCACAATTTGAAACGTCATTCTTTAGATTGGATATTTCCGTTCCGTCATAGTTGTAAAAGGCTGATTCAATATCACTAAAATCATTAGCAATGCAAATCCATAGCTTAAAAGGATAAATTACAGGGTCAAAACTTTGTATATTCATAATGCCTTAGAATTACTCATCTTCTTCATCACCGCTATTTGCCGAGCCTGCGCCGCCGTCATCACCACCGCCAAAGATATTCTCCTGTTGCTTTTGGCGTTCTGCCGCTTCTTGGTTAATACGCTCCATTTCACGGTGTGGGTCTTTCACAAGCGGATTCATTTCAATAGCCGTTTCGGTCGAAATAATGCCTGCATCGTATGCCTTTGTGATGTTATTCAAGTCCTCCGCAATATCATCACCGAATGGCTCTTGAAACTCATGCCCAATCTTCAAGTTCTCGCACTGCGTATGCAGGTGTACATCAAGCACGTTGCCGATGATAGCCGTTACAAGCGACGCTATGCGGTCGAGCAATTCATTGTGTACCTCCTTGTGCTTCGATGCTTTAATGTCGGCAAGCAACATCACCGTGCGCAACGCCTTGCCCGAAAGCTGTGAGATTGATTTCAAGGTGTCGGTCGTAATGTTCGGTGTGAACGTCTTTTGCAGAATTTGATTCTGCAACCAATCCAATTCGTCTTTCTTCGACTGCGGCGCATTATCCCATGTAAGGTACTTTGCCGCTTTATCCACGCCGTCCTGCCCGTTGGTGATAAGCAACTTCGATGCCTCTTTCTTTTCGGGCATATTCTTGATTATGTCGGCATTCATAATCGTAATAGGGTCGGCAAGATAGTCGTTGGTGTCCGCCGTGCGTGAGGCAATGTATTCCTCACGATGGATTAGCCTTTCAACCCCTTTCCATTCCTTGTCCTGCCAAAAAAGGATAAGGGGTATCTTGCCTATAAAGTTAGTTTCTTCGACCACATCCCAGCCGATGGCACGCTTGGCGCAATGATAGATTACATCGCGTGTGTAAATGTCGAAATGATACACCAATTCATCTTTTTCTTCGCGCACATAGTAGCCCCACGCAGCCGAAATGATGTTTTCGTATTGGTCTTTGCGGATATAGATTTCATCGCCCTTGCTATGCGCAAGAACCCGAATCTGTACCTTGGGCGAGCCGTCATCATCCCGATATGTTCGGAACAACATTGCGCTTTCGGTCTCCGCACCTGCGATACGCTTGCACTGCTTAATCTTGCTGTCAAAGTGCATTTCTTTCATCAATTCAAGATATGCCTTGAAAGCATCGTCTGTACCCTCGGATAGCTGCATCCACTTGACGGGTCGCCCATAAAGGAACACGGCGGAAATCTCATTGATGAAAACGGGGTAGGGGATTGGCAACTTCCAAACCGCCTCTTTGCGCAAGAAATTGCCTTTCTTGTCGGTGATAATCTTATCTTCACGCTTCATAATCTCGTGCGTGTCGATGTTGTATTCCTTGATGGCTTCCGCCACGATGGGAAAACGGTTATCCATTTTGTCCTTGACCGAGGAAATGTCCTTTGCGGCAAGGAGCTGCTCGAACTCTTGATTGCGTCCAACCAATGCGTTCACGTAGTTTCTGAATAAATCAAACAGTACCATATCATTTATTTTTGTTGTTGTGATTACAAACCGAACATGCCTTTGTCGAGGCTATCGAAGTCAACATCCGAATCTTCTTCGTAAAGGTCGTTGATGGCATACCCTAATATATCTACGAACTCATCATGCGGTTGCGACGGGAAACCGCAAACCTCGTCCAAAAAGTCATCATTCCACGACCCCTCAACGATATACACACGTCCGCATTCTATACGTGGCGATACGGCACGCAAACGGACTTCCTTATCATCGGTCGGTGTAGGCGTTTCCTTGACGTTCAACGTGGATATTTCTCGCAACATCTGCACCACGCTTATACCATTAGCCTTTGGCTCGATATGCAGGATGCTTTCCTTGTTCCCCTCGTGAGCCTCCATATAGTCGGGCAGGAAACGTAATAAGTCGGGCATTTCTTTCCATACCTGTTGTGCATCGTACAGGTAGATATTGTTTCGTATTCGGCACGCCGCAAGGATGCCTGACGGGTCGTTGTCTTGATTCTTCTTTTTCTTGTTGTAGGCAGTATCAAGATAGAAGTGCATCGGCTCGTTGTATCGCATCGCCGTGAACTCTGCCATTGATATACGGCGAAACCAATCACGCTTGACGATGTTACCGCCCTCGATAGTCGGGTGCTGTTGATACAATGCCGAGAACTCACGGGGCGCACGTGCCTTTTGCTTTTCCAACTTGCGTTTTGAGTGTCGGTTTTCCCATAGCGCATCACCGATATGTCGGGGTGAATACAATGCGCCGTCATGCTCTTGCTCGCAGATGGCAGGTATTGATAACACCGTCCAATCCTGCGGTTCGGCTTTCAGTATGCGCCCTGCAAGGTCATCTTCGTGCCAACGGGTCATAATGAACAGCTGCTTTGAATCGTTGTGCAGACGGGTCGAAAGCACGGTATTGTACCAATCCCACACACGTTGCCGATATGTGATAGAGTTGGCTTCGTTTGCGTCCTTAACAGGGTCGTCGATGATTGCTATATCGACAGGTGTACCCGTAAGGGAACCGCCAACGCCGACGGCTTTGTAAAAGCCACGATGCCCGACCGTCTCGAATATATCCACATTTCGCAAAAAGCCTTTGGTATCGGTTCGGATGTTGGAACCGTTAAGGTACGTGTCGGGAAATATGTCTTGATATTCCTTGCTGTCAATCGTGCGTTGTATGGAGCGGCTGAACTGCTCTGCAAGGTCGGAAGAGTATGAGCACCCGACTATCTTTAAGTCGGGGTTTTTGCCCAAAGCCCACGCAGGGAAGTTACGGGATATAATCTCGCTCTTTCCATGTTGAGGAGGTACGAATACCATCAAGTTCTTAACTTCCCCCTCCAATAGTTTTTGGCAATAGTCAGCAATCAAGATGTGAAACCATTCAGCCTCATATTTCGGGTTAGAGTAGCCAAGAAAGCGCGAAAAGGTGTTTGGAGCTTCGAGTTTAAGCCTCGCTTGCTTCAATTCCATCAGTCGTTGCCTTATCTCGATTCTTGACTTTCGCACCCGTTATTCTTCGTTATCCTTTTCTTTGTCTAACTTATCCAGCCTTTCGATTTCCTTGTTGATTTCCTCAATCGTCATCGGCTTGTCATCGTCTTTCTTCAACGCAACGTCCGTGCGCTGGCGGTTCTGATAGTGTTCGGGGTCAAGGTTGGTAAGCAGGAAGATAGCCGCACCGACGTTTGGCTGATAATGCTTCGTTGATTTCTTCAACTTCTTAATCGTCGGCTTGCTTGGGTCTTTCGGATTCGGTACGTACTCCGTTTCCGTTTCCTCCCGTTCGTAGCCCTTTGCGGTCATGGATAGCGACGTTACAAGGTCGTGCGTGAGGTTCTTCTTATACACTTCCTTTGCTTCGTTGATGGCTTCCTTGAACTCTGACTTATCCATCCAACGACGATAGGTTATATCTTCAATATGGAATGTGGCAAGGAAATCCTTTAGCCTTGCCCCTCCATAGTCGATAAGGCCGTGTTCGGCTACCCATCGCACGCACTCACCAAGTATTATCTTGTTGTATTTTGCCATATTGGTTCATTTTTATTTGTCAAACCCACTTTGTTTACTTTTGATGGTTATCTACGTAATTGAAAGAATAGGTTATACGGTTATCACTCTTTGAATCGGCGATATGCTTGCTTCTTATGGACTTAGTGCCGCTCGCATAACCATTCTTGCATCTTCCGTACCGAACCAACGTCCAATGTCTATTCTTAATCAAAGCCTTTACCAAGGCAGGTGTCGTGGTCGTCAGGTTCAGCCGATGCCCCTCGCTTGTTATTATCTCTGCAACCCTTTGAATGAATGTCGTGCCGATTCCGATTCCTTGATAGTCGGGTAATACGACTAATCTATGAACTCTTTTCCAACCTTTACGGATAGGGAACTGAATTATTCCCGTATGGCACACCAATTCCCCATTGATGATTCCGACAAACTGTCGTGCTGCTTGGTGCAGGTCGGTGTTCAGATAGTGATACTTGCGAAAGGTTTTCCATATTGCTGCTTTATTTGCCCCCCCCCACTTCGTATATTTCAAGTTGCATCTTTGGTCTCTCGATTTCACCTGCGCAAAAAAAAAGCGTTGCTCGTCCGTGTTGTAAATCCAATCGGGCTGCAACCATTCCACAATGTCATCGTGGCACGATACCGCAACGAACTTCTTTCCTGCACGCCTTACAGCCTTTGCGATGGCTACGCTCGATGTTTTTGCGACTTCCCGATTAACAACGCTTGTGAACTCGTCGAAACATACAAGCTCTTTGCCGTCAAGCAGGCAATAAGCTAATTGGGCACGCATCTTTTCGCCGTTACTTAGAACGCTGTATGGTTTCAACCATGAGGGAGGGGAGGCGAAACCAACACTCGTGAACGTCCTTTCAATGTCCTTGATGGATGCGCCTTTTGGCATAGCGTCGATAACCGCACCGTTCCCTGTCTCAAATCCATAAAAGATGCAATCGCCGAATACCTCACGGGCAATGGTCGTCTTTCCAGTGCCAGAACCACCGACGATAAGACCGACGTTCCATTGCTTGTTTTCAATATCAATAGACCCCTTGAAATGCTCGTCTATATGGTTCACGTCAATATCAAATGCGCCTATGACCGATTGCGTGCGGAATGTTTCTTTTGGCGCAACGCGCTTTACAATGTCAAAACTCGGCATTTGTAACCTCCTTCCATCAATTCGTTAAACACTTTTTCTTGCTCTAACTCGCTTGAACATTCAACGACGACCTCGAATGTATCGCCCACCTTGTCGCTCAAATCTTTTTCCGTCTTTTCTTCGGTTGGCAATATCGGCAAGTCCACGCCCCAATCGGTCAGTTGCTTTTCGTCCCACTCGTTTGCAAGCATATCCCAATTCCACTTACCAAAGCCGCTGTTGTCAATTACAGAATAGGCTTTGAGTTTATCTATCGTGGTGTCTTGTGGGAGTATTTTTGTCGGGATATTCTTATGTCCTAACTCGCGTAATGCCCGTAAGCGCATATTGCCCATTATAACGACTAATTCCCCATTGTTATCGTAAGCAACGACTTCACGGAGTGATAGCATTTCGGGATTGTCGCTGATAGACTTCTTAAGCAACTCAAACTTTTCGTCCGTTATGCTTCTTGGATTAGCTGGCAATCCTGCTACTTGCCCATCGTTAGAGTGTAGCCTACTAATATCTATTATCTGTTGTTCCATCGTATCTATTTTTTATGTGTCCTCGCTTTAGCCTTTTTTGGTAAACAGCCTTAGCTTCTTCTTTTTTTGAATAAAAACCGAGGTGTTCCCATTTATTATCCTTTTGGAAATATGCTCGCCACTTTTGTTCTTTCTTAGCCCAGCAAACGCCAATGCTAAATCCCTTGCGTAATCTCCAATGACTTTGATTTTCACGCTCGGTTACATATTCAAGATTCTCAACTCGGTTATCTGTCTTGATGCCGTTTTTGTGGTTTACCATCAAATCAGATGCCCCCAAGAATGTAAGGGCAATTACCCGATGCTTTCTTAGGTGCTTATGCTTTCCATTTTTAGCTATGAGCATAACTTTCAAATAACCGTCTTTATCGCACGAGTGCCCGATATTGATTAACTTCCCTGTTCTACCCGAGTAAACATTACCATCACGAGATGCGAAATACCCATCATAGTTAGGTACGGCTGTCAATTTATCCATTACATCTTTCTCGTTCATACAATATCGTTTTATTATCTACTGCAAAAATAATAAAAAAGGTACTTGTAAAGCACCCTTATTGTTCGTATTTAACAAAATTCAACGTAAATAGCCGTTGATTTCTGCCATAAAATCCTCAAGTGAGCGGCAAATCACATACTTGTAGCCTGCCCATTCTAAATCACGCTGCATCTGCTTCTGCGTCGGTTGTTGCCGTCCCGTCTTGGTTTTCATTTCCACGAACAAGGCGTGATAACCTTTCGCAGGGAAACATAGTATCAAGTCGGGAAATCCTGCCCTTGTTCCCATTCGCTTGAACTCCATCGCCTCAAACCGTGTTCGCTTGCCACCGTTAGGGGAGTGGTGCAATAGGCGTGTGAGCTTTGGATATTGTAGGCGAAACCAATTCACGCAAGCAATCTGTATGCTATCTTCCTCATGCCTCATCCTTGCGCCCTTTCCCTTGTTTCGTAGTCAATCAATACGCCCGACGGCGTGCCATCGTTGGCATACTTCACTTTGATACGTTCAATCGCAATTCCGTCATTCTTGATGCCATTCCGTACCAATGCCATTATCAGTTCCCGATAACCATCAATAGGATTGTCTTTGGTATTCGTTTCTTCCATCGTCCTTAATCTTTAGGTTCGTTGTTTCGTGTATCAGAATGGCAAATCGTCTTTGTTGCCTTGGCTCGCCGTGCCTGGACTTGATGCCGTCTGTGTTTGTTGGCTCCCTTTGGGATTGCGGTCAAGCATCTGCAATATATCCGCCTCTATCTCGGTCGTGTAGCGTGTAATACCGTCCTTTTCATACGACCGTGTGCGTAATTTCCCTTGCACATACACCATGCTTCCCTTATGTACATACTTTTCGACCACTTCTGCCAATCGCCCCCAAAGAACGATTTGATGCCATTCCGTTTTGTCAGGATAGGTTACGCCGCTTTGTGTCGTGTATCCCTTTTCTGTCGTTGCAACGGTGATGCCTGCAACCTTACGCCCCGTTTGGGTCATACTTACTTTTGGGTTGTCGCCAACATAGCCGACAACAACCGCCATATTTACCGATGCCATATTACTATGATACTATCATTATTCTACTATTATGTTATAATATAATATATACTGATACTAATTGGGGTATTCCAAATCAATATCTGAACGGCGTAAAATGAATTATAATCCCTTTGAAGAAATCGTTTCCATTTTTACCTTTTCCAAAGAACCATTCCTTGAAGTCATCCAATGACAAACAATCGTTCTTTGCAAGTTCGGCAACATCAACGTAATTATTCCCGACTTTTGCCGTTACAAAATCGTTCTTTCGGTCATAGCGCATTGTTATTCGTTGGTAGCCCACACCGTCCTTGCAACGCTTGATTTCGCATTGCGGCGAGTTGTATGGTCGCCCCGTCCATTGGCGGATTGACAACACGAAATTGCCGTTGGCTACCTTGTCCAGATTATGCTTCCATAGGGCATAATTCTCCCGTATGGTGTGCTTCTTGTTTCCTGCCGCAAGATTTTCCTTAAACTTCGTCGGCTCTCCTTTACGGCTGTGGTTGCCTTGAAATACCCGTGATAGAGTGATTATTACTTTCTTCTCCATTGTTTTTTTGTTTTCTTCGTTAAAATCCATTTTCAATAAGATTCGTTAGGTCGGTGGCGTTACAATGCCAATCCTTGATTTTGGCATCTTCTCCAATCTCCATTTGGATATAATCTCCGTACCCATCACTGTTAGGGCAAAGGATTTCGGGAACATAGCTATCCACACCGATTATCTCCTTGTATTCCATATCAAGCAGACTATACGTTCCTTCATCACACACTTTGTATTGCACGATAGCCTTTGTACCTAAAGGCCAACCAACAATATAACCGCCCTCGATGTCGATTACAGGTTGCCAGCGGTAATGGTCGGAATAGATGTTGCTTGTCGGCTCATCCTTAACTTTCACGGCAAACGGCATTTTTGGCTTGCCAACGCCCTTGCTTTTGTAGAAGTCAATGTCGTATTCACCGTTTACCATTGCGTCCTCCCAATAACGCACGCCAGCATCAATCTTGATGTAGCGTACATTTACCAATCGGGGTTGTGTTATTTCTAATTCCATAATTATTATTTTTATTGTACTAATATTTTTATTCTTCAAGTTTTATCTTTCCATTACTACTTGCTATCGTTTTCGTTCGCTCATCGTGCATCTTTATAGCAAAGTCTATATTGCCTATCAGATGTGGATAGTTATCTTGTGCCATTGCTCTTGCTAATCCAAGAGCTTCTCTAACCTTATAGTCTGTATTCGCGTCAACGATATAATACAGACCTTTTGAAGTAAATAGCATTGAACTCATAAATGTCAGATGAGAAAAAATCGTAGAGTTCGTGGTTCGGTGTTTTCTCTGCCAACAGTTCGGTTATGGTTGTACTTGATACTGGCTTATTGGTAGCTCCTGTTATTGTTTTATCATCTAACCAATATAGTTTATTGTTAGAGTTGTTTATGACTATGTAATGTGTAAAAGTATTGGTATCGTGTATGTAAACGACCCTATAGTTCTCTGGTAATACAGCTTGGACCGAAGGTTGGAATATCGGCTTTAGTTGGTTATCCTCGTTGATGAGGTTAAGAGAGGTCGTCAACTGACCATCGGAACATTCGTAGTCCGATGGTTCAGTTGAATAGCCTGCGTATTGTATCTCTTTAATCATGACTGCACATATTTGTATGACAAAATTAGGGTAGCAAAAAGATACTTGTGTGTTAAGTTTTGAGTTGAAGTTTCAGATAACTCTTTCTGTTCTACTTTAGTTGTATATACTTGCCGCTGATGCTACTGTTTCTTAGAGCCTCTGCGTTGTTGCCTCCGAACGACACAAGTACACTACCACATCCAGAGCTACCGCCTTGTGTGCCGTCTGGACGATAGAACTTTATCCGTCCCCGAATAAACAGAAGAGCCGTAGCATTGGGAAAGATCAGATCTTGAAACATTCTACTGTCACATCTGCTAAATAAAAGTGCAATTCCGTTGTTATTGTTTACCATCTTTTTGATAAACCTCTCAACGAGTGGGCGTGAGTATGGTGGATTTAGCCACACGCGCTTGCCTCCCCAGTCTGCTTTTAATCCGTCTTCCGTTGGAGTAATATGCTGTGTGGCTGTGTCCCATAGTCTGTTGCAAGGAGCACACGGATCTAAATCAAAATGCCCCAGTGCATCTATGATTGTTTTAGGCGTATACCATTCGTCTGTCGTATTAGGACTTCGTTCAAAGCTTGTATCCATATCTTATCTATTTTCTTTCGTAGTACATCCTTAGTACCTTCTTTGCCTCATTAACCGCTTTTTCAGCCTCGTCTACCGTCTCAAGGTAGTTCCCAACCAGCCAGCGCATATCATCTACTTCATAGTTTTCTTCCAAATCACATTTTACGTTAAGGAATTCGTCAAAGTAGTAGTATTTGCCCCAGAGGTCGGCTCTCCATCCGCACTCTTTATCGCCAGTATCTTTTACTTTTGCTTTCATAATTCATTCTCCTATCTCCTTGCGGTACTTGCGCAACACTTCTTTTACGCGCTTAGCAGCTTCTTTGGCTTGCTTTTTAGTTCTGAAATAGTTGAGGGCATCATAATGGCCCACATCAATATGATCACCTAATTCAGTTGTACTACATATAGTTAAATCGGTATTCACAAAATGATATCCTCCATCTTTCTTTGCTCTCCACCTAATCTTTTCAACTTTCCGCTCTTCTGAATTCCACTTTAGGCCTTGTTCTTTCATTTTATCAAAGAGTAACTGTTTTTCCTCTTCGGTGGCGTAGGATAATTTTGAAAGGCCCCATCTACAGCTTGGAGATTCACTGATAGAAAGCAGTTTGCATGCATCTACTCCAACATAGTATGAATGGAAACCATATTTATCCGTGCCTTTATATATAAAGGCATTGTACCTTTCCCCATTTACAAAAGACACAAGAATATCTCCGTCCTTAAACTTTTGCTCTCTTTCAAATACTACACTTCCGTCCTTAACGATTGCCTTGCAACCCTCGGGAATAGCGATTGTATCGCCGATTTGTAATTCTACTTTCATAATGCTTTGTTTTAGTTTTTACTTTAATTCTAATTTGGCACTGCACGCGTGAGGCAATATTTGTCATTAAACATTATTTTCTTCATACGCTTTACTTCATTAATTCTGGGTTTTCGTGGATATTTCCGATAACTTTTACACCGACTATAGAGTTATCAATGTTGTATCCATTAGTCATAAGATATGTATCTTCTTTCATGTCGTTTAACATTTCTTCGTAAATTCCACAATAAGTTAATGGCGTTAGAGGATGGTCACTATCGTCGCCTACTCCAAATATGCCATCATCGAATTTAACAACGTCTACCTTTTTGCGTAAACGACTTCCGTAACCAAGTAGATGAGCGTCACAGTCAGGGTTAATACAATAAGTTTCTAAATCATAGTATTCAATTATATCCCCCTCGTAGATTTCCTTTCCGTTTTTGTCTTTCAGTCCAGTGTACTGTCCGACAGTTTCGGGATCTACTTCATATTCGACATAGGCTTTTCTCCGAATCTTATCTTGGCGGAGATCTCCATACACCCAACAATTCGTATTAAGACTTTTGCCTCTAAATTTAATTTCTCTTTTCATTTTTCTTGCTTTTCCTTTTTTATCAATATCTCTAAGCGGTTGCTTGCGCCAACTGTTCTCCCTACCATCTTCGAACCCTTTCTTGTATGCAATCCTGCACCCAATAAAAAATGCGCATATAAAGAATTCGCATAGAATTATTACAACTATTAGTATTATATCTATTATATCAAATATCCACATACATTTCTACTCTTCGACCGCCTTAAAAATTATCTCCTCATTTAGCCCTAAAAGGTCTTGCGCAAAAGCCACGCAAAAGGAGTTGCAGTACTGGTATTTTCCTTGCCCTAATGCGCAATTTTCGCACAAGCGGCCTTCCGTGGCAATGTATTTCTTTCCGTTGATAATTATTCCGTTTTCTTTAGTCATTGCTTTCTATAATTTTATTTTCCTCCTTTCAGTAGTTCGGGGTTATCGTGAATATTGCCAATAATACAGACATCGTAATCTCTAATAACAGTTCCGATGTCATTGAGATACGTTGCCTTACAACTTAATTCGTCTTTAAACCTAAATGAGCCATTGAACCATATAACTACAGCCTTTAGATCGTTGCCAATGGTTACTATATCCCCCTCAAAGATTTCCTTTCCGGTGCTGTCTTTCAACCCTGTGTATTGGCCGACGGTTTCGGCTGTAACTTTATACCACCATTCCGTATTGAACCATTCATCGTTAAATTCGACAATATCGCCGACAATGACATCGTTACCAATCAGTGAACCATACATCCACTTACCATCGCCACTCCGCTTTCCACGAAATTTATATGTTTCCATCATTTTACTTTTATTTACCATCCGAAAAGGTTAAGAACCCTTGGATTATATTCTTCTTTGTATTTCTTTATTTGGTTCAATGCCACGTTTAGCTTTGGGATATGCGACCGACCCATCATTGCGCAATCGTCATCGTCAGATGAATCGTCTACTCCTGCAAGCTGCACAATAGTACGTTGGACTTTATCTTCAACTTCTTCAAGGGCTGCATATATAGCAGCCTTTTCGGTTTCATAGCCTTTTATCTTATTGCCACCGACGAAACAACAACCATATCCACCACCAGCATTTCCAAACCACGTACTTAATCCATAATTCCAACGTCCATTGTCGGATTGGGCAGTTTCAATCTCGAAGTAGTTGTTGCCGTTCCTCCAGCTTACGGGCTTGTTCGGATTGATGCAAATGTCGTGTATGTTGTAGTTGAATGAATTGAATGTGTGTACGATGTCCGACTTATCTTTGTTTTCATCATACCACTTACTCCAATCTTTCCAAGTGAATGCCTTGCCCAAACAATGGCATGTAAATAATACTTCATCTTCCATCTTGATACCTACCTTATTTCGTTTAAGATAAAATCCGCATTCATTTTCTTGGCTTTGCGAGTAATCG
>ERZ773046.99-NODE-99-length-58296-cov-14.694047_pt1 | contig 58296 bp, 57 predicted proteins | sample MGYA00580634_ERZ773046 | MGnify/ENA primary metagenome ERZ773046 (study PRJEB29015, sample SAMEA2738127) | human oral metagenome | biome: human oral; feature: human-associated habitat; material: saliva | place: China | collected 2159 ... | reverse complement strand
TGGATATGGGTGCGATGTTGGCTGGTGCTAAGTATAAAGGTGAGTTCGAGGAGCGATTGAAGAGTGTGGTTAAGGAAGTGATGCAGGCTGATGGTAACATCATCCTCTTCATCGATGAAATTCACACATTGGTCGGTGCTGGTGGTGGCGAAGGTGCTATGGATGCAGCTAACATTTTGAAGCCAGCTTTGGCACGTGGCGAGTTGAGAGCTATCGGTGCAACAACCCTGAATGAATATCAGAAATATTTTGAGAAAGATAAGGCTCTTGAGCGTCGTTTCCAAACAGTTATGGTGGATGAACCTGACGAATTGGACGCCATCTCTATCCTTCGTGGATTGAAGGAGCGTTATGAGAACCATCACAAGGTTCGTATTCAAGACGATGCTTGTATAGCAGCTGTAAAACTTTCTGAGCGTTATATATCAGATCGTTTCTTACCTGATAAGGCTATCGACTTGATGGATGAGGCAGCAGCAAAACTACGCATGGAGCGTGATTCTGTTCCAGAGGAGTTGGATGAGATTACTCGTCGTTTGAAACAACTTGAGATTGAGCGTGAGGCGATTAAACGGGAAGACGATAAGGAAAAGATTGCACAACTCGACAAGGAGATTGCCGAACTCAAAGAGCAGGAACATAGTTTCCGTGCTAAGTGGGAAGGCGAGCGTGGATTGGTGAATAAGATTCAACAAGACAAGCAAGAGATTGAGCAGCTCAAGTATGAGGCTGACCGTGCCGAGCGTGAGGGCAATTACGAGCGTGTTGCAGAGATTCGTTACTCTCGTTTGAAACAACTGGAGGATGATATCAAGAATATTCAACAGCAGTTGCAAGCAACACAAGGCGGTGAGGCGATGGTGCGTGAGGAAGTTACAGCGGATGATATAGCTGAGGTGGTAAGTCGCTGGACGGGCATTCCTGTCACCCGAATGTTACAAAGTGAGAAAGATAAGTTGCTCCACTTAGAGGATGAGTTGCACAAGCGTGTCATCGGTCAAGACGAGGCAATTACCGCTGTTGCAGACGCTGTTCGTCGTTCACGTGCAGGTTTGCAAGACCCAAAGAAACCTATTGCTTCCTTCATCTTCTTAGGTACAACGGGTACAGGTAAGACGGAGTTGGCAAAGGCATTGGCTGATTATCTCTTCAATGACGAGTCAATGATGACACGAATTGATATGAGTGAGTATCAAGAGAAGTTCAGTGTAACACGCCTCATCGGTGCGCCTCCGGGGTACGTTGGTTATGACGAGGGTGGTCAGTTGACTGAGGCTGTACGCCGTAAACCTTACTCAGTGGTTCTCTTTGACGAGATTGAGAAAGCACATCCAGACGTATTCAATATTCTTTTACAGGTATTGGACGATGGTCGATTGACAGATAATAAGGGTCGCACGGTGAACTTCAAGAATACAATCATCATCATGACGTCTAACCTTGGTTCACAATACATCCAACAGCAGTTTGAGCATCTTAACGATACTAACCGTGAGGAGGTAATCGATAAGGCAAAAGTTGCGGTAATGGATATGTTGAAGAAGACAATTCGTCCTGAGTTCCTCAACCGTATCGACGAGACTATCATGTTCTTACCATTGACAAAGGAGCAGATTGGTGGTGTTGTTCGTTTGCAGCTTGAGAGAGTTAAGGATATGTTAGAGCCACAGGGTATCAATCTCGAATGGACCGACCCAGCCATCAATTACTTAGCAGAGGTGGGTTACGATCCAGAGTTTGGCGCACGACCTGTCAAGCGAGCTATCCAACGTTACGTATTGAACGACCTCAGTAAGTCATTGCTTGCAGGTACAGTCAACCGTGACAAACCTGTCATCATCGACAGCTTCGGTGAGGGTTTAGTATTCAGAAATTAATATAAAAGGGAGTGTATCATTTGATGCCCTCCCTTTTTTTATAAAAAATTAGGCGGGACACCTACGTAAACACGTGGTATACCGCCTAATATATTGGATTTTAGCAAATTACTACATGTCTTCCACCGCTGCTTGTGCCGCAGAAAAATATTGCTTAAAATAATGCAGTTAGACGGTTTGTGTAAGTAAACCATGTTTTCTATTGTTTTTTGTTATTTTATTCATCTTGTTTAGTTTGATTATTGCGCGATGTAGCTAACGAAATAAAATCGCTTATTTGGCTGTTTGTTTTCGTTCTGACGGCTTCAAACACAAAAGATGATGCCATTATCATAAGAAGATATTTAAAGGCTTAAAACGGCTCAATTTAAACTTTAGCTTTTCAAGTTCTTTGCCTATCATATTTCATTCGAGTTTCTTTGAGGTACTTGGAAGCATCATCGGGATAGAGAACTTGACCCTTGATACATTCTGTTGTATAGCAGAACTTTCCTCTTGTGATTTTCCACCAATATGGAACAACTCTACTACCTTGATACCACCTGTCATACCATCCGAACTTTTAGTATTGGTCTCTGAGGTGACTGCCACATCAAAGTCTATATTGCGTACGGGAACATAACCTTCTGTTGTATAAACTTTCTCAACATTACTACCTATAATGTGTGTAGGAACAATCCACGCAGTTGTTTCATTCTCCATCTGCGCCTCCGTAATTCCTCCTGCAATATCAGACAAAACTTGTTTGATAAAATCCTTTAGTTCCATTGATTCATATTTTTAATAACACTTTTTACATGCTCGCCTACCCATTGATTTAGCTTTGTTTATATCAATGCCCACAACTTCACGCGAGCATCTGTTAAGACCGCTACATTTTGCAGTTCTGTGATAAGTACTGGCTTTCGGACCTGTACATACATAAACAATTTGTGTAGTTCCTTTTACGGCTTTTTTTGCTGGTGCACTTATGCCACATAAAGTTGTAGACAACATAAATGCGATAAATACAGACTTAATAAATTGACTGTTCATATTACTCTTAAGTTAATTCTACCTAAAATCTTTATAATCCAAAGTCACTACTCCTATTAATCTTCCATCTTCATCAATATAGTTGAATCGGAATTTCAGACCTAACAACTTACATACTTCTGAAAAATTCTTCATTCCAAAGCTGTATTTACCTTTTGCATATAGTTGTTTCAGCTGTGCCTTCATATTAATCTTCATGTTATACATTATCTCTTTTTTTTCAGTCTCTTCGAAAAGACTCCAGTCTATATTCGTAACATAATTAGTTGTTACAGTCCAATCATAGAACACCATCGAGCGTAACTCGGTAACTTCATCAACACGTATAGGACATTGCTGATTTATGGTGCGACACATATCAATCCATTGCTTTTTATAATTACTTTTCTCTTGTGCCGTCATATGGACTTGTGAGAAGGAAAGCAAAAAGCACATAGAAGCTATAAATAACAAAAGTATTCTCTTTACCAACATCACTTAATTTCGATTACACTTTATCCCAGATTGAAGTTATCTTTGAAATAGACAAGTTCAAATTCGTTGTCTTGCTATTATTGCTCCAATGGAACATATTTACCAAGATTATCTGGAACTAGTAAAGTTCCTTTCCATGTATCCATAACTGCAGCACCTTGCATTCTCATATATCGATGCTGATAAGCATATAAAAAAGCATAAATAAAAAAACAAACCAAGATTACCAATCTCCAAGCTGTAGAAACAGATACACATTTGCTTTTCCTACATTTTGTTTTAGGGTTAAAAGAAGCGTTTCTAACAGCATGGAGCATAGCATTCACTTCTTCTTTTACCTCCTTGCGTGTAGTATCAACAGCCATCCTGAATCTCATGAGATTATCAGGAGTTGCCATGATACGTCCCCTAAATCCATATTGTAGACGTTCGTCCCAGTTCCAGTATTTGTCCTCGACTTTTAGAAGATGTTTAGGTTTGTAAAAAGATTCTATATTTCGAGCGACTACCCCCTTTGCCGTTTCCTCGTCAGACATAGAGCTATTACCTATTTCGTGTATCTGTATTATTGCCTCATTTATAATTTCACAGATAATAAGCTCAGAAAAGCGATTATTCTGTATTAAGTCTTTCAAATCTGCTTCTATCTCACAGATATATGAATAGATTTGCTGTTTGTTCATTACTCATAATATTTTTTGTTTATATTCTTTTCATACATCCAAGTACTTCAAAAACTCTTAGTATCATAGACTTAGAGATTTCCTGCTCGTCAAAATTAGCAATGTTAATAGGTATGAGACGAAACACGTCATCAGAAGTACCCTTGCGAATTATCTTCACTGTACGCAATTCGTTAGTTGTTACGATAGCATAAATTTCACCCATCGTTAGATACGACTGCCAATCTGAAACCTCTTTAAGAGCAATTATATCTCCATGTGATACTTTGGGTTCCATTGAATGACCAGTAATGTTACACCAGAAAACGCCATCCTGATTATACGGTGCAAAGTCGATATTGTATTCGGGCAAAATGGTCTGGTCGTTGAAAACCAAATCAAACCCACCGATAAAGTCTACATTGTAGTAAGGACGACCAGTGGTGTAACTTGTCTTTGGAACTGACAAGGACTCCTCTTTCTTTTGTACAAGCATTTCGCCTTCGCCTGTTAAAAGCCACGATGCAGATAAACCGAATAGGTTTACCCACGCCTCTGCTTGTTTCTTGCCAAATGCTCTTTTGCCCGTAAAAAGTGCATTTACATAAGCTTTTGAAACACCTAACTTTTCTGCTATCTCTGATTGGGTAATACCCTTATTATCAAAGTATTCTTTAAGTTTGTTTCCAATATCATTCATAGGCACATATATAATTTATGTTAAATAAATCAATTTGGCTAATTTTTATTTGCATGGTAAATCATTTTGATTTATCTTTGCACCGTAATAGTTTAGATAACTAAGCAATATCTTTATGATATTTAATAGTTAGTCTGCAAATATAAACAATAAAAACGATAATGGCAAATAGAAAACCTATTAAATTAAAAAAGGGTTGCAAAAGAAAACTTGCAAAGATTCTCGATGTTAGCGAGCCTACTATCTATAACGCTATGCACTGGAAGTGCGACTCTGACGTACAGAACTTGGTTCGCCAAAAGGCAAAAGAATTAGGTTTCATTAAGCAGTTCTGACGTATGCAGTCAATTCAAGTATTCAACAACCCTGCTTTTGGCAACATCCGTGTTGCTGGTACAGAAGCAAATCCGCAGTTCTGTCTTACAGATGTATGCAAGGCGTTAGGGTTAACGGCAAAGTTTGTTAATCAGCGACTTGGAGATGAGGTTGTTTCAAACCACCCCATAACAGACAAACTCGGAAGAGAGCAGCAAGCCTTGTTCGTAAACGAAGATGGCTTGTATGATGTCATTCTTGACAGTCGCAAGACAGAAGCAAGACAATTCCGCAAGTGGATAACAAGCGAGGTTCTGCCAACTATCCGCAAGCATGGTGCGTACATGACGGATGATGCTCTCCAGAAGGCTATTCAGAACCCAGACTTTCTCATTCAGTTAGCAACAGAGCTAAAAAACGAGAAGCAAAAGCGTTTAGTAGCTGAAAAGAAAATCCAAGAAACTCGTCCACAAGTTATCTTTGCTGATGCTGTTACGGCAAGTTCTGACTCTATTTTAGTAGGTGAGCTTGCAAAGCTCATCAAGCAGAATGGAGTGGATACTGGACAACGCAGGCTATTCAAGTGGCTTCGTAGTAATGGATACCTATGCAAGAAGACTGGCGAATGCTTCAACGAGCCTACTCAATACTCAATGGAATTGGGTTTGTTTGAAATTAAAAAGACAGTCATTCAGAAGCCAGACGGCTCTGCTATCATTAACAAGACGGTAAAAGTTACTGGTAAAGGGCAGGTTTATTTTGTGAATAAGTTTCTAAGCGGAATAGACAATGCCTAATCAATGTAAAAGCTGCACCGATGCCTATAACAGCATCAACGGACGATACTGTAAGTTGTATAAGGCGTATGTTGAGTACGCAAATTTACCAATCTGTATAAACAAGAAATTATGAACAAATCAATCTACCTAAACTGGCGATTCCACGTGTTATCTTTATTAGGAATGGTTACTATCTTCTTGCTACTTTCTGACAGCGAAGATCTAATGACTTTCTTCATTAGTAAAATAATAGGTGCAGCCTTCGGCTATGTTTCTTTTCGATTAATTAAGTATTGGAATAAGAACAAGAAAATCGATAGTCTGATGAAGGTTGTTGACGAAGATTAAGAAAGTTATTACGTCGTAACGTGCGTCATGCGCTCTTTCTGCGCTGTGCATTTGGTTAAAAACTGGGTGTATGGATTGTGGAAATCAAGAGTTTTGCTACCTATAGTTTGGTTAATAGCTGGGCGTAGGCGGGCATCAGCAGATAAGACAAACGTAAACGAAGTAAACAACACTTAAAAGATAAACTATGATGCAAATAGTATTCTCTGACAAGGTCGTTACCTACGATACATTTATGAATGACCTTGCGGCTCGTATAACATCATTTCTGCAGAATGATAAAAACGAGCCTGAGATGATAAGCCAACGACAAGCTTATAAAATATTCGGTCGTGGTAATGTTGATAGGTGGCGTAAAAATGGGTTGATTCACCCATACGTGCGCCCTGGCAAGAGAGAGTACTCTACACGTAGATTGAGAGAACTCCAACGAACAGAACAGGACTATTTATAGAAACAAATAAATTCAACTATGAAACAAGAAATTGAAAAGTTTAGAAAAGAGACGGGAGTTAACATCGTCGTTAAAGACGGTAAGCCTTTTTATGGTGACTCTCTCGACCTAAGAGGCACAGGCATTACAGCACTACCCGACAATCTAACGGTAGGTGGCTCTCTTTACCTAAGAGGCACAGGAATTACAGCACTACCCGATAATCTAACGGTAGGTGGCTCTCTTTACCTAAGAGGCACAGGAATTACAGCACTACCCGACAATCTAACGGTAGGTGGCTCTCTTGACCTAAGAGGCACAGGAATTACAGCACTACCCGACAATCTAACGGTAGGTGGCTCTCTTGACCTAAGAGGCACAGGAATTACAGCACTACCCGATAATCTAACGGTAGGTGGCTCTCTTGACCTAAGAGGCACAGGAATTACAGCACTACCCGACAATCTAACGGTAGGTGGCTCTCTTTACCTAAGAGGCACAGGAATTACAGCACTACCCGATAATCTAACGGTAGGTGGCTATCTTGACCTAAGAGGCACAGGCATTACAGCACTACCCGACAATCTAACGGTAGGTGGCTCTCTTTACCTAAGAGGCACAGGAATTACAGCACTACCCGATAATCTAACGGTAGGTGGCTATCTTGACCTAAGAGGCACAGGCATTACAGCACTACCCGACAATCTAACGGTAGGTGGCTCTCTTTACCTAAGAGGCACAGGAATTACAGCACTACCCGATAATCTAACGGTAGGTGGCTATCTTGACCTAAGAGGCACAGGCATTACAGGAGAGGTCAAAGTTAACAAGAAACTTTCTTCTAAAGCAATAGCTGCTATAAGTAGAGTTTCAAATATGCCTATCTTCTGGGAATGGAATGATAGCAACTATATTAAGGTTGATGATATGTTTACAGCTGTTGACTCACATCATGGGAATGTATATCGAGTTCACAAACTTAACAGTAGCGAACAACTATATCTTGTCACAGATAGCGAGAATCACTGGGCACACGGTCGTACACTCCAAGAAGCACGTGCTGACCTTATCTTTAAAATCAACGACCGAGACACCTCGGTATACAGGAACATGTCCTTAAATGACACGATTACTTATGAAGAGGCTATTGCTGCATATAGGACAATCACAGGAGCGTGCGCAGCTGGTACAAGAGATTTCATAGAGAATAGACTTCCAAAACCACATAAAGAGAAGTATACCGTGCAGGAAATGATTACTCTTACAGAAAATGAATACGGAGGAAAGAAGTTTTCCGAATTCTTCAAGAAATAAACATATGAAACAAACAGAAGAAGACGCAGGGTTATCCAGGTTAAAAAAAAGAATGAATTTTATTCTGCAGTATGTCAAGAATAACCCAAACTGGAGAGAAGAGATTTATAACAATAAATAAAATCATTCTAACAATAAACTATGAGACAAATTAAAATTAAAGAAATCACCCTCCGAAACTGGAGGGGAGAAAAAGAGAGAACCACAAGGTTCAACCTTGATACTCCTACAAGTATTTGTGGAGATAATGGACTTGGGAAATCTCGACACTTCGATGCTTTCTGTTGGTTGCTCTTTGGTAAGGATTCTCAAGACAGAAAGGATTTTGAACTCCGCTCTTATGACGAGCAGCACAACGTTCTTCATCGCTGCGAGTGCTCTGTAGAGGCTATCTTGATTGTTGATGGAGAGGAATTAACACTCAAGCGTGAATACAAAGAGCAGTGGGTTAAGCCACGTGGGCAAGTAGAAGAGGTGTTCTCAGGTAATGTCACGGAGTGCATCTGGAATGGTGTACCTATTAAGGTAAGCGAGTTTAAAACACGCGTGTCAGAAAATATCATCGACGAAACGGTATTCAAGATGATTACTAATCCTCGTTATTTCACAGAGAAGATGAAGTGGCAGCTTCAGCGTGAACAGTTGTTGCAGATAGCTGGTGTAAAGTCAGACGAGGAAATAGCTACTGACGACGAGGAGTTTAAGAAGCTACTCGATGAACTTAATGGAAAGAGTTTGTCAGACTTCCGTAAAGAGATATCGTCTACAAAAAAACGCTTGAAGACTGAGTTATCAGAAATACAACCTCGCATTGACCAGACACAAAAGATGATGCCAGAAGTTGAGGATTGGGATGCTTTGCAACAAGCTATTGACGAGGCAGAAAAAGAGCTTGCTGCACTCACGGAACAGGTTACAAACATCGAGAAGCGAAACGAGGCTGAACTGGAGAAAGACAAACAGACTGCAAAAGAGATTCACGACTTGGAGATGCAACGCATACAGTTGGAACAAGACGAGCTTAGTCGTATGCGAAAGGAGGCTGACACTGCAAATGAAGAGCGTAGACAGATAGAACGAAAGATTAAGGAGGCTCACGAACGTCTAACACAAGCTTCTATTGAACGCAAGCAGGCAGAAACACGTCGTACGCATCTTGAACAGCAGGTAACTGACATAGAAGTCAGATTAAACAGCCTGCGTGAGAAGTGGAGAGCAATTAATGCTTCAGAATATAGTGGCTCGAACACTTGTTCTTGTTGCGGTCAGCGTCTTCCAGAAGATAAGATTGCGGAGGCTCACAATATCTTTGCTCAGAATAAGGCAGAACAGCTCCGTGCAAACAACGAAGAAGGTAAGTCGCTTGTTGAACAACGTAATCTATTAACAGAAGAGTTGTCTACTATTATATCTGATGAGAAGATTGCAATAACTATTAAAAGTATAGAGCAGAATATATCAGAGCTATATCAGCAGCTTGACACCCATCCTCTTGTACAGGCTCCTACCTCATTAGGACTCCCAACAAACGAAATGAAAAACCTTGATTTAAAGGTAAAAGAGTTGAGAGACCTTTTGAATAAAGCCAATTCTGAATCAGGAGAGGACCCTGTTGTTCAAATAGAGAAAGAACGAGATACGTTATACGATTCTCTTACGAAACTTAAAACACGTATGAGTCATCGTTCTACCATCGATAAGGCTATGAATGAAATAGCAGCTCTTGAAAACAGAGGACGTGAATTAGCACAGCAGGTTGCGGAACTTGAGAAGCGAGAGCACACGGCTGTTCTCTTCATTAAGAAGAGAATAGAAGACTGCGAACAGCGCATTAATGCTATGTTTAAGTCTGTCAGATTCCAGTTGTTTGATTATACGCAAGAAGGAAACGAGTTTGAAGTTTGCATTCCAATTGTGAACGGAACTCCATACGGTGTTACTAACACTGCTGGACAAGTAAACGCAGGTCTTGACATAATCAACACCTTATGTCAGTTCTACAATATTTATGCGCCTGTATTCATCGATGGTGCAGAGAGTGTAAATCACTATATGGGCATTCAGTCTCAAATGATATTATTACAGGTAACACAAGACAAACAATTAGTAATCAAATAAAATATTAAATCATGAGTGAAATTCAGAAAGTAGCTGCAACGCAGCAAGTAGCACCTGCTCAGCAGGCAAGCATCGTTGACAAAATGGTTGCAACAATCAAGGGTATTGACGGCAACGATGTAAAAATCAACAAGCGTATCCTTATGGATACTATATGCAAGGGTATGAAAGTGTCCGATAGTGATATGGCGCAATTCATTACACTTTGCCAAGTTAACCAGCTAAACCCTTTCTTGCGTGAGGCTTACCTCGTCAAATATGGTGATGCTCCATCACAGATGATTGTGTCAAAGGAGGCATTTATGAAACGTGCCGACCGCTGTGCTGATTTTGAGGGAATAGAGTCTGGTGTAATCGTTGTAAACAAAGAGGGTGTAGTGCAGAACCTCGTTGGTACTTTCTTTCCGCAGGACTTAACACTTGTCGGAGGTTGGTGCGATGTTTACCGCAAGAACCGTCGTCCATACAGACAGACAGTATCTCTGCAGGAGTACGATAAAAAACAATCAACATGGAAGCAGATGCCAGCAACCATGATTCGCAAGGTTGCAGAGGTGCAAGCTTTGAGAGAAGCTTTCCCTAATACGCTCTCTGGATTATATGTATCAGACGAAATGCAGGAAGCTGATGCTGTAGAGATTGTAGAGCACGAAAAAGCAACCCTTGCCAACAAAAAATCAATTGCTTTCGAAGAGCCAGAGCCAAAAGTTGATAAAGACACTGGCGAAATAACTTCTGCATCTTCTCCTTCGTTTGAGCAAGCTCCTGCCTACTAAGTTATGAAACTGTACATTTTAGGTTCATCTTCCAAAGGTAACTGCTACCTCCTCCAGTCTGAAAAGACTGGGGAGGTACTAATACTTGAAGCTGGCATTAAGTTACAAGAGATAAAGAAAGCTTTAAACTTTAACATATCTACTATTGTTGGGTGTTGCATCACTCATGAACACGGAGATCACGCAAAGTATGTTTTGCAATACCTCGAAGCAAGGATACCTGTGAGAATGTCAGAAGGAACAATGCACAGAACTATCCCAAGTGATTATGCCAGTTTCTTACCTTTAATGTGTGAGGCAGGTTCTCGATTCAGCTTAGGCGGATTTGACATTATACCTTTCGATGTACAACATGATGCAGAAGAGCCTTTTGGTTATCTTATCAGACACGAGGAATGTGGGACTGTCTTATTTGCAACAGATACATATTATCTTAAATACAAGTTCCCTGGTCTAAACAATGTACTGATAGAATGTAACTATGATTTAAATATTCTTGACCATAACACAGATGCAGGAAAAATCTCTCCAGTACGTCGTGAAAGAACCATCAAATCACACATGAGTTATAACACGTGTTTAGAGACTTTGCAAGCTAACGACCTATCACAAGTGAATAACATTATTCTTATTCATCTTTCTGATGCTAATAGCAATGAGTCTGAATTTGTGACAGGGATAAAGGCTGCGACTGGTAAGAATGTAATTGCTGCACATAAAGGAATGGAAATAGATTTCAACAAAACACCATATTAATAATTAAAAACAATGACAAAGAACGAAATCATTTCAGAGGTTGTTTCAACAACTAACCTCACACGCTCACAAGCTATAAAAGCTTATGATGCTATTTTTAAGTCTATTAAGAAGTCACTCGTTAAGGGTGAAAGTGTTTCACTTCGTGGTTTTGCAACCATTAAGGTAGTTAAAACAAAGGAAAGGATGTCTTACCTACGTGGTAAGCAGGTACCTATTCCAGCTGTTAACACTGCAAGGCTTAAGCTCAGTATAGAACTTAAGAAACAAATGAATCAATAGTTTTAAGAACCCACAAACAAATAAAGACTCATCACTATGCAAAGCGAATTAGGAAAAGAGTACAAGAACCCTGCTGAACGCATGAGGTTCTTAAAAGACAACTGCGATAAGGTTGAGGAGAAATTCTACATGAAGTCTTACTCTTCAGAAGAATTGCAGCAACATAAAGAGAACCTTGCAAATCTCTCAATTAAAATTCAAGACATTGAAGAGGAGTTGAAGGCAGCAAAGGAACATTATAAGGAAATGCTCAAACCGCTTAAGGAAGACAGAAAAGAAATGGTCGATAACATTAAGCAAAAAGCAGAAATGGTGAAAGAGCAGTGTTACGCCTTTGTAGACAGAGACACAAGACGAACTGCTTATTACAACTCTGATGGCGATCTTGTCGAAGAACGTCCATCTACGGCAGATGAGTTGCAACCAACATTGTTCCATACGATGCCAACGGCTGGTAACGATACACCAGCAAAGACTGGTACTGAAGCATAAGCAAATTAGTATAATTCTTTTAATATTAAGAAAAATGGAAGAACAAAAATTTCAAATCAATTTGGAGAATGGTATCAAAGAGTTAGTTATTCGTGAAGGGAAAGCTCCTGAAAAGCTTCCAGAGAAAGCTCCAATCCCTGTTAATCTTTATGGCAACATTGATAGTGTTGCTCGTTTTCTTGAAAAGCGTGTAGAACTTATCAATATTGACAATGCTCACATTATTGTTAATCGAGAGCAGGTAAGTATTACGCTCGTCATTAACGAGTCTGATGCATACAAGTGTGGGACTATTGGAGGCAAACTGCAAGTACATCCAGCTTTTGAAGCTTTTGGTATCAATAGCAATAAGGTTTGGACACCTAACGAGTTGGGAATGTTCTGTAAAATGAACCGTTCATTCTTCGCTGACAGAAGTGAGAATATGAAGTTAGTGGCAACACTGATGAACTTCACTGCTACCATTAACAACAAATTAGATAAGCAGTTACAGGAGAATGGTAGTCATACGGATAACTTTTCACAAGTAGTAAACAGCAACCTCCCTGAAAAGTTTACAGTGAAGTTACCTATCTTCAAAGGTTTCTCGGCAGACTCCATTGAAGTGGAAACATTTGCGCAGGTAGATGGCAGACAGGTACAGTTTGTTCTTCTATCTCCTGGTGCAAAGGAGACCTTAGAGGAACTGAGAGATAAAGTTATAGACGAGCAAGTCGCTTCTATAAAAGAGATAGCACCTGAAATTGTTATCATAGAGGAGTAAGTACTAATGACACTTGAAGAATTAGTAGCTGCGCAAGTAGCTACAAAGCGCAAGCGTCCTTCTGATGAGGAACACCGCATACAATGTTCTTGTGTGCGGTGGTTCAACCTCAAACACCAAAGCTTAAAAGGTAGATTATTTGCAGTGCCGAATGGTGGGAAGCGTGATGCACGCACTGCTGCTAAGCTAAAAGAAGAAGGTGTTGTCGCTGGAGTTGCTGATTTAATACTCCTTGCTCCTAATCGTTTCTATGGCGCATTACTTATTGAAATGAAGACTGCTTCAGGAAGACAAAGTGCTTCACAAAAGGAATGGGAGCGAATCGTAACGGATAAAGGAGAATATAAATACGTGGTTTGTCACTCACTTGAAGACTTTATTAATGAAGTCGATAACTACTTAAAGTATTATTTATAATATGGGGCGTGCTATAAAACAAGGTCTTGAATATTTCCCTTTCGATATTGATTTCTTTCAAGACATCAAGATAAGAAAGTTAATCCGCTATCAAGGTGGTAAGGCTATAACGGTGTATACTCTCCTACTCTGTATCATCTACCGCGATGGGTATTACACAAAGTGGGATGAAGAGCTGCCATTTGTTATCTCAGAGTTGTCTGGTTACGATGAGCAGTATATACAAGAGGTTATTAATTGCTGCCTGACTGTTGGACTATTCAATAAAATTCTTTTTGAAACCAATAGTATTCTTACCTCCAAAGGCATTCAAGAAAGGTATATGAATATTAATAGAACTTGTAAGCGTGGTGCCAGTGTCAGTGATTTTTGTTGCCTTGAAAAAAATACTGAAGAAGTATCAACTCATATAAACAAAGTAAACATCATTAACAAGGAGCCTGTCTTAGAAGCACTCACCCTTGACGATGAGATAAACGAATTAAAGTCAGCTGAGGTTTGGGTTGATAACCTACAAGCACTGCATCACATGACGGCAAAAGAAATAAGAGCAAAGCTTGATGAATTCAAATTACAATGTATAGCTGATGGGAAAATGAGACATGAAGACCTCTCTGATGCAAAAAGACATTTTAATTCTTGGTTAAGAATAATAAGCAATGATAAAGATAGAACCAACAGTAAAGCTGGACGTAGAGGAAATATACTCAAAGCTGATACAAAGAAAACGTATTCCGAGACGTTTTAGACTACCTTACACAGCTGTGCAAGTTTATACAATGTTATATGCATCATGCAGGGCCGAGGTTACTGCACGTATGAGGACGTTCAATGCAACTGCTGAATACAAACAGCATATATGGGATATCTCAAAATGGATGGTGTCAAACGATAGTAAGTTCGGCTTATTCTTGTCTGGCAACAAAGGTAATGGGAAAACAACCATGGTGTATGCACTTAAAGCTTTATATGCTTATGTTCACTCTGACAGTACAGATACACCTGAAAACAAAATGCACGAACTACCTTACACGGGCTTTAGAATCGTCACAGCAAAAGAGTTAGTGTTACTTGCAAAGGCTTATAATAACCCTACAAAGGAAAATATTCAAGCTGTGGAAGAATACAAGTTCTTGCGAAATGTAGAAGTATTATGTATTGATGATCTTGGAGCAGAACCACGTGAGAGTATGAACTACGGGGATATCATTACAGCTGTTACAGATATCATGATGTATCGATATCAAGAGCAGTTCTGCACAATCTCTACATCAAACCTCTCAGCTAACGAAATCTCAGGTTATTATGACGAACGCTTTGCAGATAGATTAAGAGAAATGGCGCATATTATAAACTTTGGAAACGAAAAATCCTTTAGAAACTAAAAACTTATGAACAACAAAATTAAAAATGATTACGCCTATTGTTCAGGCGTAGCTTGCAAGATGCGCAAGCAGTGTAACAGGTATCTTCCTGACCCTCCTGATGCACGGTTATGGTGGATAGATGTAAAATACAAAGAAGAGACTGGAGAGTGCGTACACTTTCAGCCAGTAACACAACAACAATCAGCAATTTCAAAATAAACAATTATGAAACAGAAACAATTTAATCTTAGCGAATTCGTATCGAACGAAGAAACTCCAGTGGTAACACGTAGTGGGCTTGTAGCACGTATTGTTGTAACAGACCTAAAGAGAAAAGAAACCCCATTGTTGGCTCTTGTCACAGAAGACAATGGCTTAGAGAGTGTTATTTATGTAGATGCAGATGGTATTGATAAATCACACGATAATCATTCAGGGTATGACCTTTTCTTTAAGGCAAAGAACATTACCGACCGTATCAAGAACTTCGATGATGCCTATCAGGAACTTGGAAGCAATCATCCTCTATGTCTTGAATATGAGAAAGCACGCCTTGCAGGTATTGCAAAAGATGGTAGCGATTTGGCAGCATACTTAAAGTTACGTATTGTTGTTGCAGCTCTAAATGAGGGTTGGGAGCCTCAATTTACAGAGGATGAATACAGATACTTCCCTTGGTTCTACTTCTACACCAAAAAGGAATGGGAGGAACTATCAGAAGAAGATAAGTGCCGTGTGGTTGGTCGCTCGCTCAGCTATGCGAATGCGAGTGGCGGTCTCGTCTTTGCGTGCTCGGGTCACGCATCATCGTATGCGTACTCGTATGGCGGTTCTCGGCTTGCCTTCAGAACTCGTGAACTCGCAGAATACGCAGGCAAACAGTTCATCGAGCTTTATGCCGACTACTGTGTAGGAGGTGGAAAGCAAGATGAACTCGAAATTCCAGAAGGTTCAAAGTGAATGAAGAAATTAAAACGACTAATTAAATACATAAATGATATGAAAAAGTTTTTATTATTATTGGTTATGGTTCTCTCTTTAGCATCATGCACAGAGAACTATTCTACAGGTGCAAAGGTCGGCACTGTATCGGAGTTTACAAAGAAAGGACTTGTGTGGGAGTCGTGGGACGGCATCTTGTATGTTACCCAAAATGGATATATCAAAACGTCAGAGCCTCTTTACTTCGCTTTCGACAATGACAGGACAGACCAAGATAGTCTTATTAAACTTGTCGAACTGGCACAGGAAAAAGGCTACAAGGTCAAAATTAGTTATCACAAGACATTCGGCAAGAACTGGTTTGATAACAGAGGCGGTTCAGATTATTTCGTTACTGGCGTTGAGATTGTGGACAAAGACCCATTCAAAGGTGCAAAACCAGCTGATGTTGCAGCAGCCTTGAACGAACAGCAGCAGGAGGATGAGGCTAAAGCAAAGAAGAAGAAAGAACAAGAGGATACGCAAACTGCTATCGAGATTAGTTCAGAAGAATAACCAACATTCCCACCGTCTTAGGGCGGTGGGAAAACCTAAGAGAAATCGTTATGTCAGAAAAAATAAAAATGTGTGAAGTGTGTGGGGAGGAAAAGCCACTATCAGAGTTCTCTAAATCATACAAGCATAGATGCAAAAAATGTGTCGCAGAGGAAACAAGGTTCAAAAGATATGGGAATACAAACAAACCAGTACTTGCTATTCCAACAATCGACTGGGAGCAAAGACGGTATGAAATTGCAAAAGACATAGTGGCTTATTCATTCTCTACACCAATGCATGGTATGAGTATGGCTTCGTATATTCATAACTGTGTAGAGGTAGCTGATATGTTGATTGAAGAACTTAAAATGAAGTAATTATGACACGGGAGTATAAGTTTAGGGGAAAGCGATTAGATAATGGCGAGTGGATATATGGATATTTCCATCGTTATTATAATGGCACGTCCTTCATCGCAGAATATGATATGACAACTCGTCAAGTTAAAAAGGAAACTATCGGGCAGTTCACAGGCTTACACGATTGCAACGGAAAGGAAATCTACGAGGGGGATATCATACGGGTCAGCGAGTATGAGAACATCCTTATGAGGGAGTTCAACGATGCCCCCGACCGCTTTGACCTGTTTACTCTCGACGAAATAAAAGGCGACCTGCGACAGTCGTACACCTCGCCTGTGACATGGGAGGAAGGCTCGTTCTGCATCAGCACCAAAGGCGATTGGCTGCATCACAATGATATGTTTCTTGCCGTTCTGTTCGGCGACATGAAGCGCAGTAGTCCTATCTTCATCTTCGAGGTGATAGGCAATATCCACGACAACCCCGAGCTTCTGAAAGGGGGCAATGAATGAAAATGAAACTGAATAATAATCCATATTTTACCAAAATCGAAGATGTAAAAGAGTATTATCCCGACGGACAACTAATGTATATGTGCACTCTTGTAACGATTGCTCCTTTATTCGTATCACAATATAATCCATGCAATCTTATTATCAATTCTAAAGGAGAACATCTTATGAGAGTTGGTGTTGCGCAGAAGTTGTGGGATAATGGCATTTCAAGTTGGAGGCATACTTATAACGATAAAGGCGATTTGATTAAAGTCGATGAGCAATATCAAAAGGACGGAAGTTTTAAGTATTAAATTATATGTTAATGTAAAATGAAAATCAGCAGGCAGTTACGACACAAGATTGACTACTCCATCAATGTCATGTGGAAAGCCGAACGTCTTGCTCTCTCAATGAGCGAAATGGATTTTGGCTTGCATTCAGCGGTGGCAAGGATAGCCAGGTTCTTTATCACCTCGCCAAAATGGCAGGAGTGAAATTCGAAGCGCACATGAACCTTACCACCATCGATCCGCCGCAGGTTATTAAGTTTGTCCGAAAGAATTACCCCGACGTATATCATTGGTAATATATCCGATATAGTTAATAGACTCAGGGCTGCTTCCAATGGAGTTACTATCACAACGAGAGAAGCAAAACAGATGTTAGAAGCAATATTAAAATAAAAATGTATATGGAAAAAAAGAAAATTTATGTACTGATGCTTTCGGAATTTTTTCCAAAGACACATAGTAGAGCTGGTACACCTACTGGTTTTAAGGATAAATTTACTTTGGGGCAGAGTTGCCCTGATTGTAATGAGACGCAGGATTTATCATGTGAGCATATCTCCAACTGCACAGGTTGCATGCGAACTTTTCTATTTCCCAAATTGCACACAATCCGTGCAAACTATCCTCTGTGGGGAAAGCGTATCAGCGACATACAGGCAGGAAGAGCCGTGTTATCCGTCCGGCAGTGGCAAGGCAAGCCATATCGCAGTAAGCAGGTTGAAATAGCCCGTTTGACAGTCGATAACGGTATAGGCATACAGAAACTTCAATTTTATAAGGATAAAGACGGTGTTTCGTCATTAAGGTTCTTTGGTATTGACGGCAAGTATATTGACCGTGAAATATTAGCCAACAATGACGGGCTATCTAAAGAAGATTGGCAAGAGTGGTTCAGAGATTACGACCTGTCAAAGCCTATGGCGGTTATTCACTTTACTAAATTTAGATACTGAGGTATGGATGTTTTCGAGAAAATATTACTCACTTATGGAGGCTTTATCCTCATCTGCGTTCGTAATGTCCTACAAGAGAGAGAGGATTACGAACGTTGTGTAGAAATAAATAAGGTACTTGAAAAGTACAATATATCAACTACCATGACAATAGAAGACTGGCAAGCCGAAATGTGGCGCACTGGTACCAGCGGCAAACATGCCATCAGCAATGCACCCTTTTATTTTTTTGAAGCTATGCAACTCTGTAAAGATGCAGGTTTACTCAATAAATGTTTAACAATATAAACTTATAAATTATGCAAACAACAGTATTAAAAGAAGTAATTGCGTTCCTGTTCGGGCGCAAGTATTATGCCAACATTGTAGCAACAAAGGGAACTGACAAAACAGAACTCTGTTCTTACATCTTCAAAAGCAAGGAGGAAGCCGACAAGCATAGAGCAGACTTGCAAACAACGCTCTCATTCCTATTCATTGAAACAGTCTCTTTTCGTTCTCGTAAAGAGTATTAAGAGATAAACCGAAGTTGTCGGTTATGTATAATATATTTGCGTTATGGTAACAATCTTCAATAAAATACAGAATTGGTATAGGTCATTACGTTTATTCGTGATACTTGACCCTGCCGACAACTCTGTTACATTATCAAAGCATCTTTTCAGCCACATTCGTAACAATTCGGGTGTGGCTGAAAAAGCAACAGTGTTTGTATTCCGTGTGTCTGGTACAGGCTCGTTTGGCTTCATGGTCAATCCTGATATAGACAAACCGACACAGCTATGCGACATTCAGTACAACGGTAAGTATAAATGTATCGGCTTTGAAACGCTCAATCCATCTGTTGGGCGTATTCTTTACGACTACGGACTGTCTGCTGAACACAGCTACAAACTGTCTGTGTCGGTAAAAGAAACAAATGGAAAGCTATTTTACCAAATAGATAAACCAAGCAAGTAATATGATAAAGGAAATTAAGTATAACGGACTTACAACCGTCCCATCAGATAACTTGTGTCCTGATGGTGATGCTGCTTTTTTGCTTAATCTTGTGTCTGAAGACGGTGCGCTGAAGCCTGTGTTACCTCCAAAGACGGTCATGGAGTTACAGGTAAATATGCGTATCGTCTATATACATAAGTCTTCAACGTACAAGCATTATATCATACATGATACCGAAAGTAAAAAGCTGGTATGGACTTCTAATGGTAAGGAGTTCGCAGATTTGTATGCTTTAGACACAAAAGAATTGCATCAAGTTGTTGGTGTTGGTAATACGCTTATAGCTCTTACCGATATTGGTATGTTATACTTCCTATGGAAAGGAGAACAAACAGGGTATCTATTCCTTGGTAATGATATTCCTGAATTGCCTATATCGTTTGGCTTGCAAGGTGAGATGCAGCGTACTGATGAGTTTACTCTTGAGTTTGATAACCTTAGCTGGGAAACAAAGACAAAGGAAGGTGGAAGTAGTTATGTTAGCTACAATGAGTTTACCGATGAAAACAAAAAGAAAATAACATCGCAGGTATTGGCAAAGGTAAACAAGTTCATTGCCGACAGGTCCACCAACAAAGGAAAGTTTATCTACCCGTTTCTTGTTCGTTATGCCTATCGCTTGTACGATGGAAGTCTCATCAGGCACTCTGCACCAGTCCTCATGGTATGTTCTACAAGCTGTGCTCCTGTTGTCATGTGGCGGCATCTGTATGGTAAGAATGGTTTGAACAGGGCTGATGTTCGTGTCATAGGTATGTTACATAAACTCGACTATGCTGTTATCAATGAAAGCGAATTGAATTTGCTTAAGAACTGGTCAGATATAGTTAAGTCAGTAGACATATTTGTGTCTAAACCTATTTATACTTACGACCAAAACGGAGAGTGCGATAAATTCTATAACTATGACGAGTACGGTGATGAGGCTTGGGGGTATTCTATTTGTAAACATATCAATCAAGCTGCCGACACAACTACATATCCAGCACGCTATCAAAAGAAAGATATGGGTTACCTCTATCAAATGACATTTGATAAGGATAACCTCAATATGCGTCCTGGTGGTGTGCTTGGATTACCACGTAAAGATTCTTCTACAATAAAGGAAAATATTCGCAACTGTTCTAACTTCTACTTCCTCGAAAGTATCAAGATAGAGCAGCTTACTACAACACGCACGCTTCTCAATATAGAAGAAGACTATTTGCAGTCTTTAGTCAATAGAGAGGTGATGACTGATGATTATGACAGTCATGATAAGTTAATCCCGAAGTATGCGTTCAGCTATAACTCACGTGTAAACCTTGCCAATATAAAGAAAAGGTTGTTTGAGGGCTTTAATGTTGCCTCTATGTTGCCTTTCACAAATGGAAATGTAAAATACTGGAGCGATACTTCTTCTACTATGCTTGATAAAACAATCGTGCTATCAGCTTATATCTATATTAAGCAAGATGGAAAGGATATTGTTGTTCATGGTGTTGCAGGGGTATTAGGATATGGTTCTCCCACATTATTTATATATTACCCAAATGTGAATGCTTATAAGGCTGTTTTGGTATCTTACGACTATTTTGGACAATTCTACGAAGTACCGTTAGAACAACATGCTTTCCTAAATGGTTCTTTCTATTTCGGAGGATGGGGAGAAATAACGAAGTACGCTTCTTCTATTCCTACTGTATCTAACGAAAAAGAACGTACAATAGATATTCCAAACAAAATTTACACATCGGAGATAAACAATCCTTTCTATTATCCATTATTAGGTATCAATACTGTTGGTACTGGTAATATTATAGGAATTTGTTCAGCGGTTAAGGCTCTTAGTGAAGGTCAGTTCGGACAGTTCCCATTATATGCGTTTACAACAGAAGGGGTTTGGGCTTTGGAAGTATCAAAGACTGGGACATATACAGCACGACAACCCATTACTCGTGATGTGTGTCTTGATGCAAAGTCTCTCACCCAAATCGACTCTGCGGTATTGTTTGCTACAGACAGAGGAATAATGATGTTGCAAGGCTCTCAAACGATATGTATCTCTGATGTTCTCAAAGGTGACAACGCTGTATCTGTTACAGCATTACCAAAGATAGACAAGATACTATCTCATGCAGCACTGGAGCAAGACACGTTGAAGACACTTCCTTTTATGGAATTTGTCAAGGATTGCCGTATGATATACGATTACGAACATCAACGTATCATTGTGTATAATGATAGCAAAGATGCAGAAACCCAAAAGTTAAGATGCAACTATGCTTATGTGTGGTCGTTGAAATCAAAGCAATGGGGAATGATGCAGTCAAACATTGCAGACAATGTAAACTCTTATCCTGATGCGCTTGCAGTGCTTGATAGTGGTAGCCTCGTGAACTTATCTGATGATGGTGAAGATGTCTATAAGAACATTGTTATCTCACGCCCTATCAAACTTGATGCCTACGATATTCATAAGTCTGTTGATACTATCATTCAACGTGGTGTATTTCGTTCAGGACACATCAAGTCAATTCTGTATGCTTCCAATGATTTATACAACTGGGTGCCAGTGTGGTCTTCTATTGACCATTATCTGCGTGGGTTCAGAGGAACACCTTATAAGTATCTGCGCATTGTCTTGCTTACAGAGCTTTCAAAAGATGAAGGTATTACTGGTTGCTCGGTGCAATTCACACCGCGATTTACCAATCAGCCGAGATAGTTTAGGTTTTTAGTTTATAGGTTAAGATTGATTTTTAATAAAAGGGCAGTTCTACGTGATGTAGCGCTGCCCTTGATTATTACCATGGTTTTAACTTCCTCCTGACTTTACCCATTCTCGACATAAGAGAAGTGCGTATCTTTATTTTTGTATCTCTTAATTTATTTTCCCAACGCTCTGCACTTTGTGGAAATGTTATGCTCAACCAATCTGACAGGACACTACACACAAGAAACTCATGTATGTACTCTTCCAACATCTTAACCGTAGTCATTGAAAAGTTGTAAGGGAGCATAAGTTTAATAGTGTATGTATCTGGTTCCTTCAAAATATCATCAAGCACTTCTTCTGTATCGGGTAATTCTTCTTTTGCGTATGGATATAGTAACTCCACGCATTCTGCATGACCTAAGTTAAGAATGCGAGTAACACGATCTATATTGCCATCTTGAACTATGTCAAACACTTGATGTTTGGCGTGTTCTGTATCTTGTGGCATAATATCAGCCTCAACAAAAGAATAGTTACTGGCATCATATAACAATTCTTTGCGTTTGAAAGTCAGCGTTACAACCTTTTTTTGCTGTTCTGATTCTGATTGTTTACAACAAGTCATAAGCATCTTTACTTAATAAGTTGGGCGTGTTGGTCGACTCCGCTTATATAGCGCACGTTTTACATTCTCAAGGCTAACTGTTGAATGCCCTGCATACACCTCTGCATCTTCTTTGTTAGTAATAGCAAACCAATCGGCAAGTGTCATATCAACTAAATAAGAATGTATACCATTACCAAGACTATCCGAAGAAGCGTTATTGTAATTTGAAGGTAACTTAAAAGCTAAAGTCAATTGCCCATTATTATCAATTTCGCTAATCATACGATTGTTACTCGTACTTCTATCTTCGTAGAGATATTCCCCTAAAAGACTCTTGAGGGAAGAGAAAGCATTTGCAAGGGAACGTCGTATCTGATAACTGTTCTCATCATCATCACTTGCTTGCATATTAGATGCAGCCTGATACGGTTTCTTTCCTTCTGCTTCTCTTGCTTGTCCTGTCAGATAAGCTTTGTTTTGAACATCATATATAAGCTCTCTAACTTCTTCGGTGACCGTTAGGTCTTTCTTGTTTTCTGCCATATAGTTTATTTTTAATGTTATTAATCGTATGTTGGACGTACTGGTTTCTTTTTGTAATAAGCTTTACGCATAACATCTTCCATATCCGTAGCCGCTGATGTTGCATAACTTTCTGCTTCATTCTTATTTGTGAATATATACCACTTGCTTGTTATATTCATAACAAAGAAGCTGAACATACTACGCTGCATACTTTCCTTGAGGTTGTCATCAAAGGAATTGGAAACCTCAAGTTCTAATATGTACTCATCATTCTCTTCACGCTCTGAGCTTAGTAGTTTCTTTAGACTACCAGCAATCATATTCTTACTCTCATTCCAGAAGCGTTCAAGCATTGCTTTGTCTTCATCGGTTGTGAAGATGCGGTCGTAAGCGTCTTCGTCATTTTCCATCTTAGCACCAGTATAAGAGGTTGTCTTTGCAACCTCGTTATACACTTCGCTCTTAGCTATTTGAAAACTTATTCTTTTCATATCACCATCTTAATATGTTGTAGTTTACGCCTATACCGATATACGGTTGTAGGCTGTTCTTGCTGATACCATAGCCTAATTGCACTCCTAATCCCCAACGTTTTTCTTTGCTTTTGAAATAATGATTGATAACATTAGTCTTTTGGTATACAAAGATGCTATCTACCTTTGGATTGTAGCCACTCACCCAAACTTTGTACGTGCTATCCTCATACATCTTTTGTGTTATTGGTATCACCACCTTAGCACTGTCAGGAGTATTCTTAACACAACTATCAGATGGCATTATATAATTTCCGCCTAAAGATGTATTTTTTAGCATATAATTTTCAGCAGAATTTGTATTTCTGTCACTAACTGGGAGTGATACAGTATCAAACCTTAACACGGTACTGTCTTTTGGTACTGGCAAATAGTACGGTATTATGTCTCGATAATGGATAGTATCTGTAACCTCGTTCATCTTCGGTGGAGGCAACTTGTAGTGTCGTAGGAAAATGTAAGCAAGAGAAATCACGCCAACAAACAATACTCCTACAGTCACTAATACGCTTGTTAATTTACTCTTCTTTTTCATACACTAACTATTTTGAATGTCTGAATACTCTTCTTTTGCGTTGAAACATGGACATGCCTTAATATACTCGAAAGGTTCTATCTTGCCATTTCTGTTAAGATCTGGAGAAAAGTCCCTATGCCCTTGAATGATGGCGTTCGGATATTTCTTATGTAACATCTTCAGTAGGGAACGTAGACTTGCCTTCTGTGCGTCCGTACGGTTATCAATTGGCTTGCCATTGACATCTATACCGCCGATATATGCAACATTAATCGACACCGAGTTAAATCCCTTAACACCATTGCTTACTTTCTCCTCGTCAAGCAGCTGGGTAATCTTGCCGTCTGGCAACACCACGTAATGGTAGCCAGGATTAACCCACCCCTTGCGTCTGAATTCCTGCTTTAATCCCTCAATCGTCATAGACTGGTGGCTTGCGGTGCAGTGAACCGCAATGTATTTAATATTTCTCATATTACTTCTCCCTTGTTAATTTTGCCACAGCAGCCATGCCTGCTGCTGCCCCTACAAGATATGGATAAATCTTTATCCACCATTCTGGAGGTGTAGCCGCTGCTGCTGTCATAGCGGTATGAATGGCTACAGCAACAATACTGACACCTGAACCCAATACAACAATATTCTTAAAGAACTTCGGTGTTGTTGCTCTCCACCTGCTTATAATACTCTTAAATGATGCTTTCATTATTCGCCTCCTTTCTGTGTTATATGACTATCCATATTTGGTCGGTCTGCCTTGATGTCATTAAGGTGCGATACTTTAATGTTTATCTCACCAAGCATCGACTTTATTTCTTTCATATCCTCTTGAGAGCCTACGAATAACTGGTGGTCGTTCATAACTTGCACCTCGAGTATTGATATGCGTTGATTGAGCTGCACCCATGAGCCTGCAACAGCTACAATGATTGAGCCAATAACACCTATCATTGCGTTTCTTATGCCTTTATCCATTGCCATATTATAGAAGTCTTACCAATGTTCTTACTCCGAAGCCTATAGCTACACCCCCGACTGTCAGCCCCCAATCAACGATGTCTGCCTTTCCGCCCCACATCTTATCTTTCAGTTCTAATGCTGTCGCAACGCCTATACCAGCATACGCTGCGCAATATAAGCTATTAGCACCAGCACCGATAAGTACACCACCAATAAGGTGTTTATACCTGTTACTTTCTTTAAGCCATTTAATTACTTTCTTCATCAATTAGCAGAAATTGAGTATTACTTTAATTCCAACATGTATATCTACATCTGTTGCAGAGGTGTTTGCAAACCACAGTCTTACACTGCCACTGCTCCACCGCCCCTCGCAATCTACCTCGCATGTCAAGTTCGTAACAGAATATACCTGTAGTTCTTGATGTTTATCAATATTTCCACTGATGAGATTTCCAAATGTAAAGCCCTCTGGGATATTTATATCGACGTAACTTATCATGCCTTGTTTTGCCCTGTCAGAGGAAACATTAATAGCGTTTGCTTCTATAACATTGCACGCCTTCAACTGCTTATTGACGACCTCACCATATATTGCTAATAGTGGAAGTAATTCCCCGAGCGCAGATTCAGCTGTATAACCAGTTGTGTTGAATGGCCAGATACACCACAGTGTACCTTGCGGCATCTTCTTCATTATTTGATTTCCATAGAACCTATGAATATCAAATGCTCTCATTCCTATCTCCGAGACTCTCGGGACACCGCCAAGATTGTAATATATCTCTGTACTTGAATTAATTAAGAAATTATACCCTTCACGTTGTAATGTATCTATGCCAGCGACGCCTCTATTCATATTCTTATCGTTGTAACAGCAGACAGATATATTCTTGTTAATTCGGGGAAGAACCCTATCATTACGACATATTGGGTCGTTCCAAACCATAGGAATTAAACCATACGTAGTACAAAGTTCAGCTTCCATGTTGATGTAATCTGCGTAGCCCCATGTTCCGTTTTCCTGTGCATCCGTGAATCCTGTCTGCCCGCCCCATTCATCAGCAGATATATGATGGTATCGAAGACCACACCTCTGGGCTAATTCGCAATACTTCTTTAAGACTGCAAGCCCAAAATTGCGACCTGTTTCAGAGGATATATCCAGATTTCCTGCACTCCAAACTATCTCTGGATATTTTTTTGTATATCCGTCATCGATATGTCCAGGTCCAAAACCACGAAGACATAATTCTACTCCTCTATCGTGTGCATAGGAAGATAATTCTACAAGCTCGTCTTCGGTCAGTCCATGTTCATATTTAACTAACTCGTAAGTTTTTTTATCAACATTAACCGTGTTATCAGACCACCTTATATTGTTATCATAAATAAGGAAGTTTAATTTTGCTGATTGCATAGCGTCTATAAATACTTTATAATTCGCTAATGTCAGCGGAATATCCCATGTTTCTAGCAGAACACCTTTAATAAAGATATTCTTACGCTCTAGTTGTAATGACAATGTAGCTGCTTCATTCAATCTCAATGCCTTATCTCTAAGTACATCTATCTGTTGAGAGTTAAGAATTGTGTCACTAAACGGTTTTCCATTGACAAAACTCTTACTTCCAACAAGTCTTTTTATTTCTAACGATTGAGACAGGTCAAATTTTGTTGCACCTCTACGTGTCACATTAAATACAAGGAAATTAGCATAGTTTGGTACATCTAATTCAACAGATTTTTTTTCGAAAAACGTCTGTGGAGTAGAGATGGTTTTTGAAGCAAAAACACCTTCAGTGACACTGTTTTTGAAAAAAGAAGCACCGTATTTGTTTTTACTGCTATTCCATAGATAAGGCTTTTCTATGACAATCTTCTCTCCTCTCTTCACAGGTATCACAATAATATCTGTGAGAGCGTCTGATACGATAGCACCAGAATTATCTTGAAGTCGTAGTCCAGAGTGAATCATATTGCGTATCTCTTCACGGCTAACATTTGTCCATTCTATACGCTGCTCTACTAACACCTCACCTAAATTTGCCCCTAAAGCCTTATTACTTGAAGTATCAGATAGTGTTTGCGCAATATCTTCTTCTGATAAGAGCGGAGACATTACTTCTTTTTCTACCGTTATGGATGTCTGAGACCCAGTCCACAGAGATATTTGTAACATATCCTTTTCCAAGACAAACTCATATACAGATGGGTCTGTGATTCTCCCATTGACAATCGTTTGTCTTGCCGAGTCGGAATATATTATTCCGAGATTAACACTATTGGAGCCTCTGACTGTTAAACGAATCTTACTACCTTGAGTCAGACTAACGTCAAATACTTCCTCTTTGTTTGTCAGTAATTCTTTAACTTTCGTATATGTTTTCTTCTTTTTGCTGTTTTTTACATACTCTGTCACAGCAGCTTGTGACATCACCTTTGTCGGACTATCGCCTGCCTCCTGCGCAATAGGCAAGCTGCTTACCATATCCTCGATAGTCTTCTTGGCTTCGTTCGCTTTGTTCTTTGCATCGTTAATAGCTTGCTGCAAAGCACCGTTTGAATCATCAAACGTTGGATTGCCACCGCTTTCGCCTGTTGCTACCCATGCGCCACCGTCTCCTACATAGATAGGGCTTGGCAATGATTTACCAACAATTGCCCACCATCCGTCATGTGGACGTGGGTATGCTTCACGCAGTTTCTCTACAGTAGTAAAGATTCCCTTGTTAGAACCTTTGATATTCTTTGCATCAAGCCAGCCATCTATTACAAGAGTGCCTTTAACACGTCCGCCACCTTGTATAGTAATATTTCCTCCTATAGAAGTATTGCGACCAACGGATACGTCGCCATCTAATTGTGTTGTTTTCACTGAACTCATATTAATGTTGATTTTGCTAAATCTGACAACGCCTTGCTTAAATCAGCATTGCCATAAGTTGTTAATACTAATGATGCTATAGTGTAAACTACAGCTTGGTAACAGCGTTCGCAAATCTCGATACCATCATCTTCATCTATTACAGGATAAGGAAGATAGACAGCCCTACTTACCATAGCATCCTCACTCTTACAAGAATAAAATTCCAAAGCTCTACCCTCTGGGCGAATAGCGATTGCACATACAGGTCTCTGAGGTGTTCCACGTATGCCCTTAAAACGGCTACTTTGCTTTTTGTATTCGGCATCGTCCTCACTGATAGCATGATACACTGCACGCTCCCAGTCGTCCATCTGAAACACCACGAGACGCATAAAATCTTCCGGGAGTAACACCCAGCCGCTTTCAAGCTCTTTCCAGTAGATGGCGTCGCCGAAATTATAGCCTCCATCGAGCAGATATGACGGGGCGCTACTGTGGATACGTTTCACGGCATCGACGATCTTTGACCTGATGATGTCATTTAGGGAAAGAGTATCTACATCGCCAAAGCCCTCTAAAACATTACTCTGCATGTTTTGGTCGATGGCGATGCGAACATCTCTTGCTATTTCGTCAAGACGATATACTTTCATTTCTTATCGGTTATAAACCCTCGAACTCGATATTATTAGCCTTGGCAGCTTCCAAGATGGCTTTCTGACTTCTGAGCGATGTACGGCTTACGCCGAACGTATCTGCAAGATAGTCTTTGGCTTCGCCGATGTCGCTTACTTTTACCTTACGTGTACCGCTTTCATCAAGATTGGTCGCTTCGTTGTCATTATCCTTGCCCTCGTCGATAGCTACAACTTTAGTAGGGTTATCCTCTTCATCTTCTTCTGTTCTGTCGAGATTGAACAGGCTGCCGAATCTATAATGGCGCTCCAATGCTTCTTGCACGTCTTCATTATCCGTAGAATAGACACTGCCGCCATTCGATAGTGCAACAAAGGCAATATGCATGCTATTGCCGTTTTTCAGAACAACATTGATGCTGATATGCGAGTCTGAACTATAATGTTTTTTCATCTTCCTGTGAATTTTAAAGGGGTGGGATGTTTTGTAAATATCCCACCCCTTATTTTTTGTTATACTGATAATGTAGTACCTTATGCGTGAGCAAGTTTCATACGTGCGTGTGCCTTTGCATAGCGCAGATACAGACAACTTACCTCCTGAATGACAACAGCATCGGTTCTGCGAATACCTGCCTTTTGCAAGTCGAGTACGTTACGTGCCCATGATACATGGACTTTCTTCGACAGATATTCCGGATCCATGGCAAAGCCGCAGTCGCTCATACCGTTCACATCGAATAACTCATGATGAATGGTAAGCACCTCGCCGAAGTCGGTATCCCACGACTTGAATTTCAAGTTCCACACCTCTACAGTATCTTTCAGACGGAACTTTTCGCTCTTAATCTTAGAGAAAGCCGAAAGCATGTCGGAACCGCAGAGCAAAATCTTACGCTTGTTACCGATACCCGTACCAACAAACAAATCCTTAGTGATGTCTACAAGGTTATCATCGGTAATTTCTGCGCAGTGTTTTGTGGTGTTCCATGTACCCACTTCGATATCTTTTCCTGCCATCCACCAAATACCGCCGGTAAACCAAGTGTTCATACCCTCTTTGGCAACGTGCTTGATAACGTTCTTCACACCGAACAGATAAGTATTCTCCATGGCCAGACGCATGTCGTAAATACCGTCCTCCTCCAAGTCGGAGAAATTCCAGTTCACTTCCTTTGCGGCAATCTTGTCGAAAGTGGACTGCTCCACCTGTATCATGAAGTTCTGGCAATACTGCATCTCGGGCATCGGAATGTTGTTGAAACGGCCCGTCTGCACATCTAATTCGCCACAGGCTTTACCCATTCTTACAAGGGTAGTACCGCTCGGGATTTCAGGAACAAGGATAGGCTGCTTGCTCGATGTATCCATGGCACCGTTTACCGCATAGACGGTAGGAACGTTGGTTGAGCTGTCCTTGCCGCATACACACAACACAAGGTCCGGAATATTGCTTCCGCTGTAAGCCTTACCGGTATTCGGGTCGGTAACACCCTTTACGCCTACCACTCGGATGGTGTCATCGAGTGTAAACATGTTGGTATCGCTGACAGGGAGCGAAGTACTTGCACCGCTTGTCATGGCGGTTACCTTTGCACTTGTGGTACACTTGATTTCACGCGTGCCGACACTGTAATACTTAACCTCAAACGAATTAGTATTGCTCGACTTGGCATAACGGCTAATCTGGTCTACAGGAGTAGCCATTGGTCGAATTTTAACGATGCGCTGGTCTACATCGCTCATGTAGAAGTTGCCATCACCGTCTGTGCGCCCCTGTGTTTCGGTAGCAATACCTGCGGTGGTCTGTTTACTTCCATCTCCCTCAGCTCCTGCGCTGGTCTTTCCTGCATCGGGAAGTGCAGAGGCATCAGCCATAAGCACACCATTTGATGCACCCATCACAAATGCCAACACCGTCAGCATAATGCGATAAAGAAAACTTGAACTTTTTCGTAATGTTTTCATTGCTTTTTTTATTATGAAATTTATATATGAGTGATATTTGTTATCGGTTATAGGCTTTTCGTTTCTCACCTCCTCGTTCCCAAATAGTTTGATTGCCATCGTACCGTCCAATAGCTCCAAGGTCTGGAAGTGGCTTCTGTGCCTTTCCGCCTCCATTCTTTCCATTGAGATTGGCAGTACCATCATTACGTGAGGACTTTTTCAACTTCTCGTCAATTTTTGCGTTTCGTCCTCTTACCTCGCCCTCGTGTGCAGCTTCTTCGACGTTGGCATCATGGTTAATAGCTTTTGATGCCATTTCTATACTCTCACGTGAAAATTTGCCGAGGATACCATCTTTCATAATGTTTACAAGGAACTCCATAATTTGGTCTACCTGTTCATCACTCCAGCCTTTCTCTTCTTGAATAGCTGTAATGGTATCGTAAGTTTCGGAGATATTTTTCTGATATTGTTCATCAAAGTCTTTCTCCTTAGCAACTCGTTCTGCATATTCTTGACTTGCCTTTGCTACTTCTTCCTGCTTTGCAGGGTCTTGAAGCTCCTCTACAAAGTCTTCTCCAAACATACGTACCAATTCAATGGCAGGATTACCACCCTTACGCCAATTGGTAAGGAATGCAGCACTGCGAGGGTCGCTGGTGAAGAGGTCAGAGAAAGCCTTTTCTCTTTCCTGATAACCTGCTGCGTCTTTGTCGTAATTATCGTAATCTTCATTGATTTGACCAAATAAAGCCTCATCATCGGCAAATTCTCTGTCAGGATATTTATTTTTCATCCTTTCAGAAAACCTGTCTCGATTACTCTTAACTGTTGTACTATCAGCCATAATCTTTTAAAATTTTATATTTTGATGATTGTTTTACTGCAAATATACATTGTAAATTATTAGTTTTAGGTATAAGTATTATTGTTTTTATTAGTAACTTTGGAACGTAGATTAAACGTGTATGAAGAAGCGAGGTTCTTTAATGGAGTATTCTGAAGAACGCATAGAATGTATAATGCGTATCTATGATGAATATATCTCATCATGTGAATACATCAATACGGCTTATATCTGTAAACAGATTGCCAATATGCCAGCACCACGTTTTTGGGTGTCAAGTATATGGGCAAGCAAAATGATGTATGCGATGTTTAAGGGAAGTCTGCTTAAAAACATGTTACCGTCTAAAAGAGAAATGTTTCAAGAGATATTCCGACGAGTTAAGGCTATGCACAAGCAGCACCCCGACTGGACGATAAAGAAATGTTGTGAGATTGTTGTAGAACAACCTGCTCCGAAGTTTTATCTTACGGCAGAAAGTATAGGAGTAATGATATGCAAGGAAAAGAAAAGACGTTTCGAAGAAAGAAAGAAAAGGCTACGTCATTGCTTTTAGCATTTGCAGTTATTGTACTTTCTTTGATAGGTTCCTCTAATTGGTACTCAATTGGTATCTATGCAGGAGGCTCGTGGGTAGGGAGATTACTCTATCCTTTTTTTCATGCCAGTGTGGTGCATGCCTCACTTAATGCTTGGTGTCTCGTATGTCTTATGTTTATCTACGATATAAAACTTTCAAGGTTATTTCTTGCGTATATTGTCGCAATAACTTTTCCTATTAATACATTATCACACGTTCTTACTTTCCCCACATTACCTACAGTGGGATTGTCAGGAGTCGTTTTCTTCCTCTTTGGTACTATCTCGTTTGAAGTCGGCAGAAGGCTGTATTATCAGTCGTGGATGCTGTTCTATCTTATTGTTGGTTTCTTCTTCCCCAACACTAATGCGTGGTTACATCTGTATTGTTATTTGTGTGGGGTTGTGTTTTCACTACTTAACTATCCTATAACAATATGCAGAAAGAAGTAGTAAACATATTAAAGGAAAACAACAAGCGCAATGCCGAGGTCTATCAGAAGTTCGACCCTATCAGTGGTATTGGCTCTATTGGGAAACGTGTAGAGGTACACATTGAGGATTTCCCATTAGAGACACAATACCTTCCTGTCGAAATGCTCAACATTCCATTGGTTAAGCTACTGATGAAGTGTGGAAGTATTAAGAAATTCTTAACGGTTGAACTGGAGGTAGCATATAATGAGGAAGACCGTCTGAAAGTTATAGAACAATTCGTGCGCCTACGATGTAGGTATGATTTTGCATTTTGGGCTGCTATGTATGTGTACATCAAGAACAAGGGTGGTGGAGAAGATGTTCTATTCCGCCTGACACGTCCGCAGAGAAAGTTTGTAGAACGTCTTGAAACACTTCGCAAAGCCAACAAGCCTATACGAATAGTGTTGTTAAAGGCTCGCCAGTGGGGTGGTTCAACAACTTCACAGCTGTATATGGCATGGTTACAACTCATTCATAAGGTCGGACTTAATTCTCTTATCATTGCTCATCAAGGTGCAGGTTCTGATGAAATCAAGGATATGTTCGACCGTATGATTAAGGCTTACCCTATATCTATGCTCTATAAGCTGGGGGAAACATACAATGAGAACGAGTCTAAACTGGTAGGTGTAGGACATTCAGGTTCTATCCATCGTGTACCACAACGTAATTGTAAGATAAAGATTGGTACTGCTGAACGCCCAGACTCTTGTCGTGGTGGAGATTACAACCTTGTGCATTTGTCCGAGGTTGGACTATGGAAGACTACTGACGGGAAAAAACCTGAAGATATTGTGCGTTCTGCCTGTTCGGGTATTTTGTTAAAGCCCTATACGATGATTGTCTATGAGAGTACGGCTAATGGTACAGGAAACTTCTTCCAACGTGAATACGATGCAGCAAAGCGTGGAACTTCACAGTTTGAAGCTATGTTTGTATCTTGGTTTGATATTGAACAGTATTCTTTGCCATTTGATAATGATGATGAAAAAGCAGACTTCGCTATATGGCTTTGGAAAAATAAAAACAACGCAACACCATCTTCTGCACGTGCGGAAAGTGGTAGGTATCTTTGGTGGCTTTGGGAGAAGGGTGCAACATTGGAAGCTATCAACTGGTATGTACAAGAACGTGCGAAGTACAACGAACACGCACAAATGGCTTCTGAATATCCATCTGATGATGTTGAGGCTTTTGTTCATTCAGGTGAACGTGTATTCGATAAATATAAGGTTGATACTTTCCGAGCTTCATGTAAACCTCCTAAGCTAATTGGTGATGTGTATGCAGATGAAGATGAGGGAAAGAACGCATTAAAAAACCTGCGCTTCTCAGAAGACTCACAAGGTTTACTGTGGGTTTGGGATATGCCCGAAATTGATGATAAGGAGATTGTTACTAACAGATATGTTACCATTGTTGATATTGGAGGACGCTCAAAAAAGGCGGACTGGTCTGTAATATTGGTAATCGACCGCCTTTTCATGATGGACGGTGGTAGACCGCAAGTAGTAGCGCAGTGGTATGGACATATTGATATGGATATACTTGCATGGAAAGCTGCACAGATAGCTGCGTTCTATGACAACTCCCTGTTGGTAATCGAGAGCAACACGCTTGAAACGCACGACAAGGAGCGTTCTGTTGATGGTGATTTGTCTCACTTCATCCTCAATCAGATTAAAGACGTTTATCCTAACCTCTATGCACGCAAGCAGACGGAAGATGAGATACGAGAGGGTATTCCTCGCAAATACGGCTTCCATACAAATGCATCTACCAAGCCGATGATTATATCGACCCTTATCAAAGTGGTGCGCGATCATCTGTATATCGAACGTGATGAGCGTTGCTTGGATGAGTATTTGGTATATGAGAAGAAACAGAACGGTGTATCATTTGGTGCAATCATAGGTAAGCATGACGACTTGTTAATGACTCGTGCCATTGGTCTGCATATCTGCTTCTACGAAATGCCTATACCAACAATCGTGCTACGTGTACATCGAATGATGCCAAAGAAGAAAAAAGCGGTCTCCGCTGCTACAATATAAGTTTCATTTTAAATCATAAGACGATGAATGTATTTAAGAAGTTCAAAGCCTACCTGCGCTACCGTGAAGCAGTAAAGAAAGCTGATGAGGCTCACGCAAAGACAGGTGAACGTTACTATGTTATGCCATCATCAGGAAATAAAAAAGCACTCCTGATTATGGATAGGTTCAATTTTCGCAAGCTGAAGCATAAGGGCTACATCACCAACAAGGCTTTTGTTGCCGACCTCGAAAGGGAGTGCTTCTATGCCACACCGTACAGAAATGGTTCTGCTGAGTTCACTACTTTAGTCATTGAGTTTAAGAAGCGACAGTATTACGCATGGTATGATGGGAAGATACAGCACAAAGAAGCATAAGCAAGACATTGAGGGTATTGCTACACTCACAGATGATGCGTTGGCATTGGAGAATATCAGAAAAGGTAAGACTAACAAAGGTTAGAAAGAAAAAGGCGCAAGAAATAAATCCTACGCCTTTTTCTTATTAAACTATACTTGTCTATCCATTGGAACAAACAATCCTTTTTTCTTTTCCTCTTGACCAAATATCATCCTCGGCATGACTGCATGATGCAAGTCTCTCAATTTCTTGTTTTTGTCTCTCTTGCCAAGGTTCAAAATCAATAATCTCTCTGATAAGCCATGAGTCCCACTTACCGCTGAAACAAATGCCTCTATCATCAAGATACACATCAGCGATAATTTTACCACTTGTGTGTTCTGGCTGTTTTGGATTTTCGTTGATGTAGTCATACGAAATGTTATTATCGTGTAACCATTTCTCCAACTTCTTTGTCTTCTTCCTTGTGGTGAAGATGATAATAGTCCATCCATTTTTCTTTAGGGTACTGGTGCCTGCATCTGCATTGGCTATCATATAGCTAAACACATCTTCACCCTGCCAACCTTTGCTGTAGTCATGTATGACACCATCAAAGTCTATACAAATAGTTTTCTGTTTCATAATTATATGCTATAATTTGTTATGATGCGATTGCTTGGTGTAATTGGTTTACAGCTTGCATATTTGCTCCCTGCTGCGCCTGTTGCATAATCTCTGGAGATACGCCCTGCGGTGTCTGCCCCTGCTGCACTTGCTCTTTCTGTGATTGTATGCTCTGCAACAATTCATCAGCAAATGGGAAGCTACCATGTTCAAGCAACTGTTCTACACTAATTGCATTAGCTTGCCATAGCTGCATCAATACATCATTAGCCATTTCACGATAGGCAGGTGTAGAAGTGCTTTCTGTGATAGACAAATCAAACTCAACGTCTCTAATCTTCTTAGGGTCGTACTCTATCTGTGCACCGCTCTTGCCAGCAATGTTGAATACACGTTTGCCGTCATAGAACTGCTGTATGTTCTTCACATCCTTATAAGCGCCGTCGATGACGAAATAAGAAAAGCACTCCAACATATCGAGAAGCGAAGTCGTTGCATTCTGCGTCTCTTGGTTATACTTGGCAGCACTGGTTCCCGCATAACCGGGCTTGCCCTGCAGGGCTCCGTTCACGCCTGAAATATCCTCGAAGAATTTCAATTGCACATTCAAGAGTTCTGTAATACCGATATTCGTAGAATTATTAGCCACCTGATGTGGCAACTGTCCGCTCTTAGATGGCTTAAATACAATAACGCCGTTGAACTCCGCCCAACTCTCGGCAATGTCTTCCATGCTGACACCATCGGGCAAGCTGTCTTCAGGCATCAATAATACACCCTTTGCACTGGCACGCATAATCCAGTCGTACAATGTGATGAGGCGGTTGGTGTAACGCTGCTGATCGATGACGTCTGCAACAAAGGAGTGTATTTCTCCGTCTATGAACGGATATGCCTTGAACACATAAGGGTGGCTGCCATGTTCGAAAGGCGTCTCTCCCTCTTTGAGAATGTCTCCGAAAGGCGAAAGATAATAGAAATACCAGTAATCGTCCATGAACCATGTTGCCTTGATGAGCGGCACCTCTTCCTCGGGCATACCCACCGATGCTGCCATCTGCATACGCTGTTCGTTGATGGCAACAACTTCTCTCTGATAGTCTTCTACATCAATCTTGTAAATATCTCCGTTCTGATAGTCGTGGCAGCGGTAGCGAGGCTTCTGCTCCTTGCGCCAAACCTCGATAACACGACATCTGCCCGGCTCGCTCGTGAAGAGAAAGTCGTAATTGTCGAGCCGACTATACCCGAAACGCTCCGCATAACTCGCAAGAAACTCCTTGCGTGCCGCCCACTTGTATATATCACGTAGCTTTCGGTAATCTTCCGAGCTTTCGGCAAACTGTTCGCAAAGCTGCCCGAAACTCACGTCGTGCACCTCACCTAAACAACCTACGTCCCAGCCTCTGAAATCTCGCATATTGTTATCGATAAAGAAGTTGTTGGGCTGCACATAGTCCGTCCAGCAATCTTCCTTGCCGTTACGCCAGCCGTAACTTTTACGATGTACAATAAAGCCAGAGATTAGAAATTCTTCCATTGTACGTGCATATACCTCGCTCATTCTGTTGAGCTGCATATTACATTGCAGAATGGTAGACATAGTTTCTCCAAGTTTCTGCTCATCTCTATCTCGTGCTACACATGTAGGCTCTTTCGATTGCGAACGATATACACCAAGTACATTACGAACAAGTCTTCGAATAAGATTATTCTTTAGAGGAACGTTACCTTGCTGCTTGATATATTCTTCCTCTGTCATCGTTTTGCCATCGACGCAAATCTTATCGTCCCATTGGTCTCCGTAGGTGTATCTCTTGTTCCTCTGTCTATCTTTTCGGAACTGATCCATTTCATTCCAATAGTGTTGAGCCTCCATGAGCACATCAAAAGCCCTACGCCTCTCAAAATTGTTTGCACGAAAAGCAACCGTATCCATTTCTTCATCTTTCGCTTTTGAAGTAATACGGCTCATCGGTATAAGCTTCTCCCTTTTATTTGTAACAGTATGCATATTGAAATCCAATTTAATAGTGTAGGCAAAGATAAACAATGCCTACACTATCATAAGTTTAACTATTTATTCGTTAGTGTTTTCTCTTCTTCTTTTACAACATCTTTCTTAAGTTCATCCATAGCTTCTTCTACGTCTGCTCCATTATTGCGCGCCCTGCGTAATTCGTCATAGCCTTTCATGTAGCCTCTCAGACGTGCCCATCGCTTATGGTCGCCATTCTGTTGCAGTTCGTTCATGCGCTCGGCAAGGTCTGTTAAACTCATCTTGCCTTTTTCAACGTCTGACTTATTGTGCTTCATCTCACTGTCAATCAACTTCCAATCGTTGTATATCATCCAAAACTTATCGTCTGTAACACGGTTCTTGGATTGCTTGTCTTCGGTTGAAACCCAAACTTTCGATACGAACGGTATGTTCTTAGCTTCTAACTCTCCATTGGGATCTTCCAATTGTTCGTATGCCTTACTGAGTTTGGTTACCATCGTACCTAAACCGCCTAACTGCTGCTGGGCAAGATAGTATAGTGCACTTGGATTGATTGCTGGGCTGTCCCAATAACTCTTTCTATTCTCTGCTCCGCCTGTACCGTCGTTCCACTGCTTGCTCAAAGAGACTGCCCAGTGAGGAGTATTCTTACCTGCTCGCTGGAATTCGGGAGAGTCTATGTTATAGTCCTCTTGGTTGGTTATCTTCTGTCCTAAGAAGTTTTCATTCCATACATAAGCGTCTGCAAAGTCAGCTGCAATAGTTGGCGTCCATGCACGTATGGCTGTCTTCCAATAGCTGTCTTTACTGTCCATACCGCCTGAGAAGAAAGCCATCGGGCTAAGATTATTTAGCTGCGTCATCATCGAATTGATAGCTCGCTCTTTACTTACCATGCCCCTCTGCCAGTCAAACACTATTTGTCCTAATGCCCATACCGGTCTAAACTCTTGTGGTAAACTCCAATGCGCATAGCCATTACCTGTCCAAACGTTTAGATAGTTGTATCTATTCCATTCACTGAGCTTATACCAATCATTGTCGTCATCGCCATCGCCTGCACCAACGCTTGCCCATAACATTGCCATGGTGACACTCGTTGCTATGATTGTGGATAACACCCCCATGAAACGCTTTGGGCTTGCTTCATACCACGTACCTAACATTCGTAATGACTGAATAGCTGGGTTGGCATACATGATGTTTCTACGCATCCATAGATTTAACCAAGCTCCGCTACCTTTCATATTGAAGTTCACGCTGGCTTCCTTAGCGTCAAACACACTTTCTGTTACGCTCTTGCCTAAGGCCTTTCGACTTACCATGTAGGCTGCAAAGCGAGTGGAGTTCTCTACACCGCTATTCATAAATTCTATCGCATCAGCTAAACCATGAATTGCTTGACGTCCCATATCTAACTTACCTTGCTTAATACGCTTCACGGCTTTATTGATGGACTTCTGATATTCGTCTTTGCCCTCTATGACACTAACGCCTGTCATACCACCATTGCGAACAAACTCGTCAAACATGCGTTCTACTTCGTTGCTCTTGTCGAGTGTACCTTTATTATAGCGGTGAATAAGGGTGAAGATACCGCCTGTGCGTCCCTCGCTCATTCCTGCCATAGGGTTAAGCATTGTAAGGTTCTTAACAAACTCTACTCCTGCCTTACGGCCAAACTTAATATATGTTCCCGTTCCTGCGGTAAGGATGTCACGCTGGAAATTGCTAAAGACAAACTCTGGACTAAGGCTTGTTTGCATTGTTGCTTTCGCACGCATCCATGCTGCCCAACCATCTCTCAATATATCTGATTTTGCTTGTTTATTTAGCAACCCATTAAAAGCTTGTGCTGCCCTTGGATTGCCAAGAACGTATACCTGATGCTCCCTGCCGTTGCGCAGTACTCGCACACAATGTTCTTGCTCTTGCCACTTCGGCATACGCAAGCCTACTTCTTTATTGAAGCCTCGCCTTAACTCTCTGACCCTTCCTGCCTTGCGCTTTTCTTCCATATCTTTCTCAAAACGTTCTATTTCGTCTTGTTGCTCTTGTAGGGTCATACCGTCATGGAGATTTGGAAATAGGGGGATGAGTTCTTCGTTAGCACTCTCTTCATACCATTGCTTACCTACCATAAGTAGTCCGCTCTTCTCACCATAGTTTAGTGCCATGTTTAGGAACTTCTGTGCAACAAGATTTCTGTTACCTTGTACAATGGCTGTGTTTACCATAGCTGCCATTGTTCCTAATATATCACCTGCACGACTCTTACGACCTTTTGCGGTCTTTAGTGCACTTTCTAACATTCCTGTACGTTCACCTCGTGAGATGTACTCATAGATATCACCTGCTGCACCCTCATGCCAACCACGAAGTGGAACATAATATTGATACATCTGCTTCACACCTTCATATTGTGCCTTGCTTATCAAACCACTTAGATAGGATTTGCGTAATGAAAAGTTATTGAGGGCTCTAACTTTATCCCACAATTCTAATACCTTGTCCATTCCGACTGCTTTCCCAAAGGCATTAGCGTATTGCGATGCTGCCGCTTCCAACTCATCGACATTGTCTGCATCTTCTACATCATCGCCAAACAAAGCGGTCAAACCTGAATAGTCCTTGCGTACATTATCGTATATGTTCATATACATGCTACCATTGCCTTTGCGGATGTTATCCAACTCAGCTTCTACTATTGCTTCGCTTTCATCGTTGCTGTAGCCTTCTGACTTTAGCTTCTTTATCAGTTTATCTCTAAAGGCTGCTTCTTGCATGTGCTTATTACGTTCTATACCATGAACGGCATTCATATACTTTTCTACATCATCCACCGTTAAGACCTCTCCATTAAGACTCTTACCTTTTATCATATATCCGATATGATCGGCTAATGGTGCAATATAACGTAACATAGCAAGGTTTACTTCTTGTGCATCTGCACTACCCTTTGCATTAAGCGTCCGCCATACGTCCTCATAGCTATCCAACTTAACGCCTAAACTCTCTTCGATAGCGTCTTGTAATTGCTTAATGCTTCGGCTATAATCGAAATAGCTTTCGGCAAACTTGTTCTTAAACCTTGTGCGAGCATCTTTGCTAAAGACAGTACGTGCCAATGCTCCTAACATTGTCTGCGTACCACTGTCTTTTACGGCATTCTCGTAAATATCATAAGCTGACTGACCGTTTAAACCTTGACGATATAAGGTATTCTCTGTCTCAGTCTTACTTTCAGCTACATTAGAAGAATCAGTGTCCTGCTGATCATAGTTTCCAACCTTTAATTCATTTTGCTTTGCTATGTCTTCTGCCTCACCTAATATGCTGCGATATCTACCTGGCTCTTTCATATTTTCATAGCTGCGCCATAGCAAATAACGAAGTTCATTGTCACTTAATTCTGTAGCTGACCAGCCCTCAAAACCGATACTATGCAACATCTTTAGGAATAAACTTTTTATCTTATTCCATATTGCATAATGAACCCTCTCGAAGTCTGTTCGTTCTGCCAGCCCTGCAAGATACTCTTCTGTTGCTGTACGGAAATCCCAGTTGTTATTTGCCGCTTGACTTGTTATAATACGTCTTATCTCTGGTTCAACATTCTGATAAACATTATCAAGGAACGTCTCAAAGTGTTCGCCGAACAATTTCCTTAGTCCATAATGCGCTACAGCCTCATGTAGCAGAGTCTTCTCTACGTCTTCTACACTTGCATGATTAGGGATAACGATGGTGATTTTTCCACTACTTTTAGAATAGAATCCTTTTGCCTTAGCTTTCTTTCCTTGCAAGGTGTTACTATCTGTAACGGTTTCAATATTATCAAGATGTAACCTGTCAGCAAGCTCACTTATACGACTTATCATGCGCTGGCGTTCCCTTTCCGCAAAAGCCTTGTGGTCTTCCTCGGTACGATTGCTCTTACCAAGCATCTTTGCAACTGGGTCATTGATAAAACTCAACTCACCATTTGTGTATGAACCATAGCCTTCTCGCAATTTTTCTTCACCAATGTTTGGATTCTCAAAATCTTTCACTATCTTTGCAGCAGAAGAAAGCTCTGAATTTTCTGCGGCTTCCGCAATTGGTGCGGAGAGGTACAGATTAGTTGAGTCTTCTTGCCCTACATTATCTGTGGCTTCCGAGATACTGCTCTCGGAGAAGTACAGATAATTTAGGGCTTTTTCTTTGTCTATATAGGTAAGATACCCCTTGTTTATCCAATCCACAATATTACTGCTCCCTTTACCAAATACGGAAGAAATGATATTGAAATCTACATCGACACCGTTTTTGCCAAGAGTTACAGCAACCATTATATTTTTTCCTTGTGAACGAAGTTCTGTAAGTATAGAGCGGTTGCCCTCTCGCTGATAATTATCGAACACAGCAATGGGATTGGCAACAGCCTTTGGCAAGTCTTGCAGTTCCGCAAGCGCAAAACCATGTTTCTTCATCTTCTTGATAATCTTGTTGCCATACAGCTTCATCGGCTTATCTTCGACACCTGCCGACAGAAGAATTGATGACGGACTACCAAGATTGAAAATCTTAGTATCTGCATTCTCCTCTGTCAACCCTGCCAGTTCTCTATTGAACTGCTCATTTACTGCATTTAGTCCGTCAGTAAATCTATCAGTATTGTTGCCATCTCTGCTGTTATTTATTACTTGAAAAGCTATATCATTACTACTATAGGCTGCCTGCTTTGTTACTCTCTGCCTGTCTTCAACGTCTCCTCGTTTATATGTGAATACTTCTACACCATTATCTCTTAATGTCTTTTTCAAATCATCAGAGAGGTCTTCTGGTACAACGGCCTTAGAGAATTCATTGAGAATAACAGGACGCTCAAATTTTGTTTCAAAATACAACGCCGGTCTTTCTTCTCGAATAGCTTCCACCAAGTCTTGTAACTTCTGAACATCTTCTTCTGATAGCGTTATCCCATAAACATTTCTAATGTATGTTTGCGGGTTTTTCTCATTCGCAGCCTCTTGTAAGCGTGCAAATCCGTAATCATCAAACATATTCGCATTTGGCTGTAATTTCATTGCTAAGTCGAAATATACTTCTTTCCATTTTTCATCAAAGTCTTCTATATCTTTATGCTCATTTGTGAGTTTGCTTTTCTTCTTTCTGATATTATCAAGACTTCCGTTTGCTTTCATTACGGCTGCAGCAAAGTTGGAAAATGATATGCTTATCCCTGCAGAGGCTTGTCGTCCCTGTTTTTTCATAATTTTAGATACATTCTCTAACGTATTAGGGATATATCTACGTTTGCCTGTTGGAGTAAAGCCGTCAAAAATAACCTCTTTTGTTTGGTAACGATTATTTAAACCCTCTACCCAGTTCTTAAAATCTTTTTCAAGACCAGCATCTTTTATGATTTGACTTGCTGTGTTAAGAGTCTTTTGTGCATTTTTGCTTCCTTGCTTAATTTTATCTCTCTGCACATCATTTACAAAGTTGATTAAAGGAGAAAGAGGGTATCCATATTTCTCAATATCTTCTAAGTAGCTGTCTGCAACTCTATATCGCAAAGAGTTAGGTTTACCTCTTTTAATTAGCTCTTCATATTTTGAAATTTTTCTTTGAATTGCTTCATTATATTCTTTAATGTTTCCATCAAGTTCGGTTTGAATGTAAAGTTCTACTAGTTTCTTTATTTCATTTTTTGATAAATTATAAACGCTATTAACGCCAAACATAATATCGTTTAGAGTCTTGTGAACTTCATTGCTGTATTTTGGCTTTTCGACAATCATCTGCGGAGCTTTCCCTTGCTGGAATAAGTAAAGGTATGATAAATCAGTGTCCGAGCCATTCTCTAACCATCTATTTAATGCATTACGGACTTCACTCTGCATATCCTTTGGCACTGCATTGATGTCGTTATGTATCGTTATTCTGCCATCGCTACTTATTTGTTTTTCGACAACAGGGTACATAGGTGTCCATGCATCGCCCTCGAACGTTCCTGCATTTTTACCTGTAGACTTGTTAATCTTACGAGATGGCAAAATGAGAGAGATTTCCCCATAATCATTATGTACCTGCTTATCTGTGTCAATAACAGCTATAGACGGATTAGCAAATCCTCCTTGCTTTAAAACTTTACGAAGCTTTTGCTCCGATATGTTATGTACACCTATAAGGGATTTGTCATTAGAGTTAAGTTTTGTGCTATGCATAAGGTCATATAGTACCCTATCTGTCACCTCGTTAATTGAACCAAATTTCTTTATCTTGAATAGTTCTTTGCCTACCCATTTCCAAAACATATCCAATGCACGTTTTATTCGGTTTAGCAATGTTACAGATTTTGCTTTTTCAAAAACATCTTTGTCTTCATCTATGACTTTCTGTGCTTCTGATTCCATTCTCGCTGCATTCTCTCTGCCACTGATGCGACTCAAAACCTCACTTGCAATAGCATCTTCATTATTCGTAATATTGGAATAGTTTGGGTCTGCAACAACCTCATTCCATACAGGGGTTTCTTTCAATAACGCTTTTATACTATTCCAGCCTTTCTTATTCTTTGACATCATCGCTTCTGCCCACAAATGCGTGTACTCATGGATTGGCGTGTCAGGGTTGATGCCTGTTTCTGTAAGATAAATCTTGCCATCCACTGTCCAACCGTAAATAGTGCCTTGTGGGGTACGTAGGGAGGTTGCTTGGGTGTTGGCAAGCAACTCTTGCGCTTGCTCATCAGTAGCACGCACAACCTCTATACCTGCCTTGTTTAAGGCTGACAAGGTGGTGTCTGTGGCTAACCGCTTTGCCTCTGTATCGTTAGATAATGTTTCTGTTGAGTGCTGGAGTTCTGCCGTCTCTGGCTTCGTTCTCTCGCTGCTCTCAATAGGATGCTCCACCCTAACATCACCCTCTGTTTTCACAGAAGAGTATTCTGCAAAAGACTTGGTCTTGCGCTTACTACTGTCTATCCACTTTTTAAACTCTTCTTTGCTAACCTCTGTAATGTTGCCCAGTCCCTGCCAACCATCTTCATAGTTGGAAAGGTAGGCTTTCTTTGCACTCTCCATGTCAGAAAAGCCGTACATTACCTTATGCTCGTCAAAAGAACCATCTTTGTTCACTTGGTCGATGACGAATACATTGCCAGTCTCAGGAGTATCAGAAAGGAAAATGTCGATATGATCTCCGTCCACGCTTTCAGTCCCACGAATGTAACCGTAAGTGTTGTGCATCTCGGTTTCCCATTCCTTTCCGTTTATATCTTTTCCACGTCTAACACTACCCTTTGGCTGCTCAATAGTAATGTCCATACCGTCTACCTTGATGTGTCCCTTACGATAGTTACCAGCCTCTTTCTGTGCTTCAGTAGGATTGGTATCAACCTTTGCCTCCTCTTTTTTGCGCGTACGTTTAGCCTTATCTTCTGCCGCTACACGTTCAGCCATTGCGAACAAATCTTCACTTTTTGTAGGCTTTTCTAAATAATTGTCTACATTTTCTTGCTTTGTATCAGAAGATTGCTTATCTTTGCTTTCAGAAATAACAGTGCTTTCGGGAGTAGCAGTGTCATTCCCGTTGCCCTTATGGGTCTTATCAGTGTCCGTAGTATTGCTAAGGGCACTGTTTTTCTTTTCAAACATGGTAAGTAGCCATGTTTTCTTTTCATTATCCCATGTTAATCGAACAGTTGCTTGATATTTTTCGCTCTCCAGCTGTACACGGTTATCTGTACGTGAAGTAACAACCATATCATCAAGAATTTCTTGCAAATTAGAAATTACTTCAGGATGATACATTGATAGTTTAGCAAGTCCAAAACCATCACTATGTGCAGAACCAGCCTTGCCCCAAACTAAATCAATATCGCCAATATCCTTGTGGTGTAAAGCAGCAATAGCTTCACCATTTTTCTTTCTTAGCAAAAATTCTACAGCTTCATTAGCCTTGCCTTTGAATTGGTCATATATAGGACCAAATTCTCCATGCCCTATAGGTTGAGGCTCTGCTGTGCTATCTCCTTCAGTTCCTCCTTGATTGGCTTCTGCCCTATCGATATTCTCACTTCGTCCTCTTGGCGTAGCATCTCCATTGCTTCCTGTTCTCCCTTCTTGGCTTGCTGAACTATCGCCAGCCAAAACATTGCTTCTTTGTTGTCCATTATATTCTATATTTAATGTTTCTTTGATTGCCTGCACAAGCGAGCGTGGTGTATTATCAGGTTGCTCGAACAGAGTTTCTTCTTGTGTGCCTTGTATAAGGTCGTACATCTTGTTGAATGTACCCTGTATAAAGCTTTGATTATCGCCCTTATACATGGTAGCAAGCAACAGCGCAAAGTTACTATATTTCTCCGCAGGAAGATAGCTTTCACCTGTGTTATCGTCAATAGCATACTGCCTCTTCCATGCCTCAACAGCCATTCGAGCATCCTTGTGATTTGTTGCAGCCATAAACTGTGCATCATGCGAAAGGGCATAATAAGCCATGATAGAGTTTTGAATTTCCTCCACCATTCGCTCACTTTTCGGATTGTCATAGTCTCTGTAAGCAGTCGCAAGGATAGCCTTTTGCGCCTTGGCTGGTAAAGCATTGAACATTTCTTCGAGTTGCGTGCTGCCACCCTCGAAGATGCCCTGATACATTACGCCTTTAAGGTCATTCTTGGCTTCTGCCGTCAAGTTACCTTTGCTATCAAATGCACTCTTATACTGTGTAGGAGTGATTGAGCCATTGGCGTTCATCCACTTTAACACATCAACGCCGTTGCGGTCTATGAGTTCAGAAAAAGACATATCTTCATCTGTAGAACGTAAAAGAAGACTTGCAAAATTCTTCATCTTCTCGCCCAATTTCTTCACCACATTCTTAGGCTTGATGCGTTCTACACCTCCGCTTTCAGTGTCGCTTGCAACGAATTGACCCAATGAGATTGCATCATCATCGTTCACATCAAGCATATTGACAAGCACAGGCTTTTCCATTGCTGCCACATCATCAGGGTTCAATCCGAACTCTTCTGCATGGTCTATTAAGTACTGTTTATATTTCTCACCCTGGTCTTTGTATGCTGCCCACATCTCTTTTAAGGCAGCACTTCTGTTATTACCCTGAATAACCTCGCCACGACTGTTTACCGTTGGCGCACCTGTGTATGCAGTAACAGACGATGTTATTTCCTCGGGACGAATGTTTGATGCAATCTTGCGTGCTGCCTCCTTACTTGCATCGTCCTTGCGCTCCTTTGGCTGAGCCTCGTCAATGAAGTGTAGTGGGTTGCGCTGCCCGTTCTTATGGCTTGGCTGTAATTCATCAGCGTCAATAAGTGCTACATGTCCAGATGGAATATTCTTATCATCGAACTTTACCTGCACATCTTTTCCTTGTACAGCTGCAAGTGGCTCTTGTCTGTCCACCTTATCACCGTTTACACGTCTGTAACCTCTTGCACGTGCATCACTCGCCTTGTCTTCCACAAAATCAGGAACACCGTTCAATGCTTCACGCTTCTGTCGCTCAGCTTCCTCACGCTCTGCACGCTCCTTATCCTCCTGCTCCTTGCGAAGACGTGCAGCTTCTTCCGCTTTACGGTTCACTTCTGCATGAATAGCAGCTTGACGCATACGATTGGTTGATGCAATCTTCTTCCAATGTGCAAGAGTTTGCTTCGCCTGTTCTATGGCAGCACTGCGTTCTTTCTCCGCTGCAATTTTCTCTGCAATGGTAGTACCGCCCTTTGTTTTGGTTTTCTCAGCCTTTTTAACGGCAGCCTCCATGTCGGCTACCATATCATCGGCAACCGTCTGCGCCATTGCTTCATCGCCTCCAGTCTGCTCTACAATAGCATCCCATGCTGTTTCAGGTTCTGCCTGTTCATATATAGGCTGTCCTTGCTCGTCCTTTGGAATACGCTCAAAGGCTGATAGGGATTGCTGAGAATTTTCCGCACTTTCTACACGTGCTTCACTGATTGTTTCAGCGTTTTGTGGTAAATTTACTACACTTTCGGTTTGTGCTGGTGCGCTCTCAAAGTCATTGTTGGATGCCCGTGGTATTTCCTCCGTTGTTTGGGCTTCAGGATTGAGTGCATCAAGTTCTTCTGCGCTGAACAGATTTACTTTCTTACCATTAATAGGCTGCTCTGTGTAGACTTCAAACTTACCATCTTCATTCTCAGGGGCTGTTATACTTCCACGAACAGTATTTCCATTCTCATCAGAGAGTGCAACCTCATCGTTTATATTGTAAGTATTGTTAGTGTTGTTAGTTGGTACATTCTCTACAACCTGTGTTGCTGCAACGGCTGCTCGACGTGCCTCATCAACCTGCTGCTGTACTTGTTCTTTTGGCAATAGGATAGGCTGCTGAGCCCCATCAATATCAACAAGCACCATTTCTGGATTAACCTGTCCTGTCTTTTCGTCTATTGCATCACCAATTATAGTCAAAGAGTGTTGCGTGCCGTCTTCTTTGTCAATAATTGGATAGGTGTCACCTTGCTTGAACTCTAATTTGCCGTCGATCTTGTCTGCCTGCTGCTGTGCAACTGTCTGTCGAATATTATCCGCTGCAGTCTCTTTTTCCTCTAGCGCATTAATAGGCGTATCCACCTTGAAGATTGCAGAAGGGTCTGCCGTTTCAAGTTCTCCTGTCTTGGCATCACGCAATACAACAAAGTCATCAGAATGTTCATGATCAACACCACTACCATCGGGGAGCATTACAACGTTACCATTGACAATATACACTTGTCTATCATCCACTTTCATCGTTGCAGGATGAATAGCACCAGTATCAAGGTTTGTACGCTGCTCTACCTCAAGGTTACTTTCATGTACCCTTGTATCAATATCATCTTTCACACGCTGAATCATACCATTATAGGCTGCACGTGCATTGGCATAGTCGGTAAATGCCTGTAACTGTTCGTCGTTAAACTCATCACTACGCTTCATATAGGCTAAAGTTGACACACCACCATCTTCACCTATCATGCGGTCAAGCGCATCTTCATCCCATCCAGTCGCTTTTGTCGCTTGCTTCTTCGCCTCGTCATAAAGAATAGCTGTATTATTGAGTTCCTTTTCATCCTGTAAGTTGTAGCCCATACCATAGGCTTCATCCATTGCGTTAAACTGACCCTCCAGTTTATTCTTTGTATCTTGTGCGTTAACACCATGTACAACAGCTGTACGATATTGATATTGTAAGGCTGCAATCTTCTGAGAGTTTGACAAAGACTTATCATTGCCAATTTTTTCCATTACACTACCTATCTGCTTTTCATCAGCGTTATCAATAGCGTCCTTGTATTCATTCCAACGCTCACCAAAGACAGCACGTGCTTGTGCATCAGCTTTGCGCTGTTCATGTGGTGCCTTGTATCGTTCTCTTGCATATCCTGCTGTGTTAACTCCACTCATTATACCACTCATCAGAGCTACACTATAGAACGTATCAAGATTAATCTTTGGATTGAACACTCCAGTGTGTGGGTCTGTGTCAAGTGTCATATCTCCATTGGTAACAGCATTGTAAAGATTATTTGCAACTTCCTCGAAATACTCTCCAGCCATTCCGTTCCACTTGGTTCTCTCTTGGAAATTTTTCCATGTCTTTGCCCAATTAGATGAACTCATGTGTTCAAAAGCATCAACGACCTTTCCTAAACCAATCTTACGTGCACCACGACCAATCGCTGCATTTACTTTACCCACTCCAGGTAGATATTCGCCCCACATTTCAGAGATATTCTCAGCGTACTGACCATTGATAGCCTTAGCGAGTGCCTTTACATCACTATATTCCTTGTTTTGGAAGATGTAACCGCCCTTACCATCCGACTGCACATCACCTGTTTTTCGATTGAGATAGTCGCCTACAATCTTTGTTGGACTATACATACCTGTAACAACACCTGCTTCCACAGCATCCATTCCCACACGTGTAGCCCCCTTAGCAAGTCCTGTGATGGCTTTTGCTATTGCCCTATTTCCAAACTTCTGCAATGCTCTTTTTGCTATAGTCTTAGCAACACTTGCAGCAGCTTCTTTGCCTACCCCAGAGGCTGGATTTGTAGCCATTTGTGCCATGAACCCAATAGTACCGACAAGATTCTGTCCTGCTCCAAATGCACCGCCAAGTTTATCAGAAGCTTCTGATTGGACGTTATTGGCAATAGCTGCTGCATCAAGAAGCATCTTGTCTTTAGCGGTGGCTTTACCTTCTTCATAGTTCTTTGCTGCACGATAAAGATTAGCTGCGTTGAATGTGTCTGTTATTCCAAAATCGTATGTACTTACATCTGTCAAGCCTGCCATGATGCCACCATAAAGACGGCTTAGAGTACCAGCGTCTCCATATCTATCTGCGTTTTCTTTCATTTGTGCAGCCTTTGTCATCATACTAAGGGCGGAAAGCCCTGGCTTAGCACCTTCTGGAACATACTGAAGAGCATTCCCTCGATTGCTAAATCCCTCAAGCGCATCACTGACTGCGCCCAAGAACGGATGTTCCTTTCTGAAAGCCTCTTTCTTTTTGTAATCCTCGTCAAAGGCATCATTTACACTCTCAACAGCATCTTTGTAGAGATTATCAACCTTATCTTTTTCACGTTGCGCCTCGATACCTGTCTGTACACTATCTCCGTATGCTTTTGCACGTGCTTCATCTGACGAAACCCCGACAAGTGGCTCTCCTGCATCATTTGTAACGATGTTTCCATGTTCGTCACGTGCTACCGTTGGAGCAAACATGGAATGAACTATATCTCCATTTTCATCGTATGTCAATCCAGCGTCAACAGGGTTGCGTAATTCTTTCCCTGTTGCCTGCATGTAATCAATCTCGTCTTTCTTCTGTTGCATAACCTGCGGCATACCCAACTCCTTTGCAGCTTTCTTATCACCATGTACGGCATCATCAAAAGCTCTAACGATTGTTGGTTTACCAAAACGCTTCTGCTCACGCCCCACACGCTTTGCTTTAGCTTTATTACCTAATTGGACGGCACGTTGTACGTGTGGATTTGTCGGATTGGTACTACGCTTAGCCTGCTCTCCAAGAACTTCCTTGCGATGCTCTTCTGAAAGATTATAACCTACGGGCTGTGGTTTTAAGCTGTACGATGTCTTTCCAAATGAATCTGATAGAAGAGGCTTACGGCCTTGTGGTGTACTCTGTCTAGGACTTATAGTTTGCGTAGGTGTAGGTACAGTTGGTTTTGGTGCAGCCTGCTTCTGAATAGGGGTATGCTCAATAGAGAAAGCATGAAGACCTTGCTTTCTTGCTTGGTCGAAATGCTGTAAAGGTATATCATAATCGCCCTTCTGGGAATCACGCATACGAATTGTAGCACCTTTGTATGCAGACGCATATGATTGAATACCATACTTATCGATATTTTCCTTAGACACCTGATGCTCTTTGCCATCAGCAGTTTTAATTGTGTATGTTATCTTGTTAGGCATAATTCATTAATTTAATGGTGGTCTATTCGTCGATGATGTTGTTTTCTTTACAGGTTTCTTTGCACCACGACGATAACTGTTCACATTGAATCCTCCAGACGAAGTTGATTTAGATGCAGCTTGATTAGGTTTTCCGCCGAACTTCTCTTCAAGTTCACTTGCCAGTCCAACTATCGTGCGGAGCTTCGGAGTTCCAGTTTGCTCACCAGTATACTTGTTCTTAGATGTTCCCCACGTCAGACTAATGCCACGCTTCCTCGCTTCTCTTACTACAGCCTTGTTGTAATCATTTTCTGTTTCATACGTATAAGTCTTTCCGCCTATAGTGAGGTGGTAACCGTTGTCTTTCGCAGAACCTTTTGTCGTGCCATCAGCATTGTGCGTTGCTCTAAAATGGCTTTCTGCTTGACTAATTCGTGCAGCGCCTTGTGCTTCACTTACTCTGTTATGACGGCCAGTTTCGGCTACCTTTGCGCCTTGCAGTCTCTCGTTTGCCTTGTGTGAACGAATATCTTCCTCCAAGACCTTTTCTTTGTGTTCTATGGTCTTAGTAAAATGCCTATCCCTTTGATCATAATCTTGTTTCCATTGATCATCCTTAGTTGCATCACGATCTTTCTTATATTGGAATTCTGCTGCGTCTTTCTCCTGATTATACATATCTATACCAAGCTGGCGCATCCAATTTCTATCTTTATCCTTTCTTTCGTCGTCTGCCTGCCTTGCTGCCATAAGATTTCTGATATACGCATTTTGCTGCGCATCTCTGTTTGCACGCAACTTTTCCCACTTGTTTTCCGTCTTAGCAGATTGTGAGTTCTCGTGCCTATACATATTAGGGGCATACTTTGTCGTGAAATAAAGGTTAGATAGTGCAGATATGCCGTCACTAATAGCAGAGAAGACTTTCTCACGCTTCTCCTTCTTTCGTTCATTCTCTAATTCTTCTTGTGTCGGAGGTTGATACGGATTGAGCTTTGTAAACATATCAACATAAGACATACGGATAGGTGCTGCTGCAGGGATCATTTTCTCCTCTCCTTTTGCAGCAACACTCTGTTCAATGCTCGGGGCAATAGGAATTGAAACAGAGGGGGCGGTGTTGTTACCGCTAATATTTCCAGCCTGAGTTGTCGGCACAGCTCCATTTTCCCTCAAGTGAGCATTCTCAGCCTGCTGCTGCGCCACACCTGCTGCACTCACAGCCGTTTCCGTTTTCATTCCTTTAGCTGGACTTGCAGGCTGTGGCGGTGATTGCGTATTGGCAGCAGGCTTGCTTCCTAAAATATCATTCAGAGAACTGCTCATATTATAACCCTATTGTCTGTTTTCCAATTTTCACACTGCCAAAATCCATACTACCAGCAGCACCAGTAACACCTTGTACTGCTTGCCCAATTGCTTCTGCTTTTCCTTTTTCGATTTGGTTCAACTGTTCATTTAGTGCTGCATCACGCTCCCTATACTGTCCTTCGATAGCATCTTTGCGCTGCTCTCCATTAACGGCTATCGTTGCAGTAGCATCAGCAAGAGCCTTATTGTTGGCTTCTTTGGCAGCTGCCGTACTCTCGTCAGTTCCACCCATTACTGCTTGCGCTCCTGCTGCTGCCTTATTACGGTTCTTGATATTCTCCTGTGTCAATGTAAGAATATGCTGCGCATCAGCACGCTGTGTTGCGTCCTCATTATATCGCCTATCGTACCAATCTTGATTTGCTTTTTTCTGCTCCTCTACATTGGCTTTCATCTTCCTCATTGCTTTTGATGCACTGATACCTCCAAAAATACTACCAGCGGCACCAATTGCTGCTCCGATTAATCCCATATTGCGTTGTCTATTAAAAGTTATACTATACGGTGCGAAAATAAGTAATTATCTTTGCATCATAGGTTTAACTTTTAATCATGACGAAGATATGAGTACAGAGAAAAGAAAAGTAGGACGACCAGCTGGACAGCCCAAGTATGGAGGGCGCAAGAAAGGGACTCCCAATAAAACTACACAGATAACGCGTAAGGTTATCAATGATATTGCCGAGGGAATGCAAAGTCAGGTAATGAAAGACTTGGCGCAGTTAGAACCGGCCGATAGAGTGAAAGTCTTTATAAAACTCTGCGAGTTTCTGGTCTCGAAGCCACAAACCGTATCACTCGACATGACAACCGAAAGGAAGATTACCATCGAGGATAAACTGCTCAAGCTTTCCAACCCATAAAAATACTACAACCGACTACTTTAGTATTTTTGTTAGTCCATTTTTAATGAATTGTTTGTTATAAAAGTGAGTAAGGAGTGTCCGTGAGGATGCTCCTTTTTTTCTTTATAATTAATTTAATTACAAGTATTTACAAAACACTCCCTATATGTCGCACTTTGGTGTTTTTTTTGTTATTTATAATGCTCCCTATATGTCGTAGTTATATCATTTTCTTGGCGTCGGGAATATGTTTTTTGTAGTCAAAAGAGTTATTGTAAACGAACGTTAATTTATTTCTTCGGAAGAAATCCCACTTGAAACACATTTCTTCGGAAGAAATCCCACTTGAAACACATTTCTTCGGAAAAAAATCCCACTTAGAACGTATTTCTTCGGAAAAAAGTGCACAAAGTAAAGTAAAATAAATAATATACATCTACCGCGCGCGTATACGTACGCGAGGGACATATTCGTTTTGTTAATGAAAATAAAAAAGAAAACCTACAAAAGAAAGTCCTTCTGTAGGTTGAAAAGTGAATTAGAAACCTTTGCCTTTCATCCGTTCGTAAACAACAGATTGTTTCTTGTCTTGGTTCTCAATTTTGAAAATAACCATTGAGCGATTGGGAATGTCGTCAGGAAGTTGTGCTACAAGTTTTGCAATTACTTCGTCAACGTTGTTAAAACCGACATCAGTTATCTCAGCTAACTTACGTCCTTGAAAAAATGCTTCTCCATGTACTTGGTAACGGTATGATAGTTTAAAACGTTCTTCTTTTGGTTTCTGCTCACGTCTTGACGGTTTATCAGAGAAGAAAATAAAATCAATAACCTTTTCGTTGAGTTCCCATGCAGGCGAGTAATCTGTCTTGATGTAGCCTCGTGTTACCTTATGAGCGCTACTATGATTCATTGCAAATGCAACTTCTTCAATACTTGCGTTACAGTCATTCTGTGCTATAGTTCCCCAAGTGTGACGGAAGGTATAAACAGAATAATCGTTATCTTTATCAATTCCCATAGCCTCACAAAGGTGTCGAATACCAATGTTTACATTTGCGCTGAAGCTATCAGATGTCGTATGCCGTTTTGCAAAACAAAAAAGATGTTCATCATCCTCGTCAGTGCTTTTGTATTTCTCAAATAAAGGCTGCAAAATAGCTGGAACACGCATTTCCATATAAGCACCATCAGTGCGAAACATCTTTGTCTTTGCCCTCTGATAGTGAAGAATGCCATCGTAATAATCAGACTTCTTCATGTGGAATAAATCTACAGTGTTAATTCCTGCCAAGCAGATAACTATCATAGCAACGTCACGTCCTAACTCTTCAAGTGGGTGCGCCATCTTGCTCTCGGGAAGAGGGAAAAAGAAAAACTCTCTACATGCTTCGGGAGTAATAGCGAGTTTCTCTGGTCTATCTGCCTTTGGTATTTCAACGCTCATCCAAGGATTGGATTTAATTCTGATGAGATTGTTATCGTAGTCATTGTATTCTACAAGAGCAGCTTTATACACTTGACGAATGCAAATAGGGTACATTTCCTTTGCCCGCTTTGTTGTTTCAAGAGATTTTATCCATTGATTAATAAACAAAGAAGTAAGTTCAGAGAACATGACTTTGGTTGTGCCCGCAAAACGTTCAAGATGTTGTAAGGCAAGTTCGTAGTTGCGTGCATTGCGTTGCTGCCCTCGGTCAACCATTCTGTCAATGTGCTTACGTGCGTACTCGCTGAAACATAAGTCAGAGTCCATTGTGCGTAAAAAGTCAACCACTTGCTTCACTGTCCATCTTGATGTGTTTACTCTGTTAAGCCTATCATTATACTCAATGATCAGACTTGAACAATATTGCAACACATACGGGTCGGTAATTTCGTTCGTCTTACTAAGTCCCTTACTTGTTACATACTTGCCAGTTGTAATATATCCGACCTTTACGCCTACGCCTACTCTGATATATACCTGCCAGAATCCATCTTTGCGTGGTCTTCTGACTACTGCCTTAAATATTGCCATAATCGTTTGTTGTATTTGGTAAGTTGATGGTAAGTACTCCTTTGCACACGTATTGTAAGTTTTGGTAAGTTTTACTATTCAAAAGGGTGCATAAAGCGTGAAAAATGAACATTTTTCCCTTATGCAAATTAGGCGGAGTACCTACGTAAACACGTGGCACGCCGCCTAACATATTGAATTTTAGCAAAATACTACATCTCTTCCACAGCTGCTTGTGCCGCTGCGAGTCTTGCGATTGGCACACGGAATGGAGAGCAGCTAACGTAATTAAGACCTACACGATGGCAGAACTTAACAGAACTTGGCTCACCGCCATGCTCACCACAGATACCACACTTGAGGTTCTTGCGAGTCTTACGCCCCTTCTCAACAGCCATCTGGATAAGTTGACCAACACCCTTCTGATCAAGAACCTGGAATGGGTCAACATCAAGAATCTTCTTTTCCAAGTAACTTGGTAAGAAGCTAGCAATGTCGTCACGACTATAACCGAAGGTCATCTGAGTCAAGTCGTTTGTTCCGAAGCTGAAGTATTCTGCTTTCTGCGCGATGAGGTCAGCAGTTAGAGCAGCACGAGGAATCTCAATCATCGTACCCACCTTGAATGGAACCTCTACACCTTCTTTCTTGAAGAGCTTATCAGCTGTCTTACGAATGATGTGCTCCTGTATATCAAGCTCATTTACGATACCAACCAATGGAACCATAATCTCTGGCATTGGGTTAAAGCCTTCCTTCTTCAACTGGATAGCAGCACCGAGGATAGCCTTTGTCTGCATGGCTGTAATCTCTGGGAATGTATTGCCCAAACGACAACCACGTAGTCCTAACATTGGGTTATGCTCTGACAGAGAACTTACACGGCTCTGGATGAACTGAACGCTTACACCCATCTCTTGAGCCATAATCTCTTGACCCTTTAAATCATGAGGAACGAACTCGTGCAATGGTGGGTCAAGCAAACGAATGTTTACTGGCATACCATCCATACACTTCAAGATACCATAGAAGTCTTGTTTCTGATAAGGCAATAGTTTATCGAGAGCCTTCTCACGATCTTCTGTGCTATCAGCGAGAATCATCTCACGCATAGCCTTTATCTTCTCATTCTCGAAGAACATATGCTCTGTACGACAAAGACCGATACCAACTGCACCAAAGTTGCTTGCAACCTCTGCATCGTGTGGAGTATCAGCATTGGTGCGTACAACCAATTTACTATACTTCTTACAGAGATTCATTAACTCGGCAAAGTCGCCAGTTACCTCTGCTGGGCGTGTCTTCACTTCACCTGCATAAACCTCACCAGTAGAACCATTTAATGAGATGTAATCACCTTCACGAATGATTGTTCCATCAATCTCAACAGTACGAGCCTTGTAATCAACCATAATTGCACCCGCACCACTGACACAGCACTTACCCATACCACGAGCAACAACTGCTGCGTGTGAAGTCATACCGCCACGAGCTGTTAAGATTCCTTCAGCTGCTGACATACCTGCGAGATCCTCTGGAGATGTCTCAATACGCACCATAATTACCTGGTGACCATCCTCATGCCACTTTGTTGCATCATCAGCAAAGAATACTACCTGACCGCAAGCAGCACCTGGTGAAGCTGGCAAGCCACGTGTCAATATATGTGCTTGAGCGCGTGCTTCCTTATCGAATACTGGGTGGAGAAGTTCATCAAGTTTATTTGGTTCACAACGCAAAAGAGCTGTCTTTTCATCAATCTCACCTTCGTGAAGCAAGTCCATGGCTATCTTCACCATTGCAGTACCTGTGCGCTTACCATTACGAGTCTGTAAGAACCAGAGCTTACCCTCTTGTACGGTGAACTCCATATCCTGCATATCGTGGTAATGCTTCTCCAACTTATCTTGAAGAGCATACAACTGGGCGTATAACTCAGGCATAGCTTCTTCCATTGAAGGGAACTTCTTGCGACGGGTTTCTTCGTCAATATTCTGCTGCTCTGCCCAACGCAATGAACCTTCCTTTGTAATCTGTTGTGGTGTACGAATACCTGCTACAACATCTTCGCCCTGTGCATTGATAAGATATTCACCATTGAAACAATTCTCACCTGTAGCAGCATCACGAGAGAAGCAAACACCTGTTGCTGATGTTTCACCCATGTTTCCAAAGACCATTGCCATAACTGTAACGGCTGTGCCCCATTCTTGTGGAATGCCCTCCATCTTACGATAAAGAATAGCACGCTCATTCATCCAAGAATCAAATACGGCGCATACTGCACCCCAAAGCTGCTCCATTGGATCGTCAGGGAAGTTCCGACCTGTTTGCTCTTTAATAGCATTCTTAAATAAAGTCACCAGTTGCTTCAACTCTTCAACCGTCATTTCGTTATCGAGTTTGATACCACGCTGTGCCTTTACTTGCTGTATAATAGCCTCAAAGGGGTCAATATCTTCCTTATTTACTGGTTTCATGCCTAATACGACATCACCATACATCTGTACGAAGCGACGATAGCTATCGTAGGCAAAACGCTCATTGCCTGTCTTCTTTGCCAATCCCTCTACAACAACATCGTTCAAACCAAGGTTGAGGATTGTATCCATCATACCTGGCATTGACGCACGTGCACCAGAGCGTACACTCATAAGAAGAGGATTAGAAGGGTCACCAAACTTTGAGTTCATCAAAGATTCTACATGCTTAACGCTATTCTCAACCTCTGATTTCAATAAGCCAACAACTGTCTCTTTACCCTTCTCAAAATACTCGTTACATACATCGGTAGTAATGGTGAAACCTGGAGGAACAGGAACACCGATAAGATTCATTTCTGCTAGATTAGCTCCCTTACCACCGAGGAGATTTCTCATATCAGCCTTACCTTCTGCCTTACCATTACCGAAGGTATAAACTCTTTTTTCGCTCA
>ERZ773046.93-NODE-93-length-60760-cov-7.980941_pt1 | contig 60760 bp, 40 predicted proteins | sample MGYA00580634_ERZ773046 | MGnify/ENA primary metagenome ERZ773046 (study PRJEB29015, sample SAMEA2738127) | human oral metagenome | biome: human oral; feature: human-associated habitat; material: saliva | place: China | collected 2159 ... | reverse complement strand
TCCAAATGTAGTAGGGGTCGGTCAGGGCGAAGGGCGGGCCGTTTTGGATCATGAGGTCGCGCAGGATACCGCCGGCGGTGGCCGTCATTAGCGCCAGCACCACGAAACCTACTATGTCGAAGTTTTTTTGGCGGGCGATTAGCCCTCCTAGGATCCCGTTTAGGATCACCCCGGATAGGTCGATGAACCGGAAAACGGCAGGTAGGGCGTTGGGTTCAAGTAGTTCGTGCATCATCTTCAGGCTACCGTTTAACTGACGGAGGTGCCGAAAGCCAGGCCCAGCAGGTAGGTTATGGTGGCCGCCCCATAGCCGATGGCTAGCTGTCGCATGGCGCTGGGTAGGGGGGCTTTGCCCGATAGTACGCCGACGGCGCCACCGGTCAGGCACAGCGCGGCCCCTACCAGCAGGGCTGAGGCGGCTACAGCAACCATTCCGCTGAGCCCAACCAGGTAAGGCAGGCAGGGAATGATGGCGCCGACTGAGAACAGCACGAATGAGGACATAGCTGCCCGCTTGGCGGTGCCGATTTCCTCATAGTTGGGGGCTTCATCGCCAATATGGGAGATTTGGCGGGCGCTACGTGGGTCAATGTTTGCGGCGCTGAGTACTAGTCTGGCGTGTGCGGCGGCTTCGTGTTCGTCTTCGCCTCGGGCGCGATAGATCAGGGCGAGTTCGTTGGCGTTGACGTCTAGCGCGGGCACAACCTCCCCCGTGCCGGGGTCTGGGGTGGAGGCTTCTAGCAGCTCGATTTGGGAGCGCACCGAGATGAACTCGCCTGCCGCCATGCTTAAAGCCCCTGCTAGTAGGCCGGTTAGGCCGGTTAGTAGGATCGCGTGGGTGCTGATGCCGGTGGCGCCCACGCCTAGCACTAGGGACAGGTTGGATACTAGACCGTCGTTAACGCCGAAAATAGCTGGGCGTAGCGTGCCCGAGAGGCGTTGGCGGTGGCGGGCAGCTAGGGAACGCACAACTTCGGAGTGGATGCGTTCGTCTGCGGCCATGGCACTGGAGGCGTCGGCGTCGATCTCATAGTCGTTGCGTTGTTCGGAGCGTTGAGCTAGGGCCAGCACGAACACTGAGCCAAATAGTCGCGCCAGTAGGGGCATGATGGCGCCGCGCAGGGTTTGCCTGGGGGCTGGGTGGGCGTGGGGGCCTAGCAGCTCATACCAGTAGCGTTCGTGGCGGGCTTCGGCTTCCGCTAGGCCTAGGAGAATTTCGCGTTCTTCGCCTTCGCGGCGCATGGCTAGGTCCCGGTAGACTTTCCCTTCTGCGCGTTCTTCAGCTAGGTGGCGGCGCCAGTGTTTAATTTGGGCTCGCGACGGCGCAGCGCCAGTTTCAGGGGTTTGGGGTGCGGAAGTCATTGATTCAATGTTTCATTTTTTTGGCGTCATTGCAACGTTTGGTTACCCGAAATTAGCCTGGCTTGTCAGCCTCAAGGAGGCTGACAGCTTGAGGGGAAACCTGGTCTTGGATGCTTTGGGCCCGGTAATTATTGGCGTAAAGCATCTGCGGGCGAAACGCCTGCGGCGCGGCGCACTGCCAGTAAACAACCCACTAAGCCAACTACCATGCCGCCAATGATTCCTACGGGCAAAAGCCGCAGGTCAAGCACTGGCTGCCAGTGGCGCACTAGCACTGTGGAGATAATGACTACCACCGCTGTAAATGTGCCAATGACTCCACCGATTAAGCCAACTATCGCCGATTCAGCGGTGACTAATGCGGCAATTTGCCAGCGCCTGGCCCCCATTGCCCGGCGCAAACCGAATTCTCCAGAGCGCCGCGATACCGCCGTCGCCGTGGAGTTAGTGAGCATTAGCACGGCAGCTAATAATGAGACGGCGGTTAATGTCACCAGCATTGTGCGCACATTGGATTCCACGCTTTGCCGCATGGTTTTAGGGTCTTCAGGCGCATCCACGTGGGCGTTTTCGCCGGTGTAAGGATCTAGGGCGATGGGTGCTTGCTGCGCCACCAGCTGGGCGGCGCCGGGGCGCGTACGTATTTCGGCGGTGACGGCATTGGTTGCCCCCACAGCAACGGCGTCTGTTTCACGCATCACCACGGCGTTCATGATGCTGGCGTCTAAACCTGAGTCGCTTATAACTCCCACCACTACGTAGGCTTTATTGGCGATCCACACTACTGGGCTGGCATCAACTGGGCCTAACTCTAGGTTATTTGCGATACCGCGACCTACTAGCACCTGGCCTGGGCCAAGTTTTATGCCACTGGTTTTGGCGGATTCTTTACCTTCAATTTCCAGCCCTGGCACATTCGGATCGGTTGCCCCTAATACATCAAAATTTTGGCCTTTAGTGTTGCTAGTTAACGAAATGTTTTGATTGCCATGGTTTGAGTAGATTTGTACGCGTTCCACTCCGGGAATACGTTTCAGGCGCATTAGTGTAGTGGTGCTGGCTTGTTTAACGCTTCCATCTTTAGTTAATTGTTTAGGTTCTGGCACCGAGACGGCTACACGCTGGTTGCGGGCCGCATCAAATAGCTGCGACACCTGGGCGCGGGCAGCTTCAGAAATACCTACCGTGGCTAACGCTAACGCTACCGCCAGTAATACGCCGGCAATTAGCGCGCCGCTGGCAGCTGGTTTAGCGGTAATTGTGCGCCCTGCATCCGCGAGTATGGCTCTTAGGCTAGTTTTTTTGCTGCTGGTTTTAGGGTTTTTAGCTTGCGCTGCGTGGGTGGTTTTAGCTGGTTTTAGAGGCTTTGAACTTTCACTCTCGGGAACGGTGACGACGCCGTCGTGCACTTCGATGCGGGTTTTAGCGTGAGCTGCAACTTTTGGATCATGAGTGACAACTATGACGGTAGTGCCACTTTGGTTGAGTTTATCTAGTACACGCATCACTGAACGCGAATTGGCTGAGTCGAGGTTACCGGTAGGTTCATCAGCAACTAGCACCGGGTTAGCGGCCACGATAGCCCTGGCAATTGCTACTCTTTGCCTTTCACCACCAGAAAGCTGCACTGCTTTGGCGTGTTGCTTATGTGTGAGCCCCACAAAGTTTAGGGCTTGTTCAATACGCTGCGTATCCGTGATTTGCGCAGTTTCCTCACCAGAGCCAGCCGCATCTCCGCTGTACATCAACCCTAAAGCCACGTTTTCAGTTACAGTTCGCTCATCAATTAAGTGAAATGCTTGAAACACAAAAGAGAATGTGTGAGCCCGCAATGCTGCTAGCTGGGAATCACTTAACTTGGTTGCGTCTAGATCATCAATAAAGTATTTGCCTTTAGTGGGAGGGTCAAGTAATGCCAGAACATTCAGCAAGGTTGATTTACCAGCCCCAGAAGGGCCGGTTATAGACACAAAATCACCCTGCTCAATCAGCAGCGAGGCGGTTTTTAGTGCTTTAACCTCACCAGGAGCACCTGGATTATAGGTTTTAGAAACCTGCGATAATTCTAGTATCGTCATTTGCGGTCCACTCGCACACTGTCACCAACTTTAAGCTGGTCAGATTTAATGGCGCATTGCCCAGATACACAGCCAAGCTGCTCTACTTTAACCATAACAAAACCGGATGCCTGGCGTTTGAGCACATTTGCGTTACCATTAGCATCTAGCGCCATTGCGCGTTGAGGGATCAGTAAAGCGTTTTTGATTGGTGCTTGTCGATCTACAGTTAACACCACTGATTTACCGCGTGCATCGCTTGGAAGTTTTCCCTTTTTAACGCTAAAGGTTAGTGTATAAGTGGTTGCTTCAGCTTGGCTTTTTTCGTCTTTCTTAGGCGCAGCAGTTTTGAGAGTTAAGTTTAACTGTTGAGAGCCATAGAGAGCGCTAGCAACGCTGCCAGTTTTCAATACCGAGCCCACACCAGCCGGCACTTCAGCGGTTATAGAAAATTCACCTGTAGATAGGCCTAACTGAGAGGGTTTGTCTCCATTTAAACTATCGCCAACTTTAGGTAGTGAGGTAACAACGGCTGGAAGCTGCGCAACAAACAGCATCTCAGTTTTCGCTATAACTACCTTCTTTTTGGCTTGCTGCGGTTTTTCGGATGCGCCTGCCTCGTTTGAGTTTCCAGCGCCTTGATTAGCACCCGCGTTGTCTGACTCGTTTTGATGAGTATCGGTAGTAGCTAATTCGTCTTTGGTTTGCCCGTATAGATGTTTTAGTGCAGTGATTGTGTCAGCGTCTAGGGTTCCAGTTATTGCTAGCTGGTAGCCCGATGCAACCAGGGCGCGTTGCAGCTGTGACACATCCGCACCAGAATCACCTTCATACAAATCACGGTAGGCGGGAAAACTACCCTGATAGGCAATCAGAGGGCGATCGTTAATCCAGGCCACCACCTGCGTGTTTTCAAGTTGCTGACCGGCTTTTACGTTTACAGCGGTAACAACCGAATCGGCGCTAGTAGCAGGCAAGTTAACGGCTGAATCCTGCGCCCCGGTAATAACACCTGTGGCAGTGATTTGATCTGTCAGGTCTCCTTGCTCAACTTCTACAGTTACAGGAGCTGAAGTTGGAGGTGCAGCGGCAGCTGCGCGCTGCGCTGGCGATTGGGTGTAGCTTGCCAGCAACCAGCCTGCACCCACTAGCGCCACCGCCATAAACACAACTAAAACTACAAGTAACCAGCGTTTAACTTGGGATCGTTTAGCGCTCACAGCCATCCCCTTTGACCACAAATAATTACGAGTATTTCTTCACAATCTCACGGCAAGTGGCTTCGACCTGCTTGATTTGTCCCAGCCAGGCAGATAATTCTTTCTGATTCTTTTTGACATAAGCATCGGCGCTGTTCCAGTCAGCGTCGTAGTATGCCTGCTGCCAGCCGGAGCTGATCCGGCACTTTGCATCTGCAACCGCGATTTTTCGCTCATACTCTGACACGGTTCCGGGTGACGCCGCGATAGCAGATTGGGGCGCATCAGCACCTGAATTTAAGCCAATTTTCTGACTGAGCTGCGGTCCTGGCATTAACATTGGATTATCGGGTAGATCACTAAGGCCCAGTGGTTTCATGCATTGCTTCCAAGTGGCAGCAAGTTTTTTAACTTTAGGATCCCCAAGCCCCTGCTCAGCGCCACCAATTGATGCCAAAAGAGCATTTCCAGTCTCAGATTTTTCCTCATAAGACTTCAATACTGGATACTGATCCATTAGTTTATTAAAACATGAATTTTTAGCGTCCCGGTAACCGGGATCAGTTTTATACTTTTCAATAGTATCGTAGCTGTATTGGTAGACATTCCAGCCAGGGACGATACCCATGTGGTAGCCAACTTCGCTTGCAATCTTCTCATCAAATAGGCGTCTACCAGCACTATTTACGTATCGCTCGGCCTGCCCTTCTGGCGGTTCTGGCCTTCCTTGATAAGTGTATCCTTTGGACTTCATGCAATACCTAAAATAGGCGGTTCGAGCACGCGAAATTAGAATCGTGTCAGCCTCTCTATATGGATCTGTGGGAAGCCGCCATTTAGACATGTCGGAACGCGTTAAACCGTCAGCAGAGACTTTGGCTACCTTATCATTAGGAGCAGTTGACGAAGCTTTTTCGCCACTCCCACACGAGGCTAAACCGCAAACTAATATTAGAGCTGCAATGATCCTCAGATACTTCATTTCATCTTCCTTGATTAAAGTTCATCGCATATAGGGAACCCAGTTAAGGGCGTTGCTCACGTTAATGAGCGGATAGGCCTGGCAAGGCTAGGTCTGGGAACATGCAGTGGATCAGCGCTGCATCACTCGTCATTGGAGTAAATACAGCGTACCGCCGCCCCCCCCAAGCCCGCAACTAGAATCCAGCAGTTTTGCAATATTTAATCGACAATTTACATTTATAGGTACAATTAATTAGTTCACTAGGCTGTGCTTATCTTACGCGGTGAGCTGGTTCCACAGATGGGTCAAAGTGCGAGACAATGCAGGGGTAATGAACGAACACTTCAGTCAGCCCAGCCAACCAGACGCAACTAACTCAGCCGCAGCACCACGCCGTCGTCCTGCCAGTCACCGGCGCAATCACGGACGGCGCCAACACAAAAACCAGGCGGCGCTGCGCCCCTTCACCCCCGCACAGCTAAGCCAACGCGCAGCTTCCGTGCCCACCATCACCTACCCGGCGCAGCTTCCAGTCTCAGCCCGCCAGGAGGAGATTGCGGCCGCCATTTTGGCTAACCAGGTGGTTATCGTCGCAGGTGAAACCGGCTCCGGTAAAACCACCCAGATCCCTAAAATCTGTTTAGATTTAGGTCGCGGTATCAACGCCATGATTGGGCACACCCAGCCTAGGCGTATCGCAGCGCGCTCAGTAGCTGAACGCATTGCCCAAGAGCTGGGCACTAAAGTTTCTAAAGAATCAATAGTCGGTTATCAGGTTCGTTTCACTGATGAAGTTAGTGAACATACGCTTATCAAATTAATGACCGACGGTATTTTGCTGGCCGAAATTCAAAACGACCCGCTATTGCGCCGCTATGACACTCTAATTATTGACGAGGCACACGAGCGCAGTCTAAATATTGACTTTATTTTGGGTTATTTAGCGAGGCTGCTGCCCCAGCGCCCAGATTTGAAGGTCATCATCACCTCGGCCACCATCGACTCTGAACGTTTCGCCGCCCACTTTGGGGTTGAAAGCCGCCCCGCCCCAATTATTGAGGTATCCGGGCGCACCTATCCGGTAGAAATCCGCTATCGCCCCCTCGACGGCGTCGAGTCAGAGCCAGATAGCAGCCAAACAAACTCAGCAGCTGCCAGTGCAAGCACCGACGAGCCGCGCGACCAGGTCACGGGCATCCTCGACGCCGTCGACGAACTAATGGCCCTAGGCCCCGGCGACATTTTGGTGTTCCTGGCGGGAGAACGCGACATTCGCGATACCGAAGCCGCACTTATCGACCACCTAGGCCCACGCTACGCCGCCAACGAGTCCAGCGCCCGCCTGCCCGGCAGCGTTGAAATCATCCCCCTATATTCGCGCCTAAGCGCCGCCGCCCAGCACCGCGTATTTGAAAAACACCGTCTGCGACGCATCGTGCTAGCCACCAACGTGGCTGAAACTTCGCTAACCGTGCCCTCCATTAGGTACGTGATTGACCCGGGCGTGGCGCGTATTTCGCGTTATTCCAACAAAACCAAGGTGCAGCGCCTACCCATTGAACCCATCAGCCAAGCCAGCGCCAACCAGCGTAGCGGCCGCTGCGGGCGCGTGGCCGATGGCGTGGCAATCCGCCTGTACTCGCAAACCGACTATGAGGGGCGCGAGCCATACACGGAACCCGAAATTCTACGCACCTCCCTAGCCAGCGTAATTTTGCAGATGGCAGCGCTGCGCCTAGGTAATGTGGCAGATTTTCCCTTCATTGACCCGCCAGACCGGCGCGCTATTGCCGACGGCGTAGCGCTACTAACCGAAATCGGCGCTATCAGCGCAAACTCTAAATCCATGCATGAGCCGCGCCTGACCGCGATCGGCCACCAACTGGCGCGTCTACCCATCGACCCGCGCCTGGGGCGCATGTTACTAGAAGCCAATAAACGCGGCTGCGCCAGCGAAGTGATGGTGATTGTCTCCGCGCTTTCAATCCAAGACGTGCGTGAACGCCCGCTTGACGCGCAGGAAGCCGCAGACGCCATGCATCGGCGTTTAGCGGATCCCACCAGCGATTTTCTCACCTACCTCAACTTCTGGCGCTACCTGCGCACCCAGTCACGTGACCTGTCCGGCTCTGCATTTAGGCGCATGTGCCGCCACGAATACCTGCACTACCTGCGTATTCGTGAATGGCGCGACGTCTACAATCAGCTGGCCCAGTTGGCGCGGCCGCTAGGCATTAACGCCCAAAACATTGAGCTGCCCACCCGTGCCTCCATTCGCGCCGCTAGTGACCGCCTAGTTCCCGGCTCCCACGCGGCCGGCATGGCTAATGCGGACGTAGCCGACGCCGTCGTGGCCCTAGGGCAAAGCGCAGACACCCCCGACGCCGACGCGATCCACCAATCCCTGCTGGTGGGGCTGCTTTCCAACCTGGGTAACTATGATGAGCGCCGGCGCGAATATGCCGGGGCACGCGCCACCCACTTCACTATTTGGCCTGGTAGCGGGCTGCGCCGCAAACAGTACGACTGGGTAATGGCCGCTGAGCTGGTGGAAACCAGTCGCTTATTTGCCCGCACCGTGGCCCGCATCCAGCCTCAATGGGTGGAGCAGGCCGCTAAACACCTGGTCAAGGTCACTTACGGTGAGCCTTACTGGTCCGCCAAGAAGGGCGCGGCCATGGTACATCAGCGGGTGCTGCTTTACGGGCTGACTTTGGTAGCTGACCGCCCGGTCACGCTAGCCAGTGTGGGTACCGACGCCGCCCGGCAGGCTGCGCGGGAAATGTTCATTCGCTCCGGACTGGTGGAAGGGGGCTGGCACGCCCGCCACGCTTTTGTTGAGCGCAACCGTGAGCTGCTTGAAGACACTGCCGAGGTGGAGCGTCGTCAACGCACTCACGGTATTTTGGCTGATGACCAGGCTCTTTTTGACTTCTACGATGAGCGCCTGCCGGAGAAAATCACCAGCGCGGCGGCTTTCGACAACTGGTGGAAGCATCAGCGTCAAGACACCCCCAAGCTGCTGGATTTCACTCGTGAGCTGCTGCTTCCCGAGGGCGACAACCTTGACGGCTACCCCGACACTTGGCATCAGGGTGACCTGACCTTGGCGCTTACGTACGTTTTTGAGCCGGGCAGGCTCGACGACGGCGTCAGCGTACAGGTGCCCATTGAGGTGCTCACTCGCCTGCGCCCAGAGGGATTTGATTGGCTTGTGCCCGGGATGCGCCCGCAGCTGTGTGTGGCCACTATCCGCGCGCTGCCTAAGCGGGTGCGTCGCCAGCTAGTTCCGGCCCCCGACACCGGCACGCGCATTTGGGAGCTGATCTGCCAGCTTTACCCGCAGGCTGCGGGAGAAGCTAGCGACGGCGTCGCCCTGGGAAGCGGGACCGGCGTCGCCACCACTGGCACCGGCACAGCAGCGAGCCAGCCCGGCGGCGTCGGCAGTAACCCCGGCGGCGGCAGTAACCCCGGCGGCGTCGAACCGATCCCGGTGAGTTTCCAGCAGGCCTTCACCCAGGCCGCGCGGCAGCTACGCCAGGTGGAAATTACCGATGAGGACTGGGATCAGGCACAAGAAAACCTGCCTGAGCATTTGCGCATGGGCTTTAGCGTGCTGGACACGCGCGGCAACAAGCTAGGGCGCGGGCGCAACCTGATCGTTTTGCAGCGGCAACTGGCTAAACAAAGCGAGGCGGCGGTGCGCTCGGCGGTACGTGGCGCCCTGGCGGCGGCCATGGATGAGGCTCGGTCCAAGAAATCAGCGAAATCTAAGCATGCAAACGGAGCCTCCGGCGCAACCGGGGTTAACGGGACAAGCGGGACCGGCGCCGCTGGCGCAAACGGAGCCGCCGGGACCGCTGGCGCGCGTGGAGCAAACAGCGCAAATGACGCACATGGCGGCGCCCATAACGGCGCCCATAACGGCACCCGCGCCGATAAATCTGCCGCAAATAGTTTTGCAACTATTACTTCACAGTCATTAACTAGCCCATTAAAGGAGCAAACTAATTTAGTTGATTGGCCTGAAGTTCCCCAGGGCGTAATTCCGCAACAAATAGAATCTGCCGGGCGGGCGGGGCTATTAGTTCGCGGTTACCCCACTTTAGTTGCACAACCAACCTCTAAAGCATTTAAAGCTGATTTAAAGATATTAGCTGATGTTAATTCTCAACTAGCTCAGCACGCTGAGGGAGTTTTAGCATTGGCCTTGGCCCGCACCCCGCTCGAAACAGCGCGGGTGACCAGCCGCTGGAACGCTAAACGCTCTCTATTCATGGCGTCTGCGCCCTATAAATCCACTGACACCCTGGTGTCTGATTTGTGCTTGGCTGCCGGGCGCCTGCTAGCCCAGCAGTGGAGCCGCGAAACCGGCCATGACCTGGCCCAGCTGCGTGACCGCAAAGATTTTGAGGTTTTTGTAGCTTGGCTGCGCGACCGCCTGGAAGACCAGGTGGAGATCATCGCCGCCCAGGTAGAGGCTGCTTTGGAGGCTAAGGGCCAGTTGGATAAGGCGGTGGGGCGTAATACTTCGCTGGCTTTGCTCGACACTTTGCAGGAAATTCGCGAGCAGGCCGCTGCCTTGATTGCGCCGCGCTTTATCGCCGACGCCGATCCGGCACAGCTGGCCCACTATGGGCGCTACCTTAAGTCTTTGGCTTATCGCTTGGAGAAGGCGGCGGCCTCGCCCAGCCAGGATGCAGCTCTGGCCTACCAGGTACGCGAGATTGAGGGGCAGGTGAGCGACGCCGTCGAGCACGCTAAGGGGCTGCCGGCTAATCCCGCCCGCGCGGCGGTGCTGCGCCAGGCCCAAAATATGGTGTGGGAGCTGCGCGTGAGCCTGTTTGCCCAGCAGTTGGGGACGGCGCACAAGGTTTCAGCCAAGCGCATCAGTAGGCTGCTAGCCTCTGCCCCGGCGCTCTAGACAACTGTCTACCTCCAGGACAGCCCTCTAGATGGGCCCTGCCTCTACACAGGCCAGCCCTCTAGGTGGGTTGGCCCGAGCTGACTGGGCGCCGTCGGTACTTTTTTCGGCACTGTCGCTGCCTTTTTGGGCGCCGTCGCTGCCTTTTTGGGCGCTGTCGCTACCTTTCTGGGCGCCGTCGGCACCCTTGCCCACACTGGCGCGCACAGATACTGACATTTCATCCCTTCCCTATAAAACCCCATGTATTTTTTATAGGGAAGGGATGATTTTGCCTGTAAATGCATGTATGCATTTTTGCCTGCCTGCTGTATTTGTCTGTAAATGCAACTGGCCCCCGTATTGGCGAAACCCAAAAAAGCCAATCCGGGGGTCAGTTATTCACAAGGAGAGAGATTATCGAGTGTTCAACACCAGTCAGGCGCCCTTATTCACCTCCGCAGCCATAGCAGTTGAGGCTCCCACGAAGGTGCCTGCTAACGGCATGGACGCCATCGCCATCGCCGCTGCGAATGCGATGCCCCTTTTCATGAGCTTCATGGTTTCCTCCCTTAAAAGTTTTCCGTGGCCCGCCCGCCGGGGCTTAGCTGGTGGGCGTCGCCGAGGCTTAGCCAGCGAGCGCTGCCGAGGCTTACCCCGGGGCTACCTGCCGGCGGCTTAGTGGGCCAGTTGCTTTGCTGATCTGCATCAGCCTTGCTGGTTAAAATTCTAAAAGGGGCTTTTATGGTGGCGGTTAGCGTAGCCTATGAATCATCTATGAAAGATAAAGCGTGGCTTGGTTGTAAGAGAGCAGGTAAGGGCCGCCAATCTGGCTTGGCTCCATAGGCACCCCCTTATAGGTCCAACGCAGCAGGTTGGCCAGGGAGAAACTGTTTGCGCACACCCCACAGGCCAGCACGCGGCTGGGGCGGCGCATACGTTCAACCTGGTGACCAGCCGGACAGGTGCCCACCCAGTCGCCGGGGACTTTAGGGGCGCGCCTATCTACCAGCCGCTGCGCTGAGCAGCCCAGTTCTAGGGCTTTGCGGCGCCAAACTTCATCGTGACCGTGGCTTGGACCAACCAGGGCATGGGCTACTTCATGCAAAATCGTGTCACGCACGCGAGGCAAGTCATAGAGTTGCATTAAGTAACGTGAGAGAGTGATACAGCGGTTTGTGTGGTTGCACTGTCCAGCTCGACGCCGGGCACGATCCCACCCCAGGCTCCAGCCTTGCAAGCCGTTGGCGTCCATCAGGTCGCGGCCTAAAGCATAAACCTGATCAAGATGCATTCATTGTCCATTTCGTGGAAAAATAACCCTTAGTGTCAGAACCTAAACCTAATTCTAAAGCCAAAACGGTAACCTCCGCCGGCAGCGCAACTAGAGGCAAGGGCAAGCGTGCCATCTCTAGTGCCAGTGCCGAGCGGTTTATTTCGCGTTACCGGTTGGTCTCAATTTTTGCGTTACTGACCCTATCTGCCCTAGCTGGGGCACTGATCCTGCCTAAGTTCACCGCCCCCGCACAGATTGATGATGGCCCCACCCCGGCCGGCCCGGTTAAGGTAACCCCTGATTACAGTGGTTTTAACGCCGAAAATATCATCTCTGACAATAAGCTCTACGGCGCTCCCAATATGAACGCCGAAGACATCGATAACTTCATTAACAAAGTCAATGCTGGCTGCGTTAATAGCGCCGACGGCACTACTTGCATCAGCAAGGCCCGCTTTGACACTAAAGGCTTTGACCCCACAACGGCCTGCCCGTTGGGGATGAACCCCGCCAAGAATCTAACTGCTGGTGAGGTTATTTACCGCGTTTCGGTGGCTTGCAACATTAACCCCCGGGTTTTGTTGGTGCTGCTGCAAAAAGAGCAGGGGCTGCTGACCGCTTCAGGCGAGAAACTGACTGCCTCACGCTATGAATGGGCTGCCGGCTATGGCTGCCCTGATGGTCAGACTTGCGACAGTCGCTACCGTGGCTTTGTCAGCCAGCTCTATCAGGCCGCCGCCCAGCTGCAAAAATACCGCCTTAACCCCTCCAGCTACCGGGTGCAGGCCCGCAAACCCGTGCGTATCGCCTACAACCCCCAGGCTAGCTGCGGTTCTTCCATCATCACCCCAGCTAACACCGCCACCGCCGCGCTCTATAACTACACTCCCTACCAGCCCAATGAGGCCGCTAAGAATGATGGGGACGACTGCTCCAGCTGGGGTAACTTAAACTTCTACGGTTTTTGGAAGGTCTGGTTCGGCTCCCCCCACTAGCTGCTGCCCGCTATTGCGTTAGCTGCCACTCTGCCGCTTTGCCGACGACGCCGCCCGCGCCTAACACGTTTACTTACGTCAGCTGACAGTGTCTAAAGCACCTCACGGCTTATCCTTCCGTACGACTTGCGCAGCTGGCGCGGCTGGCACCCAGTCTTGGACCACAGGCTGCTTTAGCAGGCTCAAGTACAATTGTTAAATGAGTTATATGCAGATGGCCGCCGAAATCTGGGTGGTGATTGAGTACATCATTAAGATTGGGGCTATGGGGGTGGTGCCTGAAAATCGGCGCCCTGCCTCGTCATCGGCCTGGCTGCTGCTCATCTTGTTCCTGCCCCTGGTGGGCCTACCCATGTATCTACTGCTGGGAAGTGCCCGTATTCAGGGAAAACGCTACCGCCGTCAAAGCGAGCTAACCAGCATTGTCTCCGCCCTAAGCACCGCCCTCCCAGACGTGCCTCCAGGTATAAAAGCTGATGAGCGCCTGTTGGGGATTGTGCGCATGAACCGCCACCTAACCGGAATGCCCTGTATGCCGGGCACAGTCCAGGGCATCTATGACGACACCCGCAGCTTCATTGCGGCCCTGGTGCAGGCCATTGACGCAGCCCAGCACAGCGTAAATATTGAGTTTTACATAGTCCATGATGATCCCATCACTGAGCCGCTTTTTGCGGCCTTGGAGCGCGCCCATAAACGCGGGGTGCGGGTGGCGCTGCTGCTAGATCACCTGGGTTCACGCCGCTACAAAGCCTGGAAAAAGCTGCTGAAGCGGCTAAACTCCGCCGGCTACCACTGGCACCTGATGATGCCCCTAGGTTTTAAGCCTGATCAGCGCGGGCGCCCAGACCTGCGTAACCACCGCAAGCTAGCGGTAATCGACGACGGCGTCGGCTTTGTTGGCTCCCACAACCTCATTGACCCCTTCTACGAAACCAACCTGCGCGGCCCTGGACGCGAGTGGAAAGACCTATCCGTGCAGCTAGGCGGGGCTATCGTGGCTGAGCTTGGGGGTGTATTCGCTATGGACTGGTACGCCGAAACCGGCAAAATTTTCGTTGGTGCCCGCTCCCAAGCCGTAAGCGATGAGGATATCTCCCAGGTAGAAACCGCTGGTCTGAGCGCACTTGCTGCAGAGCTGGTTAACACCTCGGCGGCGTGGGAAAAAGACTTGGCCGACGGCGTCGTAAACGCCATGCAGATCGTCCCTTCAGGGCCGGGCTACTCCACTGAACCAAACCTGCGCATGTTCACTTCCCTGATCCACAATGCGCGCCGGCGGGTAACCATCACCAGCCCATATTTTGTGCCCGACGAGTCGCTGCTGGCCGCCATGACTTCGGCAGCCTACCGGGGCGTGGATGTGCAGCTGTTTGTGGGGGCCAGCGGAGACAATTTCCTGGTGCGTCACGCCCAACGCTCCTACTATGCGGCGCTACTGGATGCCGGGGTGCGTATCTTTCTCTACCCCTCCCCCACGGTTTTGCACTCCAAATACATGACCGTGGATAACGAAGTGGGAGTGATTGGCTCCTCCAATATGGATTCGCGCTCATTCATGCTCAACTATGAGCTGATGCTGCTGTGTTTCGGGGGCGATCTTGACGACAAGCTGCGCGCTAATGACGCCAAATATCGCTCCCTGAGCCACGAGCTAACCAGCCAGGAATGGGCGCGCGAGCCGCGTCACCGCCGCTGGGTGGATAACGCCTGCCGCCTGGCTGCGGCAGTTTTGTAAAGGCGCAAAGCCCCCGCGAGCGCAGCTAGGCCTCAGGCTGCCGCGCGCCGCCTGGCTGCAGCGGTTTTGTAAAGCAAGCCGTGGCCGGGGGCTAGCAGCCAGGCCAGGGCAAACATTGCGCCCAGCACCAACACAATCGTGGCGCCTGTGGGTAAATCAGCTGACCAGCTCAAATACACTCCCAGCAGGCTCCCTAGGGCGCCTAACAGTGGGCCCATAATCATCATGGTCAGTAAGCGGTCAGTCAGCAGGCGGGCTGTGGCCGCCGGGATTACCAGCAGCGCCAACACCAAAATATTGCCGATGGTCTGCACGGAAATCACCACCGCCAAACTCACACACACATACAGGGCAATATCTAAAGCTAACACCGGCAGCCCTGCCGCGCGGGCAGTTTCACGGTCCAGGCTTACCGCCACAATCTCTTTATTTAGGGCCGCGATCAGCCCAATCACCACTGCCGCCCCGATCAGCGCCACCGGCACTTCACGCGCCGGCACGCCGGTAATAGAGCCAAACAGGAACTGCTGCAGTGAGCCGCTATAGCCTGGGGCGCGCGAAATAATTACCACCCCTAAAGCAAATGCCCCCACAAACAGCACCCCAATGATGGAGTCTTCTTTAAGCCTGCGGTTTTGGGCTAGTAGCGCCACGGTTACCGCCGTCAGAATCCCGGCTACCGCGCCCCCAAGCACCAGGTTAGTGCCGCTAACGAAGGCCACCGCCAGGCCGGGAAACACAGAGTGAGCGACGGCGTCGCCAATAAAAGCCATCCCACGCAACACCACATGGGCCCCCACCACCCCGCAAACTAGGGCGCTAGTGATAGCAATTAGCAAAGCCCTGGGCAAGAAGGCCAGCTGCGGGTTTAGTAGGTCATTTAGAAAATCAATTGGGGTTAACAACTTAACTCATCCCTAGGGCTTGCAGCAGCGGGTTATCGGCGCGCACTTGGAAAGTACGCATCCACAGGTCTTTGTCTTTAAGCTGGCTAGGCGGGGCGCAAGCCAAATCGGTGCGGTTAAGCAGGCACAAATACTCGCACTGCGCCTGGGCCGCCACCAGATCATGGGTGGACATAAGCACGGCCACGCCCGCCTGGCTCAGCTCTTTAAACAGATCCGTTAGCAGCTCCTGGGTGGGCATATCCAAGCCCGTAAAAGGCTCATCCAACAGCAGCAACTGCGGCTTTAACGCCAACGCCCGAGCCACCAGCACCCGCTGACGCTGCCCACCCGAAAGCTGCTCTACCGGCCGCGAGCGCAAATCACTCATGCTTACCTGCTCTAGAGCACAGTCGGCGGCTTCTAGGTGCTCTGGGCGGGGCCGACGTAGCCAGCCGAGCCTGCCGGTGAGCCCGCTTAACACCACCTGGCGCACGTTGATGGGAAAATCCCAGGCGAAAGCGTGGCGTTGGGGCACATAGCCAATGGCGCGTCGGTCAATGCGTTGGCCTTGCCAGGTGATAGTGCCGCTGCTGGGCACGAGCCCTAAAATGGCCCGCAGCAGCGTGGTTTTGCCGGCCCCATTGGGGCCGATCAGCCCCATGAACTGGCCTTGCTCTAGCTTCAAGTTGACCTCTTGTAGCACGCTGCGGCCGCCCAGCTGCACGCTGAGTTGGTTTACTTCTAGCATGGTCTACTTTCCAGGTGGCTGTGCTTTTAGCGCGTTGGTGGTGCTGGTGGCGTCGCCTACCGCAAAGCGCAAGGTGGTGGTGGCCTGGTAGGTTTTGCCATCCACTCCGGTAGCTTTGAAGGAGACTTTGACCAGATAGATGCCGGGTTTGGAGAAAATCCAGTTGGCGTGCACGTGGGTGTTGGTATCCACCCAAATGTCTTGGGCACTAGCGGCAGAGTCGGCCAGCACTTTAGGTTTACCGAAGGTGCCTTCTTGCAAAATCAGCCAGCTGCGGCCGGGGCCTTTAACCTGCTCAATGCGCATGTTTACCCCGCCTTGGATCAGCTTGGTTACGGCTGGATCTTGGGTGTTCCATCCCAGCCATACCAGCTGGGTTTTTTGGGTTTGAGGTAGCACATAGACACGCTTGGAGTCGGCTAGGAATTTGTAGTCTTCACCTTGCGGTACTTGGATTAGGGCGCCATCGCGTACGCGCAGCACGGTTTTGTTGGGGTCGCGCCATACGGGTGAGGCTGCTGAATCATCTCGTAGGGACACGGTTAGTTTGCCGCCGATTAGGCGCGGGCCTAGGTCTACGTGTCCAGCTTCGATTACTGCCGGGGTTTGTGAGGTGGGCTCGTTTGCGGCCACGTTTTGCTCTAGGGCCGGGTCAGCACTGGGGGTGGCTGAAGTGGCTGGGGAGGTGGCTGCGCGGCCAGGGGTGCCGCTGGTGGGGGCCGTGGTAGCGCCAGCCGCACTGGGGGTGGCGCCGCTAGTGGGCACCCCCTTACCTGCATTAGCACTGCCTGGGGTTTTAGCCGACGACGCCGCTTGGTTTGCGATAGGCCTGCCACCTAGGCAGCGAGCCAGGGAGTTGGCATTAAAACGCATCATCGCCTGATAGGTGGGGGCCTGGTTATCCAGGGTGTCGCCGTAAAGCGGGCATACTTTTACCCCGGCTTCACTGGCCACCACTTTCAAGGTGGAGCGGGTGCGGGCTAGGTTTGGCTCTAAAAACACCGCTTTAATATGTAGATCTTTGATGGTGGCGGCGAGTTTGCGCCGATCAGCCAGGGAGGGTTCACTAGCCGGGTTAGGGGCCACGAAACCAGCCACTTTAAGTCCATAGGCGTTAGCCAGGTAGGCGTAGGCGTCATTGGTGGTTACCAGCTGGCGGTTAGCTTCACTAATAGTGTCCAGAGTGCTTTTAACCTGAGTGTCTAGCTGGGCTAGCTGGTTTAGGTAGCGGGCGGCGTTAGCCTCATAGACACTCGCCCCGGCCGGGTCAACCTGCTTGAGTTTGGCGCAGATTACCTTCACATAGGCGGCCGCGTTATGCACGTCATGCCACAGGTGCGGGTCAATTTCCCCATGCACATGCTTGCCCAACACCGCCTGGGGCAGGATGTAGGCTTGCGTGCCCGCACGGCCCACAAAACCGTAGCCTTGAGGCACTTGAGCTAGGGTGCGCGTGGGCACATCCACCACTACTCGCTGCGGGTCTAGGGCGATGTGGCCTGGTACGTGGGCTGCCCCAGCTACGACGACGTCGGCCTGGCTGGGTGCACTGGCGCCGTCGCTGGAGGTCGGGCTGGGAGTGCTCGCGCTCGCGGTTTTAGTAGCTGACGGCCAAGCCTGGCCGCTGGCCTGCTTGTCGGCCACCAAGGTGATGCGTCCAGCTTCTAGATCCACGCTCACATCGCCGTGGCCCGGGCCCAAAACCACCCGACCTTCACGCTTAGCTACAGCGGCGGCGTCGACCCCCACCGCGAAAGTAAACGTGGCGGTTTTAAACTCCACGTTTTTACCCTTAACCGGGCGCAAGCGGGCCTTAAACTGCACCCGATACACTCCCGGCTTAGTGAAAGCCCAACTCATATGCTGGTGGGCGTCAGCCGGCAAGCTGACAGTGTCATGTTTATAGTCGCTGGCCGCGTCAAACCCGTCGTGACTGGAAAACCCCAGCTCCGGGGTGCCGAAAGTGGTGGTCAGGTAGGAGCTGGCTTGGCCCGGGCCCTGCACCGAAACCACCTGCAAATCAACCTCACTGGCCCGGTTAGCACCATAACGTTTACCGTCACCAGACACGCGCATCCCCAGCCACAGGGTATCCAAAGCCCTATCCTCAACCAGCGGCAAAATCGTGGCCCCCTGCTTGGCGGCCTCCTCGGCGATAGACACTGACTGGGCGCTAGCGGGCAGGTTGGCATCCAAGGCGCGAATAATCGAATGCTGCTCTAGCAACAGGTAGTTACTAAAAGCTAAATCCGCATAGGCCACATCCCGAATAGCCCGCAGCGAGGGCTCATAGGAGTGCGGATCGGCGCCGTCGGGAACTAGCTGGGAGACCGTAGCTCGGCCTCCCGCCACATTACGCACTAGATCGGCCAGAATGCCGGTGGTGGTGACCACCCGCAACTGGCCGTCGCGGGCGGGATCTACACCGACACCGGCGCAGCCCGCCACTAACGTTAAAACTAGTGCAGCCTGAATTACAGACTTAACTAGGCCCATGCCATCCGCCTGCGTGCTACCAGCACCGCAACCGCCAGCAACATCAGACCACCAGCAACATTCAAGGCGCCGCTAACCGCACCGGTTTTAGCCAGAGACTTACCGCCGCTAGCGCCGGCCGCCTGGCCAGCCTTGGCAGAGCCTGAGGCCGCAGAACCAGCAGCTCCACTGGCGCTGCCACCTTCACTGGAGCCGGCACCGGAACTGGCCGCTGCGCCGTCGCCAGAGCCGCCATCTTCACCGCTGATCTGCTCACCCTGCTTGGGGGTGACCTGGGCGGAAATGGTCAGCTTGTAGGTGCCCGGGGCGGTAAACACCCAGTTCTGGTGGGCGTGAGTGTTAGCCGGCAGAGTGTAGGAGCTGCCCTCTTCTTGCAGCAGGTGCTCACCCACACCCCCACCCAGGCCGCCGGAGGTAAATACCGAGACCTTACCGGGCCCCTCTACGCTCACCAGGGTGAAGGTAACCTCGCCGCTGGTTTTGCTGACAATCTCTTCAGCCTGAGAGTTCATACCCAGCCAGGGCACACCCGCGCTTTGGCTGGAGGAAATCATCCACACATCCTGACCCGGGGTGGCCACAAAGTTAAGCGCGTCGGGGGCTTTAAGGGTGGCCTTGTCTCCCAGCGAGAAGGTCAAAGTTGCCGGGTCAACCCAGCTGGCCGGCTGAGAGCGGTCATCTTTCACCTGCAGCTTGAGCTTGCCGTCCACAATGCGCGGACCTAAGTCAAAGTGCCCATCGTTGGCGTTGCCGTTGGCGCCCGGGCCCACCACGAAAGTCAGCGTGGCGGTGGCGCTAACCGCCGAAGAAGCCGGGTTTTCCTTCACCGCAGCTGCACTTTGAGCCTTAGCCTTTTGGGCGCTGGTTTGGGCGGCTGCCCCCTGGCTGGCAGAGCGAGCCTGGGCCACAAAACTCTGGGCAGGGCGAGCCTGGGATACAAAGCTTTGCGCACCGGCCCGGGTGGTTACGGCAGATCGGCTTTGCCCGACGGCGGCGCGAGCCTGACTGGCAGAGCGGCCCTGAGCTGCGGCACGCGGGGCCTGAGCCGACTTAGCGCTGCGCGAGCTGGCCAAAAGCTGCTTACCAGCGGGGTTAGCTGCGCTCGGCTTAGCCTTTACCTCTCCGCCAATGACTGAGCGCGGCGAGGGGCTAGTGGCCGGCTTGCCAGCACTCGGCTTGGGGCTGGCCACTGGGTGGGGGCTAGCCACCGGGCTGGCCGGAGCACTGGGGGCGGCGCTAACACCAGGCTGAGCGCTGGGGGCAGTGCTGGGCTGAGCCGAGGGGCTGGCCACCGGCTGCGGAACCGCACTAGGCGCAGCCGTTGGGGCGGCGCTGGGGGCCGCCGTGGGCTGGGCACCCGGGTTTTGGGTATCAGGGTTTTGCGGGGTAGGTGCCGGGGTGGGGGTGGCTTGAGCGGCGACGTCGCCCACCTCAACCCGATAGCTACGCACCGGGCTAGCAATTACCGTGCCATCACTGCGCTGAGCCAGCACCCGCACCTGCAGCTGGTAGACGCCGGCAGCAGAAAACACCCAGTTGGGGTAGGCGGCGGCCAGCTGTTGCGGGGCAATTTCTGAGCCAAGCGGGTTTAGCTCATAGTTGCCATCAACCAGCAGCGAGGAGGCCAGTTGACCGTTGTCATCCAAGCCAAACAGAGCCACGCTAGCACCCTCAGGGCCGCTGTAGCTGACTTCAAAGTGGGCGGCGCTAAATCCGGCCTGGGCCAGCTGGCTGGTGTCCCAACCCAGCCGCCCCTTGGGGGCGGCGCTGGCCGGCTGCAGTGGCGAGTTAGCCTGCGTGCCTTGGCTGACGAAATAGCCACCCGGACTACCCGGATAGTCGTCAGAAATGTTTTGCCAGGTGGAGGCCGGGATCTTCAAAGTGGTTTGGGCCGGGTTGTGGCTAATTCCGGTGGCGCCATCCTTTAGCTGTAAGTCCACTTCCCCATTGGCAGTGGCGACGGCGTCAAAAATGCTTAAGTCCCCGCCCTCAAGGTTTACCGGCTTGGACTGGCCATCATTACTGGCCAGACCAGCAGCGGGACGGGAAACGGAGCTGTGGGCAGCGGCACCCTGCGCAGCGGCGCCAGAAACCCGGGCAGCATGTGCAGCGCCAACATGAGCGCCAGAGGGGCTGGCGACAGAAGCGCCTGCCAGCGGCGTCATGAAACCACACAGCGCCACAGTGGTCAGCGCAGCCATGCGCCGCAACCAGGGGTCATTTAGGCGCTGCGGGGTGGAGCCAGAAAAACGCCCGCGACCAGCAGCTACACGCCATGAGGCAAAGTGGGAAGAATTTGCAGCACCCCGGGTGGGAGTTGAGGAAGGCTCGGCAGCCTGCAACCACGAAAACATGGCAGTCTTTCTAGTTGATATTGATTATCATTACCAGCTAAGTGTAGCGACTCTTTTTAGTCCTCACAAACGCGCAGCTCCGCAGCAAAGCGCGAGGCCCACTAGCGCAACCCCAAGAACCACTAACGAAACCGCCGGGGACCACTAACGAAACCGCCGGGGACCGCTAACGCATTTGTTAAGCGGCCCCCGGCGGGGTGGGGTGCCTTATTTTGAGAGGGAAATCAGGCACCCCTATTGAGTTGTGTATTCAATTGTGTCGATATTCAGTTGTAGATCCTGTCAGTCCTGACGCTTGCGGCGCAGCAACATGCCGCCACCGCCCAATGCCAGGGCACTTAGAGCCAACATTCCGCTGGCCACACCGGTACGGGCCAAACCGCCGGGCTTTTCCGGCTTAGCCGGGGCTGCGCCGTGGCTGGGCTTACCAGGCTTACCGGGGCGACCCGGAAGCGGGGCGGAGCTGGCCGAACGGCTGGGCTGAGCCGTGGGGGCCGCGCTACCAGTGGGAGCCGCACTGCCAGTCGGAGCCGGGGCACCGGTGGGAGCTACCGTGGGAGCCGCGCTACCGGTAGGTGCCGGGCTGGGCTGAGCCGTAGGAGCCGGGGAGCCAGTGGGAGCCGCAGTCGGCTCAGGGCTGGCGGTAGGTTCCTGAGTGGGAGTCACAGTAGGCGAAACCGGAGCGGTGGGCTGCGGCGTCGGAGTGGGCGTCACAGTCTCAGCGCTTACTGCCGTGGTTACCCCAATGCGGTCGTTAGCTCGCTTGGTGGTGCACACCTCGGGGGTGGGAGTGGCCAGGCAGTCCACACCGATCAGGTCATTGCTGGTGGGGCGCACGATCTTGACCATGCGCAGGTTGTCTACCTGCACCAGGCCGTCGCCGTCGCCGGCAGCAACCGTGAACTTAACCTTGGTGCCATCCTTAGCCACATTGAAGGTGACCGGAACGCGCTGGAAATAGCTGGCAGAAGCGTTAGTAGTGTGCTTCTGGTCAGCAGCCATCCAGTTCAGAGCCCAAGTGTGGTTAATAACCGTGGAGGGGTTCTTAACTGGGTTGGTGTCATTGACAGTCTTAACATCCAGGTAGTTCTGGCCCACCAGGCCTTCAGCGTTGGTGTTTACGGTAATCTCCGGCTCAGACTTAGCGGCCCCAGCGGCAGCCTTGTCGGTGGAGCTGGCCTTACCCTCAGCCGCAGCCTTAGCACCGCCCTGAGGCTGGGTGCCAGCCTGGCTCTGGGTGCCAGCCTGACTCTGAGCGCTAGCCTGGCTTTGGCCGGCCGCATTACCGCTTGCGTCACCATCGGGAACCAGAACCCCTAGTTCAGCGATAGAGAGCAGGTAATCAGGCTGGTCAGCCTTGGTCTTGTAGTTAGACAGCACGCGCAGGCGAATCAGCTTGGCCTTAACCGGGCTGTTAAAGACAATCTGCTGCACCTGGCCGGTGTTTTGCAAAGTGCCTTCAGCTACCTTCTGGTTGATGTTGGCAGCATCCTGCCCCACATAGACCTCGTAGCGTTCGGGACGCCCGTTGGCCTGGTCAACGCGGCTATTGATCTTCAGGCCAGCCACGTTTACCGCAGAGGCGGCGGTGGGGTCATCGCCCTGGTACAGGGCCAGGTCAATGTCGCTGGGGTGAGCTACCGGGTGCTGCCAGTCCTTGTCATAGAAGGTGGAAGCGTTGCCGTCAAACATGTTGGAGGCCGGGTTGCTGGCGTAAGCAGCCGGGGCGGACACCAGCTGTTGGTCGCCGCTGTAGTCCTTAACCGGGTTGCCCGGCGCCGGGGCGGGAGCATCGCCGTCGGTGGCGTTACCACACAGAACACGAGCGTCAGCCCAGTTAGCGTGGTCATTGCCGTTGCCGTTGCCGCCGTCGCCCACAATCAAGCGAATCAGCTTCATGCCGGTGACGTCGCCGGAAACCTCCTGAGGAGTGTTGCTACCGGTGATCACGCCGGTCTGCGGTACCACATCAACCCAGTTAGTGCCGTCGGTGGTGCCTACCACACGGAAGGTAACCGAGCCCCTCTGGCCATCTTGCACACCCACGGTGGCCTTGAAAGCCTTGCACTTGCCGCTGAGCTCGAAGCCCACATCGGCAGGAGAGTGGGTACCTAGACCCTTGGTGTACTGCTTGCCGCCCATCACGATTGGGCCACCGTCACCCTTTTGGTTTTCACCAACCTCACTGTCACGCTCAACCGGACCCCAACCGTTGGAGTTGTACTTGGGGCTGAAAGGCAGGTCAGAGAGGTAGTTGACAGCGTCAGGTTTCACCGAGCCCAAAACCGCCACGTTAGTGTCACCACTAGCGCTGCGGGCGCTACCAGCGATCTTGTAGGTGGCCGTGTGTACCACGTTAGCGGTGGAGCCGCCCGCACCCTGGGGAACCTTGACGGTCCAGGTGGTGGTGAAAGTGGCGCCCTTGGCTAGCTTGGCGGTGGTGGCCGGGGTGTCAGCAGTGGCGCTCCAGCCGCTAGGCAGGGTCAGTTTGCTGGTCACATCGGTGATTTCGCTGGGTTCGTTGTTCACCAGGGAGCTGGTCATGTGGAAGGTGGAGCCTTCAATGGCCGTCTCGTTGGTGTCAATTGAGGCAGCGGCACACGCGGGCATATCCGTGGTGGCACCCAGGTCCTCTACGCGGAAGTTGTCGAGCGTAAAGTCGTTGCCGTCCTGGCCGCCCTGGGTGTTGTACAGACCCACCCAGTAGGAGCCACAGCCACCCACGTTAAGTTCCTGTACATAGTGAGTGGGGCTGGTGGCCACCGGCATCACCGTGGAGTACAGGTAGTTAGCGTTTAGTCCGTTGGTGCCCTGGGCGTCATAGGCGGTAACCCAGTAGTAGGAGCCGCTGAGCGCGTTTTCGTAGTCATACGAAATGCGGTAGCGGTGTCCGGCCTTGAAGTTTACGGTCTGGGGCACGGTGCGGTAGACCAGTCCCCCATTTTCTTCGTGGCTCTTTAGGGACCAGTGTCCGGCGACGGCGTCGTCAGTGGCCTTCTTAGAACCGTCCGGTAGGGTGCCGCCCTTTTGGGTGTAGGGGCCGTTGAGGGAGGCCAGTACCGTACGCGGGTCGGTGATTTCGCCGGCGTCGCCCTTAACGAAGGGGCCCCAACCTTCGGGGACATTTTCAAAGTCCTCAAAGGCGATGGTGACCGGCTTGTCGCGGGTGGCGCCCAGATCATCGTTGCGCTGCTGGCTGGCGGCGCTGGTGACGCCTTCACCTGAAGCAGACACGCTAACCTGGCGGGTCTTGCCGTCCTTGACCTGTACCCAAGCGCTGCCCTGGTAGGTGCCGGCATTGAGGGTCATTTCCTGGCTAATGGAGGAGTTGCCCTTACCCAGCTGGGCGATCGGGTCGCCGTGAGCGTCGTGGGGGGCGGTTACCTGGCCGGTGGTCTGGTAGCCCTTGAAGCTACCGGAGTTGAAGCCGGGGTCCACAAACACAGTTCCAGCGCCCCACTTGGGGGTGGCGGCGGCTGCGGGGGCCTTGGCGGGAGCCAACACAAAGGCGGTGTGGTCGCGTTCAGCGGCCGGCACGGTTGCATACACGGACTCAGGGATGGTTACCTTGCCGCCTTCTACCGCCACGTCAGTTACCTTTACGCGGCCCTTGTCGGTGAGGCGGTAGACGCTCAAAGAGCCCACGTTCTGGTAGGACTTGGTTAGGGTCCAGGTGGTGGCGGTGCCAGCGGGGTTGTAGTAGTACAGACGCGGCGCACCACCCTTAGCGCCATTGTCGATCCAGGGCAGCAGGTAGCTGTCGCCCTTAAGCACGGTGGCGCCGTCGTAAACAAACTGGCGGCTAGCGGACATGTCAGCCTTGATAGCCCCGGCAACCTGGGTGGCCGGAGTCTGGTTGGTGACCGCCGTAGCACCTGAGGCTACAGTGCCGTTAGCGAAGGTGTAGGTGTAGACGGTCTTGCCGTTTTCACCCTTAGCGCTTTCCTGACGCATAATGCGCGAGTTCTGTAGGAACTTAACCGGCAGGTTGTTGGCCCAAATGTTGCGGTAGAAGGCGCTCTGGTCTTGGTGGCCAGTCCAGCCCTCGAACTCCACAATCTGGGGGTAGCCCAAAACTACGTTGGGGTTCCAGTTGTCCTTGTTGGAGTTGTCCACAAAGCGGATCACGTCAGAGTTCAAACCCTTATTGGTGGCGCCGCCATAGTTTTCATCATTGGACCAGTGCGACCAGGTGGAGTAGCGTTCAAAGCGGTCAGCCCACTCTGAACCCATTTCCCAACCCATCTTGTTTAGCTCGCGGCCCAGGCGCTCAGCTTGCCAGCCCGAACCGTAGTAAACGTCAATGTAGATCCAGCGGAAGTTGGGGTAGGTAGCCAGCGGGAACTGGTTACGCAGATCCTGGAAACGCTTAATTACCGCGCCGCTACCTAGATCAGCGCGCTGATCAACGTAGTAGGACTGGTTTAGCCAGTTCCATCCGCGCCCGCCAGTGAAGGGCAGGGAACCGAAGGAGTTGGCTTCAGGGTAGGCCTCAGTGGTGTTGACGTGGACGCCGTAAATCGCGTTGGAGTTGGCGGTGGTGTTAAACAGGGTGGCAAGGTCCTTGTCACCACCGGCGCGGGTGTTGATGTTGCCCGCGTAGTCCATGTGTCCAGAGTCGTGGCCTTCAGAGGCGTAACCCTTGAGCATCACGCGCTGACCTAGGCCGTCGGTGGCCAGGTTGACGCGCTTTACGTCGTCAGCCACCTGCAAGAAGGGGTGTGTGGCGGCCGAGCCGAAGTCAAAGGGAATGTGGGTCACTACCCACTTGTGGTTGTCAGCTGCGCCAGCCACCCACGGGGTAATGTCCGCATAGGCGACGGCGGCGTCCTGCCAGTTCACCGTACCTGAGGAGTTGGCGTCACCAGTGAACACCAAGGTGGTGTAGGGGCGCTCTTCATCGCCGACGGCGTCGGTTGCTGCAGCTGAGCGGTAGGTCCATTGGCCGTTGGAGGCCAGCAGGGTCTTGGAACCATCCTGGTCAACTACCCGGCGCTTCCAGCGCGAACCGTCATCAGCTTCCCAGCCGGTGGGGCGGTCGTAGGTGGAGTTGGTTTCCATACCCACAGCCACCTTAGAGGTGTTAACCATCAGGTAGGTACTGGGGGCGTCAGCGTCGCTGACCGGGGTGGACTCGCTTAGGCTCTCAATAGTGTCAGCCACGCCAGCGTATTTGTTTTTAGCGCTAGCACCACGCGAAACCAGGGTGATACCGGCAGCGTAGGCGCCGCCGTCTTTAGCGCTAACCGACACCAGGCCATGGCCGGGAATTTCGACGGTGTGGGCGCCACCGGTGAGCTCAGTGATACGGAAGGTTAGGGTGGGACGCTTGGCACCAGTTGTGCCCTGGGCCTTTGAAGTAATTTCCTTTACTTCAATTTCGGCTTTCATGGTGACGTCAGTGTCATTGAAGTCAACCGTGTAGGCCACCTTGGTGTTGGATTCTTTAACTGCCTGCACCGACTTGACGGTGTAAGCCTGATTGTCAATCAGTACTGAATCGAGGACCTGGGTGCGGCCGCCAACTTTATTGCCCGCGAAGGTGTAGCCAAGTACCTGGGGGAAGGCGTTGGATACGGTCGCGGTCAAGTTACCGGCGCTAATGGTCTCCGGAGCACTAATGACACCAGAAGTTTCCGGGGTCACTGCGCCAGCAGCTGCCCCTGGAAGGGATAGGGCGACAACCCCTAGCAATGCTAGGGACCGTCGGTGGAGGTGTCTTACCTTCATCGTGTAGGGCTCCTTTGCCTAGACGTGGTTGACCCAATTTTGTCCTTTTGCAACAAAAAGCGTCAAGTCTAAGCAGAACCGAACAGCATAAGTTGCAACCAAACAGTTACAAATCCGATTTGAGCTGATAATTTAACTAGCGTCTATTGCGCGCATTTGTTCGTTTATTGTAAAGACTGTTTTGCGCACAAACCGAAAAGTTTGGGGTAGTCCATGTACCACAGCTTCATTGCCGCCTGCACATGGGAACACCGCCGCCAGTGAGCAACACGCACTATAGCCAGGGTGATGAGCTAGCTATAACGGAACACTCGCAGTAGCGGCGGTGCGGCGATAGATTACCTTGGTTTTTACTAGTAATTCCAGTACCTAAACCTCATTTTTTGCACTTTCTTTTAGGCTAAAAGTGTTTCTGCAGGCCAGCAAGTTACAAGTAGTCGCAAATCACTTTATATGTGGGCTAATTAACTAAAAACGGTGCTGAGCGGGTCTAAACCCACCCAGCACCGTCAAATTAGTTAAAAGCGCAGGTCACTCCGCACTGGCGGCGCTAGCAGCCGAACCGGCCACAGCCGCACCGGGAATTAGCGTCAGACCGTCGTCGGCAACATCAACCGTAACCTGCTGGCCGTCAGCAACCTGGCCGGCCAAGATCAGGCGGGCCAAGCGGTCACCAATCTCACGCTGCACCAGGCGACGCAGCGGGCGAGCCCCGTAAGCCGGGTCGTAGCCCTCGTCAGCCAGCCAAGTGCGGGCGGCGTCGGTAACATCCAGGCTGATGCGGCGGTCAGACAGGCGCTTGCTCATCTTGCTTAGCTGCAAGCCCACAATCTGGCCCAACTCATCCTTGCTCAGCGCATTGAAGATCAGCACATCGTCAAGGCGGTTGAGGAACTCAGGCTTGAAAGCGGCGCGCACCGTAGCCATAACGTTCTCACGCTTTTCCTCCTGGCTCAGCGCCGGGTCTACCAGGAACTGGCTACCCAGGTTGGAGGTCAGGATCAAGATGACGTTACGGAAGTCCACCGTACGTCCCTGGCCGTCAGTTAGGCGACCGTCGTCGAGCACCTGCAGCAAGATGTCAAAGACCTCAGGGTGGGCCTTTTCCACCTCATCTAGCAGCACCACAGAGTAGGGGCGACGACGCACCGCCTCGGTCAGCTGACCGCCCTCTTCGTAGCCTACGTACCCGGGAGGGGCACCCACTAGGCGCGAAACCGAGTGCTTCTCGGAGTACTCACTCATGTCGATACGCACAATGGCGTGCTCGTCATCGAAGAGGAACTCAGCCAGGGCCTTGGCCAGCTCAGTCTTACCTACACCGGTGGGGCCTAGGAACATGAAGGAGCCGGTGGGGCGGTCAGGGTCAGAAACCCCGGCGCGCGAGCGGCGCACAGCGTCGGCCACAGCCGCAACCGCGTCTTTCTGGCCGATTAGGCGCGAGCCTACCTGCTCTTCCATGTGCAGCAGCTTTTCGCTTTCGCCCTGCATCAGCTTACCTACCGGAATGCCGGTCCAAGAAGAGATAACCTCAGCGATCTCCTCAGGGCCAACCTTCTCAGCGATCATCGGCTCGCCAGCGTCAGACTGGTTTTGCTCACTGGCTTCAGCCTCAGCGATTTGACGCTGCAAGCTGGGCATTTCGCCGTAGCGGATACGTCCGGCGGCCTCAAAGTCACCTTCACGCTCAGCCAGTTCGGCGCGGGTACGCAGCTCATCTAGCTGGGCGCGCAGCTCACCAATGCGGTTGTGACCAGCCTTTTGAGCTTCCCAACGGGCGTTTAGAGCACTGAGTTCTTCGTTTAGGTCAGCCAGGCGGGCACGCAAGGCAGCCAGGCGCTCTGTCGCGCCGGCGTCGGCCTCGTCTTCCTTGGCGCTGGAATCAGCCAGGTAGGCTTCTTCCATCTTTAGGCGGTCTACGCGACGGCGCAGCTCGTCAATTTCCACCGGGGAGGAGTCCAGCTCCATGCGCAGGCGGGAAGCAGCCTCATCAACCAGGTCAATGGCCTTGTCGGGCAGTTGGCGGCCGGTGATGTAGCGGTCTGACAGGCTGGCGGCAGCCACCAGGGCGCCGTCGGAGATGGTCACATGGTGGTGTGCCTCGTACTTGGGGGCGATACCACGCAAGATAGCCACGGTGTCAGCCACGGAGGGCTCACCCACATAAACCTGCTGGAAGCGGCGCTCTAGAGCTGGGTCTTTCTCAATGTTTTCGCGGTATTCGTCCAGCGTGGTGGCACCCACCATGCGTAGTTCACCGCGCGCCAGCATGGGCTTGAGCATGTTGCCGGCGTCCATGGCCCCTTCGGAGCCACCGCCTGCGCCCACCATGGTGTGTAGCTCATCGATGAAGGTGACTACCTCGCCGTCAGAGTTCTTGATCTCGTTGAGCACGGCCTTGAGGCGCTCTTCGAACTCGCCACGGTACTTGGCGCCAGCCACCATAGAGGATAGGTCCAGGGCGATTAGGCGCTTGTTGCGCAGTGATTCGGGCACGTCACCGGCCACAATACGCTGGGCTAGGCCTTCTACCACGGCGGTTTTACCTACGCCGGGTTCACCGATTAGCACCGGGTTGTTCTTGGTGCGGCGCGATAGCACCTGCACCACGCGGCGGATTTCGCTGTCGCGGCCGATTACCGGGTCTAGTTTGCCGGCGCGGGCGGCCTCGGTCAGGTCAGTGCCGTATTTCTTCAAGGCTTCGAAGGTGCCTTCAGGGTTGGCGCTGGTTACGCGCTGTCCGCCGCGCACGGTGGGTAGGATTTCGCGCAGGGCCTGGGCGGTGGCGCCGGCGTCACGCAGGGCGCGAGCGGCGGCGTCGTCGCCTTCAGCGATGGCGATCAGTATGTGCTCGGTAGAGATGTACTCGTCAGTTAGCTCTTTGGCGAGTTTGTCGGCCTTTTCCAGGGCGGCTAGGAAGCCACGTGAGGGGTTGGGCTCTACTACGGAGCTGCCTGCTGAGGAGGGCAGGGAGGTTAGTGCGGTGCGGGTGGCGGTCCCTACGTTCTTTAGGGTCTGCGGGCTTAGTGCGTTTAGTAGCCCGACGGCGACGCCGCCCTCTTGGCTTAGTAGCTCACCAAGTAGGTGGAGCGCCTCCACCTGGGGGTTGCCAGCAGCTGCGGCGGCCTGCACAGCCCCCGATATGGCTTCTTGGGATTTGGTTGTGTAGTTGGTGTCCACGGTTCTCCTTGAATTTAAGTAGTTATAGCAACGCGGTCAGTCTCACTTTTAGCTGCATGAGCTGATGGAACCGACGGCGTCACGTTCCGGTGAGTACAACTTCCACAGACTTGAGTCTATTCCACTCAAGTTTATTTTTCTTGGGTGACGCCAATCACTTATCTTCGATGTGTGGCTATTTGGGACTAAGGGCTAGACTCGCTGCTGATAGTTCCCTATACGTAAGGAGAAACGCATGGGTATCGCAGATTTCGCCAAGCAGGCCGAAGAACTAGCCGACAAGGCTAAGGAGGCCGCCAAGAACGTAGACGCCGACCAGGTTGCTGAGACCGCCCACGACCTAGCCGACAAGGCTAAGGGCACCGCCGGTGGCAAGTTCGACTCTGCCATCGAGACCGCTGAGGGCCTAACCGACAAGGCTGCCGACGCGCTCAAGAACCTCAAGTGATCTAAAGTCGCGCTTATCGCAGGGGAGTTGCCAGCAGGCAGCTCCCCTGACGTTTTATATTTGGGCTATGACTTTTGCGTCTCGCAATACTTTGACCCTCGCGCTCGGGCATGGTGCCCGGGCGGCCTCCCGCCTGCGTGGCAGCGGTGGTAGCGCCTTCCCCGGCCTAGTTATGGAGAAGGCAGACCCGCATTTTATGGCTCGCGCCTTGGCTCCCCTGCCCTATGGGGTGGTGCTGGTTAGCGGCACTAATGGCAAAACCACCACTACACGCATGGTGGTTGAGTTACTGCGCGGCCAGGGCCTGAAGGTATTCACCAACCCCACCGGCTCAAACTTCACTCGTGGCGTAGTGGCCGCCCTACTGGGGGCCATGCCGTTAAATGGCCGCCTTGACGCCGACGTCGCCGTACTGGAGCTGGACGAAGCCCACGCCACCCATTTCGTGCGTACCGTCAAGCCGCGCGCCGCCCTGCTGCTAAACGTCATGCGCGACCAGCTAGACCGCTTTGGGGAGATTGACTACACCGCCTCCCTGCTACACAAGGTTGCCCGCGCCACCACTGGCACGGTAGTGCTGAATGCTGACGACCCGCGCCTGGCCGCCCCCAGTTTCCGTGCCGACCTGCGCGCTGATGTGCGAGGCTTTGCGGTCAGCCCCCAGCTGCGTAGCGTTTTTCTTTCCGACGACGAACTGCACGACTCTCTCGACGGCTGCACTCTGGGCCAGCCCAAAAAGGACGCCGAGGCCAAAGCGGACACTAAGGCCGAGCCGACCACCAAGACTGAGCCAGCCGAAAAGCCCACTCAGCCGCTAGAAATCGTGGCCACACTGGAAGAAATGATGGGCCGCCACGCGGTTATCGACCTGGCCGGACACCGTCATGAAGTGGACTTTGCCATTCCTGGCGCCCACAACATCCTCAACGCCACCGCCGCCATGGGCCTAGTTAAGGAGCTACTGGGCGAGCGCACCGATGAGCAGGCCCTGGCTGCCAGCGCCGCTAAGGTCACCGCCGCTTTCGGGCGTGGCGAGCTACTGAGCATTGACGGCCAAGAAGTTGAGCTGGGCCTGGTCAAAAACCCGGCCGGCTTCCGCATGAGCCTACTTAGCGCCGCCGCCGTACGCTCCCAGCAGCCCCCGCTGATCATGATCGCTATCAACGACCAGTACGCTGACGGCCGCGACATGTCCTGGCTGTGGGACGTGGACTTCACCCCGCTCAAGCAGGCGGGCGTGAGTATCGTTACCGGCGTGCGGGCCACGGACATGGCGCTGCGACTGAGCTACGACGACGTCGCCGTCGGCAAGGTTGAAGCAGACCTCAGCCAGGCACTAGCCCAGCTGGTCAAGCTTTCACGCGAACAACACCGACCTATCCGCATTTTGAGCACCTATACCGCCATGTTGGAACTGCGTTCCCTGCTGGCAAGTTACACCGACGTGGAGGAGGTCCTATGAGCGCCATTAAAGTTTTGCAGCTCTACCCGCGCGACATGAGTATTTATGGCGATCGCGGCAACACCCTGACCCTAACCAAGCGTTTGGGCTGGCACGGTTATGAGGTGGAGCTACTTTCACACAACCCCGGAGATCAGCTGCCCGAGCAGGTAGATATTTTGGTTGGCGGTGGCGGCCAGGATTCAGCGCAAGAGCGTATCCAGGACGACCTGCAAAAGGTTGCCCCGCAGCTACGTGCCTGGGCCAGTGACGGCGTGCCCATGCTGGTGATCTGCGGCTTGTATCAGCTGTTTGGGCATGAGTTCCGCACTGTGGGCGGGGAGGTTATCCCGGGCATTGACGTGCTTGATGCACATACCGTGGGTGGGCCTAAGCGCCTGATCGGCAATCTTACTGTTGAAACTGATGACTTCGGCAAGGTGGTGGGCTACGAAAACCATTCGGGTCTGACCACTTTGGGTAGCCAGGCGCGTCCGCTAGGGCGCGTAAGTGGCGAGTGGGGTAATAACGGCGCTGACGGCACCGAGGGCGCGCGCGCCCATAACGTGATCGGCACCTATCTGCACGGCAGTGTGCTGCCTAAGAACCCTCGCCTAGCTGATTGGCTGCTGGCCCGCGCGGTTGAACACGCAGGTCAGACCTGGCACCCGGCCGAGTTGGATGATTCACTAGCTATAGCTGCCGCCAAGGTGGCTATGAGCCGTCCCCGGTAGAGGTTTACAAATGCCAGTTCCCAATTTCATTACTGAGTTACGTTCCAGCGTGGGCCACCGTCCCCTGTGGCTGCCGGGCGTATGTGCGGTTATTTTCGACGACGCCGGCAGGGTGCTGCTGGGCCAGCGTGCAGACAATGGTTTGTGGGCTGAGATCCGTGGCATCCCTGAGCCGGGTGAGCAGCCGGTGGCCGCGCTTAAGCGCGAGGCGCTGGAGGAGGCTGCTCTGGAGATCGAAGTTGATGAAGTGTTTTTGATTGATGCTTCTGACCTGGTCACCTACCCCAACGGGGATCAGGCCAGCTACATGAATCTGTGCTTCATTGCCCATGCAGTCAGTGCCGAGGCAGCAGCCGGAGCCCATATCAATGATGATGAATCAGTGGATATGGGTTGGTTTGAGGTTGATGATCTGCCTTCACCACTAGCCCCTAGCGCCAGACAGCGTCTAGAGCTAGCTCAGCGCTACCTGGCTGACCCACAGCGCCGCACCTTCCTGGGCGAATAGCGCACGCGGCGCGCCTCAAAAGCGGCGCGTAGGCCTGCTCCCTTTACGTGCCCCTGGCTAAGCCGGCGCCGACTCCCCAAGCGGCGCGCACCATAGAAATTAGTAAACGCTAACCAATGCGGCCCCAAGGCTAATGCCTTGGGGCCGCAGGCTTGCTTGCGCACCGCCATTTACCTGGTATTTCGTTTTTAGTTCACACCCCATGTGGTCATATCACATACGACATTTACTTAGGTAAACATAAGTCTGCGCACGCATAATTTTCCACGTTTTTCAAAGCTTATTTGTCCCTGTGGTTAACTGCTTTAGCTGCGGTTTACTTGATCCTCATTATTTACAGAAAACACTCCCGTATTAGGTATAACTATGCACACTAATTTACCATTACGCTCACAGTGATCAGACCTATATGCGTCCAGGCGGTTTTGTATCCTATTCGACAAGGCGCATGACTTTCGTAGAAGCCGCACAAAATTTATGGCTCCACCTTGGAGCATCTGGTGCGATTGCAGGCTCGGAACAAGCGGCTACCACCTTTGGTTGACTAATTATTTAGAGCGCCAAGACTGCTATAAGGCACGCACTTATTAGCTGTGCCTGGAATATGGGTAGGGATATCTTAAATAAATCCTGATTTCGTTCGGGAAATCCAGTAGATATTACCTCTTTACCCCCATATTTTCAGCCCCCCAAACCCTACTTGGCATAGATGTAGCTGTAAACAAGTACCGCAAGTGTCCCTACCGTCTGGAGCGAACATGAATAAGGGAGCAGAATCTCTAAGTTCAGGAAATCAGCCTGTTAGCGAGTCGCGCCATCGTAAGGTAAAAAAGGCGTGGCGACTACGCCAGCTGTGGCGCAAGCTAAATTCAGAAGAGGCGTCACTAGTAAGTACCAATCGCCTACTGGAGCTACTAAAGACCCAGCCCCAAGACGCTAGCATCTGCATCGATTGGAGCGGTAAGAGCGACGGAAGCGTCAATGTCATATTGGAAGCAGTGGGGGTTAACGACAGTTTTGACCGCGACCTAGAGTGGGCCTGTCGCGGCGCCCAAGTATGGGAACCTATCGAGGTCTATCAACCTGCCTGCCCAGATCAGGTGTATGAGGTTTTCGGCGCACTACCTGGTCGCCTAGAAAACGTTGAAGACATCCTCAGCCCCACCAAGCCTGAGGTTATGCTGCCCGGGCGGCGTAAGCCCACCTGGCCCTTGCCTCGCAGCTCAAACTCGCAAATGCTTATGGAAACCCTCAATGAAGTGGGTGGCCACCTACGTGTGCGGCTAGGTAAGGCCGAGGAAATTGAATGCGAGATGGCTGAAGAGGCCTTCACCAGCACCGAAAAGCTAATGGCGGGCAGCGACGTCGATTTGTACCTGGGCACCCCCATGCGCCTAAGGGTTTTTATGGGCGCAGACAGCTCCCAGGGATTCCCCTCCCGGCTATGGATCGCACTATGCAGCTGGGCAGTAGGCATCCGCTACGAACAAATCACCAACCGCGCCGAAGCTGAAAAACTATGGTGCAGCCAGGAAGCACTTGCGGGAGCAGCCCAACCGGAGGGGCTAGTTAAAGTATTTGCGCGCCTACCTGTAGCAGATACGCAAGCCAGGATCATTGGTCTGCCTGCAGTGGAGCAGGACCCCGCCGTCGTACCCCTATCTGACCACACGCAGGTACGTGAGGAAGCAGGCGGGATGCGCCTGGGCACGGCCACCACCACTACCGGGGACGCCGCTGACGTCTACCTGAACTCAGAAGGCGCCTTGCAGCACGTGCAGGTTGTGGGCGCTTCGGGTGCAGGCAAGTCCACTCTGGCTGCTGCCATGGTGCATTCACTGGTGGCCCAGGGGCGCGGGGGCATTGTGCTAGACCCGCACGGGCAGCTGGTGCAGCGTATCGCGGATGAACTGCCCGCCGAGGCTTTGGAACGCTGTCTGTTTATTGACTACGCGGATCTGAGCCACCCGGTACCTATCAACCTGTTTCACTGCGGCGACTTTGATATGGCATGTAGCAAAGTCATTGAGATCATGTATCTCACTTTTGACCCAACCAGGCAGGGTATTGTGGGCCCGCGTTTTGAGCGGATTATCCACCAGCTAGCCGAGCTTCTAAACCACATCTATGGCCCTGACTTGCCGCTTACCCTAATCCCCGAGCTGCTGCTAGATAAGAAGGCTCTGGAGAATCTGGCCAGGGCCGTCTCAAACATGAGCCCAGAGCTGACGCGCAGCGTTATGACTGAGATTGTCACTAACCGCTCCTCCGACTATGCGGAGCTTATCGCCTGGGCGAGCTCTAAGTTTGAGCGCATGCTAAGTTCGCAGGCTTTGCGCGCCGCCCTGGAAACTGGCGCCGACGCGCTGGATTTAAACGAGGCTATGGCATCCAACAAGATTGTGTTGGTGAACTTGGCCTCACCCAAGATTGGTCGCTTCGCCGCACAAATGCTGGGCATGTTGTGGCTGGCTAAGCTGGCCCTGGCAGTACCTAACCGTCAGGATGACTACCTGCCTTTCCATGTGGTGGTTGATGAAGCCCACCTTTTTCAAGAATCCCTGCTTAGCCAGATGCTGGCGGAGGGACGCAAGTTTGGGATTGCTTTGACGCTGCTGCACCAGCACATGGGGCAGCTGTCTATGAGCTTGCTTGAGGCTTTGCGCGGCAACGCCTCTTCAGTAATTGCGTTTAGGACCTCAGTTCGTGACGCCCCGGAGGTTGATGAGCGTTTGGGGGTGTGGCCGGGCGGTTCTTTGAGCCGGCTACCTAACTTGAGCGCTGCGGCGACGCTGGCCACCAGCTATGGCCAGACCCAGCCTTTCACTTTGAAGGTTGACCACAATGAGCAGGTGCACGCCGGGGTTATTAACGGCCACCCGGTGATGCACGCTTTTGACCAGGTTTTGAGCTGCTCACACAAGCAGCTGGTGCAGCCGTTTAACTTTGTTGCCCCCAAGCGGATGAACAATGTTCGCGCCCTAACCGAGCAGCTGCAGGAGATCAACAAGAAGGCAGGTTTACAGGACGACGAGGCTTACACTTCCACCAAGCCTAACCCCACCTTCATGGAAGAGTGGATCGCCAGGCGCAAGAAGAATACCAACACGGACAGCGAGGACTCCGACTAGGTCCTATTCACGCAGCTTCCCACCCCGCTGGGGGCTTGGCTATAGCGCCAGGCCCCCAGTTCCACTCAGTTCAACCCGGTTCACTCTGGCGCAGCCCGGTCCAGCCCAGCACAACCTGGTGTAACCCGGCGCAACCCGGCGCGGTCTGGTCCAGCCCGGTTCACCCTAGCTCAGCCCGGTCCAGCCCGGCGCAATGACCCCGGCAGCACCTTGCCTGCATGTAAATGCAATAAGGCCTTGCATATAACTTATGTTTGGCATTAAGTTACATTTCGTAAGTGGTGCGCACCACTGCCACCACCTCTGAGTACTCAGCTCACGAGTGGTGTTTGCGCACCTACATCCTCAACATGGAAAAGCGCTTGGTAGCTGGTGAACGCTGCGCCGTTCATTGACAGCGTTTGTTTTTAAGTTGCTGTAGCTATTTTTGAAGCGCTTTTTAACTGGTGATAAGGCATGGAAGAACAAAAAACTGCGCTTGGCCCTGGTTGGTGCGCTGGTAGTTATTTTAGTGTTGGTTGGAGCTTTATTTTGGGCTTTAACTGACGACGACGCCGTTAAGGCTGCTTCTGGGGCTGCAACTCCCGGCGCTAGTGGTTCTAGCCAGGCGGGACCTAGCCAGACAGGGTCTAACCAAGCAGGATCTAACCAGGCGGGGCGCAGCGATGCTAGTTCTGGAAGTACTTCTTCAACTGCAGGCAGTCAGGCCTCAGGCAACAACGGGAAAGTAAACACCTGGGGTTCAACCTGTGGCTTGGCCGGCTCTGAACTTAAGCCTACGAGTCAGGTAACCATGCCGGCTATGCGCACCAAAGTGTTTGTTGATAGCACCTCCTACTACTACAACAACCTGACCGGCCCAGGTAAGCGTGCTGATGGTGATGTACCCACCTGCTATGCCCATAGCAGTGAGGGTGCAATTCTAGCGGCCACTAATTTTCAGGCATTGGGGGCTGGTCGTCGCAAATTAGTTGATTTAGTTAAAGCAACTACTTATGAAGATGATAATCAAAAACGCCAGCTAACTGAGGGTCAAAACTCGGATGGAAATGGCACAACTGTACAAACTGTTGGCTACAGTATTCAGGTGATTGATGAAAATAATGTTGTTGTGCGTTTAGCTATACGTGTACCTCAGTACTCTGCCCTGGCTCAGAGCACCTTTACCCTAATTTGGGATAAGGGCGACTGGAAAATTAAACTTGGCCCAGATGAGCCGCTAGATATAGTACAAATTAGTTCTATAGAAAGCGCTGGCATGGTTCCCTGGGCAAACTGATATCTGCCTGCTTAACAGAAACGATCACCAGTAGGATTTCTACCTAAACATGGTGGGGGACTCTCTTTAGAAAGTCCCCCACCACCATTTCCCCGCCGCAATACCTTTACGGTGACATATTTACGAGATTCAGGCCATCTGAGCCAAATAAATGTGATTATAGTCCTCATAAGATAAGAGGTCATCGTAAAAAGCATAACTTAATTCCTGGTCAACTTCTCCTTCAGCTGGACCAGGAGCAATATCCCCTACAAGTGTTGTAGGTATATCAGTCAGGCCAAAATCGTAATGGATCACGAGTCGAGTCAGTTCATCAAGCGTTAGGTTACCTTTACCATATTCTTTGATCATGCGGGTAACTGTGCACAGTCGTTCGAAACCAAGCTTTTCTAAAGCTTCAGGAACCTGCTCTTCTAGCATTGCCTTTACAAGATCCCAGTCAATCTGATCTTGCCAAGGCCGCCTGAAATCATAAAGGTGTTCTTGGGTGCCCGTAAATTCCCAATCAAAGAAATTTAATAACGCTCGCAACTCTTTAGACTCAACCTTGCAATCAGAGTATTCATCTAGAATTTGGCGTACCGTGCGCAACCGGTCCACACCAATTTCATCCACAGCCTCAGGCGCTAAACGCTTAATCGCTTCCTCAGCTACCTGCGGATCAATCGTTAGATCCTTAGTCGGATACTGTTCCATTTTGTTCTCCTCTCAAATTCAATGCACCCAAAAGCCAATTAGGGTGCACAAACTCCACCTACTCAGCTAATTAGCGAGCAGGAAACCTAAATAAATCAATGTTTCCGTCATAAGGGCAGCGCCAATACAGGCACAGCGCTAATTTGCTGCCCTTAAAAGTTTTAGTCGGTTGCAGCGTTATCGACATTGACTCAGCTGCTTGTTGTTAGGGGCCTGAAGTATTAGCTCCCTCAATCACTATGTTAACCCCAATGCGCCTATATGGCCAGCATTTTTAGTTTGGAAAATTTACAAACATCTGGCCACCAAAATTTACCCGCTCCTAGACACTCGAACACGGGCATAGCAGAGCCGGCAAGGGGGCAGCTTAGCTGCTCCCTTGCCGGGGCCCAGCCTTGTTTAACAAGGTTTAATTGGTGTTGCCCTGATAGCCGCGCTTAAAGGCCAAGACCCACTCAGGCCAGTCCAAACGCTTGTGTTGCCAGCGCGCGTAGATCTCTCCGGCCAACCAACACACGGTGGCAACTAGCCAGAGAATCATCAGTTGCGGCCAGGTGTTCCACAGCTCCCGGGCAGCTAAAAACAGGAACAGGCTCAAAACCAGCGGCCCGCTCGTGCGCATCCTCGTAAATAACCGTTCCACAATTATCACCTGCAGGGAATAATGCTAGTGCTAGTGGTGTAGTAAATCTTGAGGCATTTGCCCATGTTCAAGGCTTTCTGTGCTTGATACGAGTAGTTACCCTCGATCAATGATGCAATAGACGCAAATGGTATCCCCATTTCAGCAGCCAGAGCGTAGGCAATCGCAGCATTGTGACCTTCATCCACAAGCTCACGAGTCTCCTTGCGGTTTAGCTCCCAACCAGTCCACGTCCACCTGTAGTAAAGGCTGACCCCTGGCGTCGCGTCAGCAGTACGAACAAAACGATAAACGTGCACTTCACCAGTTGACTTGGAAGTAAAACGTACTACATCCACAGCCCCCTCGTGAGTAACTTCTGCAGGAGTAAAATCTGCATACGGATCAACCTGGACCACAGCCGGAACCTGCTGAGTCACAGAAGACACAACTCCAGCCCTAGCTGGAGTAGCAGCAAGGCCACAACCAGCTACTGCTAAAGCGAGAGAGGCAAATAGGGATAGGGTTTGTGTGCGCATAAGGCTCTCCTTTGTGAGTGCGTACACATTCAGTAAACACCCAAGATGAGACTTTGTCCACATTGATATATATCAATTTAATAACAAATCCACTAATGCCTTGACTGTGGCAGTTTTGTCTAAACAATATAGGTCGCTTTTGCGTTAATCTACCTAAGAGTTACAGCCAACGGTGGTGTGCCCCAAGGCCAAGCCTTGGGGCACACCACCAAACAAAATCACCAACTAGCCTCGCCAACTACTGCACAAACGTGCACCGCTGCGCAGCGCCCACGAAGCAGCTAAACCTAAACCAGCCAAGCTGCGCCGTCGTCGTAGGCAAAACTAGCCGCTACAACGCAACTTACACGCGGGGCTGACGCTGCGCCCACACCACCGGCTCTACGCGGTGACCGGTGTAGAAGGGGGTATCTACGCGCACGTGCAAACGCGCCTCGGTGTAACGCTGGGCGTGCATAACCCCCTCAAGGCGATCAAGGCCGTCAGCCTCAAAAGCCAGCACCCACTCATAGTCGCTCATACCGAAAGCACTCAAAGTCGAGCCCTTAACATCGGGGTACTGAGCAAAACCATTACGGCCGTGATCAGCCATAATGCGTGAACGCTCAGCCGCATCGAGCAGATACCAGTCATAGGAGCGCACGAAGGGGTACACCATGATCCACTCGCGCGGCACCACGCCCCCAAAGCAGGCGGGAATGTGGCGGCGATTGAACTCGGCCGGAGTGTGCAGACCCATGCAGCTCCACACCGGCTCCAGGTAACGCCCCAGCGCACTGGCGCGCAGACGCTGGTAGGCATCCTGTAGCGCCTTGGGGTCGTCGTTAAGCCACCAAATCAGCAGGTCAGCCCCAGCCCTAAAACCGGCCAGGTCATACCAGCCGCGCGTGGAGGCGCCTGAGCCGGCCACATACTGCACCGACTCGTTCACCAGTGCCTCACGGACGGCGTCGTCGGCAGGTAGCGGGGCGGCCAGCTTCCAAACCGTGTACAGGGCGTAGTGCTGCTTGTTGTTTACCTCGTCAAAGTCCACGGTGGCGACGTCGCGCGGATCGTGGCGGCTGACAGTGTCTGGATGCCCATGCGGGTGGGTTTTAGCCATAGCTTTCTCCTTTGGCTGTGTGGTTACCTTAGGGTCTTTAGGGTCCTGTGCCTGGCCTGGGTGGCAGTTTTTAGTCTCGACGCCGTGGCTCGCCTCAGCTGGGCAAGCGGGCGCCTGCTTACGGTTTTGCGTCTCTGCAGCCAGTTTGGCCAGGTATTTCTTGCCAACCTTGGGGTGGCCCTGCGGCAAGGGCAGTACCTGCCCTTCCTTAACCAGCTTGTGGGCTTGCTTCTTGGTTAGCGGGCGGCCATCCCAATCCTTAGCGTTGGCACTGATTTGTGCTTTGCGCTCTTTCTTGGCGGCTTTTTTGGCAGCTTTCTTAGCTTTTTTCTGGCTGCGCTCAAGCTCCTGCTCGGCGCTAAGCTCCTTAGCTTTTCCCATGTTCAACTCCTAAAACTGTTAAATGCGGACGCCGGGGCGAAACGGTCTGGGCCAGGGCGGGCCGGGGTGGCCCCGCTACGACAGCACTGCGGCGGACATACAGTATGGAACGGGCCAGTGCCGGTGGTGTTAACAATTTCGTAGCCTTCGCCACGGGCGTGCGCGGCGCGCTCCTCCATAATGTCCACCAGGGAGGACACAAACTCTGGGTCTTCGCTGACAGTGTCTGCACGCTCATAGCCCAAGCCCAGTTCGGCGGCAGTTTGGGCGGCTTCCGTATCTAGATCGTAGACCACTTCCATATGGTCAGTGATGAAACCAATGGGAGCCACCACCACTGCCTGAATCTGGTCTCGGTCAAGCTGGGCCAGCACGTCATTAATGTCGCTTTCAAGCCACTTGGCGTGCGGCGGGCCAGAACGCGAGCAGTAAGCCAGATCCGCGTTCACCTGCTTAACTCCCAGCGCCCACTCCAAAGCTGGCTGTAAAGACTCAATCAAAGCCTGGTGCTGGGCCACATAACTAATCTCGTTAGCCAGGCGGGGGAAACGCTCCAGCTCCTCAGCGCTAGGGGCACTACCGGCCTCCATAGCCAGCGGGATCGAGTGGGTTACATACAGAAGCTTGATTTGCTGCGGCTTAAAGCCCTGCTCAGCTAGCTTGGCGTAAGCCACCTGGATGGAACGTACCTGGGCGTTAAACATGCCGTCAGTGTTGTAGTAGGGACGCACCTTATCCACGGTCAAAACCCCGGGGGCGTAAGTGTCCTCTAACTCCACCAGGGCGGCTGCAATATCCTCACGGTACTGGCGGCACCCCGAGTAGGAAGCATAAGCAGAGGTGGGCAGGGCCAAGATGCGGCGCGCGCCGGCGTCGGCCAATTCCCGTAGGCCCTCACTAACGAAAGGATGCCAGTTACGGTTACCCCAACCCAAGGCAATGTCACAGCCGCGCTGATCCAGCTCACGCCGCAGGTGGCCCAGCAGGCGACGGTTGCATTCATTAATGGGTGAAACCCCGCCAAAAAGCTTATAGTGCTCACTTACCTGCAGCAGGCGTTCATCAGGCACGCCGCGCCCGCGCGTAGCGTTACGCATAAACGGCAGTACGTCCTCGGGCCCATTAGGTCCGCCGTAGGACAGCAGCATGATCGCGTCATAGGGCGCAAGTGAAGACATTTCTCTCCTTATTAGACACTGTCAAAGTGTCGCTTGGGCTAGCATCCATGCCTAACACTAGCTGCAAAGCCTCCAAGTATGCGTCCTGTTGTCCACTTTCGCCCGCTTTGCGGGCCATAACGGTGGGATTATGGATCAAACGTGCCGCCAAATGACGCAGTGCGCGAGTGGCGTCGTCGGCGCTAATGCACCCATCCACAGGGCGCAGCCGGGAGATCTCCTCCCCCACCACCTCATCCACATGGTCACGCAGGCGCCGCACCACCGGATCCATAGAGCGCGCCCCCAAGCTGCGCTCAAATACCTCCACTTCGCGGGCCACAATCTCGCGGGCCGCACGCACCTGTTCACCGTGCGCCTGGGGCACTGCGCGCTGCACGCTAAGCAGGTCAATGTAGCTGATGCCAGCTAGGTCAGCTACCGCCGCCTCCACGTCACGCTGCAACGCCAAATCCAAGATCACCAGCGGGGTTTTAACTCGCTGCACAATCTCGCGGGTGAGCACCGGGCTACCCAAACCGCGACAAGTAACCACCAGGTCTGCTGCGTCAAGCGCCTGCGCTAGCCGCGCCTCATCAACCCAGCCGATGCCACGTCCCTGCGCAAATAGCTGGGCGCGCTCGGAGCGCGAATACACCCGCACATTAGTGGCCCCCAGCTCGCGCAGGGCAGTGACCGTGGCACCCGCATAGGCGCCGGTGCCCACCAGCACAACCTGGGCCTCTTTAAGCGGGCGCAGTTTGGCGTCCTGTAAAGCTTGGGTAGCCAAATCCAGGCCCACCGCCACCACTGAGCGGCCCGAAGAAGCCAAGCCGGTTTGCGTGGCCACCAACCGACTGGTGCGTGAGGCGTGCTCAAGGGCGCGCCCCAAATCGCAGCTAAGAGTGTCTTCCTCCCAGGCCGCATGGAAGGCGCGGCGCAGCTGGCCGGCAATTTCGCGCTCCCCCACCACCATGGATTCCAGCCCGGCGGCGGTGGCAAATAGGTCTAGGTGGGCTTGGTGTCCGGCCAGGTGACGCAAATGCACCTGCTCAAGGGGTAGTTCAGTACAGTGAGCCAGCACCGCGCGCACGTCGTCGGCAACAGCGGGGGCTCCAGAACCGGCCGGGGCGGAACCGGGGCAAGCTGAGCCAGCGCGGGCGGCGTCGGAGCCAGACTGACCAGAGCTAGCCAGCCTGCTTGGGGCGTCAACCAGGATTGCCAGGCGGTTGCAGGTACGCACCACCACGGCGCCGCGCAGGTAGGGCAGCGCGCGCATGAGTTTGGGGCCCAGGTTGTCTACCCGACTGAGTCGGGCAACCTCATCCAGGCTTTGATAACGATGATCGGCGGAGAGTAGATGAATAGTCACAGCGAGTGCTATTCAAGCACCTATCGGCCCGCCACACACACTTATCTCGCGATTTGCGCAAAACTATTTTTATGCCACCACGACAGTTAACTCTAGAGCGTCGGTTTTCCCTGCAACCGCAAGGTTTTTTAAGTGTCGAAGTGTCATTTTAAATAAATAAAGACGCGGCGTCATAAAAGCGGTTAGGTAAGCATAACTGCCACTAATGCGGTATTTGAAAACGTGAATATTATTTAAATTATCTATGGCTAGAATTAATAAACGATGAATGCTTTGCCGCCACCCCACTCGCCCCAGCCCGCCCTCTTGGCTGCACTTAATGGGCAACGCCCCGCCCGCACCCCGGTGTGGTTTATGCGCCAGGCCGGACGCTCTCTGCCTGAGTATCGCCAGCTGCGCGCCCAGGTGAATCTACCCATGCTTGAGGCTTGCCTAAATCCGCAGGTGGTTGCACAGGCAACGCTTCAGCCGGTGCGCCGTCACGGGGTGGATGCGGCTATTTTCTTCTCAGACATCATGGTGCCACTGCGCCTGGCAGGGGTAGATGTGGAGATCAAACCGCAGGTGGGGCCGGTTTTATCGGCCCCTATTCGCACGCGCGACGACGTTGAGCGCCTACTTGGGTGCGGTTTTGGCCAGGGCACTTGGGTCAGTCACGACGGCGCCACTCACCAGGGCGCTGAGGGCGTGGCCGCCCTGCGTGAGGCTATTGCCCTGATTTTGGCCGAGCTAGGCACGCCCGCGCAGGCGCCGAAACCAGGGGCGCCGCAGCAAGCGCAGGCACAGCCGGCGGACTGGACTCCGCTGATTGGCTTTGGGGGCGCGCCTTTCACCCTGGCCGCTTACCTGGTTGAGGGTAAACCCAGCCGCGACCACCTAGCCGCGCGCTCCCTAATGCACGCCGACCCACCCACTTGGGACCTGCTAATGCGCTGGTGCGCGCAGGTCACGGGCGATTTCATAGCATTGCAAATTAGCTGTGGCGCCTCGGCGGCGCAGCTGTTTGACTCTTGGGCCGGTTCACTTAGCCCCACCGACTACCGCGAGCGCGTGGCCCCATACTCAGCTCTAGCTATTGCGCGGGCCCGCGAGGCGATCAGCCCAACCACTGGCAAGGCGGCGCCGCTGATTCACTTTGCTACTGGTAGCGCGCGCCTATTGCCACAAATGCTGGCGGCGGGGGCGCAGGCTGTGGGGGTTGATGACCGCACTGAGTTGAATTGGGCGATTGACCAGCTTGAGGGAAGCTGCCCGGTGCAGGGCAATTTGAACCCGGCTTTGCTGACGGCGCCATGGCCGGTGATTGAGCAGGCCATTGTTGAGTGTTTGCGTGCGGGGCGCCAGGCGCCGGGGCATGTGTTTAACCTGGGGCACGGGGTGCCGCCAACTACTGACCCAGCTGTGTTAACGCGAATCGTCGAATTTGTTCATAAGGAAAGCTTATGAATCTGGATACTAGAAACAGTTCCACTCCGGTCACTCCGGTCGTTTCTCGCCCAAACCCGCTTAGTGACCTGCCCGATGAGGTAGATGCCCTGGTGATTGGCGGAGGGATCGCCGGTCTGTCTGCCGCCTGGCAGCTAACCCAGGATGGGCTCAAGCCGCTGCTAGTGGAGGCGCGCGGCTATCTGGGCGGACTGATTGCCCCCGGTTACATTGGCCCGGTACAGGTGGATTTGGGTGCTGAGACTTTCGTTCCGCGCGGGGTGGAAACCGCCCAGATGGTGGCCGCTTTGGGGCTGGAGGCACTGGCCCCTAGCGGCGACGGCGCACGCCTGTTTTTACCCCCCAACCGCGACAATGGTGAAAGTCGCTGGCGTCTGTGGCGGTTCTTGCGTGACGCCTACCTGGGTATTCCTGCTGATCCGAGCGCGGACGACGTCGTCGCCGTTTTGGGCGCTAAGGCTGCGCAACGTGCCGCCCAAGACCGCCACCTAGGCAGTGAGGTGGGCCAGGGCGCTGAGGGCGAGACTTTGGCGGGGTTTGTGGCCGCGCGCATGGGGCAGGCGGTGGTTGATCGTCTGGTACGCCCGATAGTTGCCGGCATTTACACGTGTGATCCGGCCGATCTGGCCACTGACACGGTTACGCCGGGGCTGCGTCAGGCTACTCGTGAGCATGGCTGCCTGGCTGATGCGGTGGCTTTCCTGTTGGCGCGTTCGCGTAAAGCTACTGGTGGGCGCAGTGTTGATAAGTGCGTTCGCGGTGGCATGTTCCAGCTGACTGCGGCTTTGAGTCAGGCCATCACGACGGCGGGAGGCACTGTGCTCACTCGCGTTGGGGCCCAGCAGCTCATTGCTCCCGACGCCGCAGGCAACGCTGACAGTGCAAGCGGCGCCGCTACCTGCGGCGCTAGTGGCGCCAGCAACGCGGCTTCCCACGACACCAGCGACAGCTCTGGCACTCCCGATAGCTCCGGCTACTGGCAGGTGGTGCTGGCCCCCACCAAGCCGGGCCCGACTCCTTCGAGCGAGCCGGTCCCTGCCAGCACGCCGCGTACTTTGCGCACTAAGCACCTGGTGGTGGCTTGTTCTGCGCGCCCAGCCTTGCGGCTGCTGGCCAGCGCAAACTTGGCGGCCTTAGACACTGACATCACTATCCCGGTAGGCGCGCCCATTGCGCGCTACTCGCTGCTGGTTGATAGCCCTGAGCTGGACGCCGCCCCGGTGGGTCAGGGTCTGCTGGTAGCTCCAGCGTCGCCCGCAAGCTGCGCCGACACCCAGGCCGAGCCGGACCAGTCCACCCCCGACACCCAGGCCGACTCAGAACCATGCGCCAACACCCAGCCCGGCGCCGTCGAGCCCAGCGACCAGGGAAGCCCAACCCAGCCCGGCGCCGTCGAGAGCCCCGTGGGAGCCAAGGCCCTGTCGCATTTAAACGTTAAGTGGCCCTGGATCGCCCAGGCTTTGGCGCCACACCAGCATTTATTGCGCCTGTCGTATGGGCGTTTGGGGCAAAGTGAGCCGCAGGTAAGCCTGGAGCAAGCCCTAGCTGACGTGCGGGTTTTGACGGGTGTAACTATTCGCCCTGAGCAGGTAAGCGAGCACAAGCTGGTGCGTTGGAATGGCACTTTGCCGCCACTGCCACCCAGCTACCGCGCGCGCATTGCGGCTTTTATGAGCCAGGTTGAAAACATTGAGGGTTTGGCGGTTACTGGCGCCTGGGTTAGTGGCACGGGTGTAAATGCGGTGGTCGCTCACGCACGCACGAACGCCAGGCGCCTACAGGCTCATAACGCCACAGTCCGCATAGCACTACAAATATATAGGAACTTCTTATGAGTGAAAAGGTTGTGCGTCTGGGGACGCGCGGGTCGGCTTTGGCTTTAGCCCAGTCGGGCATGGTGGCGCGCATGTTGGAAACTGCCGCCGCCGCCCAGGGTCTGGATTGGCGCGTGGAGCTGGTTACTGTGCGAACTCAGGGCGACACTTCGCGCGCGGCACTAAGCCAGCTTGGAGGCGTTGGAGTGTTTGCTGCCCAACTGCGCACTCACCTGCTTGAGGGGCAGGTGGATTTGGCGGTGCACTCGTTTAAGGATCTACCCACCGCCCCGGTTGCAGGGCTGCGCATTGCTGCCACCCCGCGCCGCGCCGATCCACGTGACGCGCTGGTGGCCTCGAACGGTATGAGCCTGGCGCAGCTGCCTAGTGGGGCGAGTGTAGGTACCGGCTCACCTCGGCGTGTAGCCCAGCTAAAGGCTCTGCGCCCCGACATTAAGACCGTGGATTTGCGGGGTAACGTGCCCACACGACTGGGGCGCGTGCGCGGGGTTCAGGTTGCCGCCGACGCTGGCACATCCCCCCAGGCTCTTGGCACCGGCGCTGATTTGGACGCCGTGGTGCTGGCTTGCGCTGGATTGGAGCGGCTAGGTTTAACTGAGCACATAAGCGAGGCTTTCAACCCCGAGCAGATGCTGCCGGCGCCGTCGCAGGGAGTGCTGGCTATTGAGACCGCCCAGGAGCTTGACCCCCAGTTGGAGGCGGTGATCGCCCAGGTGAACGACCCGGCTTCACACCTGGCTGCGGTGGCTGAGCGTGCGGTGATGTCTACTTTGCAGGCTGGGTGCGCAGCCCCCGTGGGCACTTACGCCTACTTGGTACACGCCGGCTTTGATTATGAGCTGCACTTAGAGGCCGGGGTGTTTGCTCTCGACGGCGCCGCTAGCGTGCGTAGTCGCCAGGCCGTGACGCTTGGGGGCGTGGACCTAACCAAGGCTTGCCACCTGCAAAAAGCGGCGGAGTTGGGTCAGCGTGCTGCCCAGGATTTGTTGGCGCAAGGCGCCGGGCAGGTAGCGGATTTGCAGGCTGTTAAGGAGCGTGGCTAAAGAGTTAAGGGGGTAGCTGAGGCATTAAGGAGCGCGGCTGAGACTGCGGTAAGCCTGAATTAAGGGTGCGGCGAGGATAGCAAAAGCCGCGACAACGCTGAGGCTACGGCGGGGCAACACCTAAGCGCGCAGCAAGGTGACAACTAAGGTTTTACGATCGGATTTAGAGGTAGATGGTTATGGTTGTTTCACGTGAAACACTCGCCGGTTTACGGGTGGCTTTGCCGCGCCTAAAGTCCGACGACGCCATTGCGGCGGCCCTTAAAACTGCCGGCGCCCAGGTGGATACTTTCGCACTAACCCAAACCGTTCCCATTGAATCTGCGCAGCTAGAGCAGGTGCGCGAAAGGCTTGCGGCTGGCTATTACGCCTGGGTGGTGCTGTCTTCTTGGCGAGCAGCGCAGGCCGTGCTGCCGCAGTTAAATACGCTCGCGCTAGCCTCAGAAGCTGCGACTCGCGAGAGTTCCACTAAACAGAGCCTTGACCGCGCCAGCCAATCAGATTCCATTCAACAACCAGGTTCTATTCACGGCGCCACACGCTTGGCGGTGGTTGGCCAGTCCACTGCCGACTGGGTAAACACCCACTGCGCACTTAAGCCCACCCTGGTGGGTGCGGGTAGCGCCGCCAAGCTACTGGAAGTTTTCCCGACGCCGCCCGCCACTCCGGCAGCAGCATCCACGGCGACTACCCCCACCATCTGCCTGCCTCAGTCGCAGCTAGCCGCCCCCACGCTAGCCCAAGGACTTAGCCAGCTTGGCTGGCAGGTGGACGCCGTCGCCGCCTACACCACCGTCCCCCTCCCCCAGCTACCAGCCCACCTCAAAACCCAGTGGCAAGCCGGGGCGTGGGACGCCGTCGTCGTCACTGCGGGCTCTAGCGCCCAGGCCCTACTGCAACTGCTGGGACCCCCGCCTGAGAAAACCGCAGTGGTCAGCATCGGTCAGTCCACCACCGCGCGCTGCCGCGAACTGGGCCTGCGCGTGGACGCCACCGCCGCCACGCCGCGAGCCGAACACATCACCCAAGCCATAATTAACCTATTTAAAGCAAAGGATTTTTCATGACCACCATCCCCCAAAGCGCCCTGGACCTGCTAACCAGCCACGGCGTCGCGCCGGCTCCCATTCCCACGCTGCGCCCGCGCCGCCTACGCTCCACCCCGGCCATGCGCGCCCTGGTTAGCCAGCACCGCATCGACCCGGCCAAACTGATCCTGCCGGTGTTCGTGCGCGAGGACATTAGCGAGCCGCAAGCCATTAGCGCCATGCCCGGCGTCTACCAGCACACCTTGGACTCGCTGCGACGTGAAGCGGTGGCCTGCGCCGAAGCCGGTGTGGGCTCAATTGACCTATTCGGCGTGCCCGCAGTGCGCGACGAAGTAGGCAGCCAGGCCTGGGCCAGCGAAGGCATTTTGAACCAGGGTATCGCTGCGGTGCGTGAAGAGGTAGGCGACGCCGTAGTGGTTTGCGCCGATACCTGCCTTGACGAGTTCACCAGCCACGGCCACTGCGGACTGCTAGACGAGCGCGGCGGCGTCGACAATGACGCAACCTTGCCACTCTACCAGGCCATGGCCGTCAGCCAGGCCGAAGCCGGCGCCCACATGGTCTCCCCCTCAGGCATGATGGATGGGCAGGTGGCCGCCATTCGCCAGGCCCTAGACGCCTCCGGGCACGCCGACGTAGCAATCCTGGCCTACTCGGCCAAATACGCCTCCGCCTACTTTGGGCCTTTCCGTGAAGCCGTGGGCTCCACCCTCAAGGGTGACCGCCGCACCTACCAGCAAGACCCCGCCAACCGTCGTGAAGGCCTATATGAGGCACTGCTCGACGCCGCAGAAGGGGCTGACATGGTGATGGTTAAGCCCGCCGGCCCCTACCTGGATGTGCTTAGCGATGTGGCCGCAGCCAGCGACATTCCGGTGGCGGCCTACCAGGTCTCCGGGGAATTCGCCATGGTTGAGGCGGCCGCAGCCAACGGCTGGATTGACCGCGAGCGCGTGATCCTTGAAAGCGTGCTGGGCATTTTCCGCGCCGGCGCTGACACGGTACTTACCTACTGGGCCCGCGAAATCGCCCAGATGCTGCGATAAGCCACGATCCCAGAGGCTGCGGCAGCCCAGGCACACCAGCCCGGCGGCACCCCAAGCACACCGCAGGTGTGACAGCCAGGGCGCAGCCCAAGTTCACCGCAGGTGTGACAGCACGGCTGCCGCAACGCCGCAGGAAAAACAGACCAAACGCTGCGATAGGACTTAATTATGAATCTAAATGAACACTTATTTACCCAGGCCAAGGGGATTATTCCGGGTGGTGTTGACTCTCCCGTACGCGCCTTTGGGGGCGTGGGCGGCACCCCGCGTTTCATCAGCGCCGCTAAAGGGGCCTACGTTACCGACGCCGACGGGCGCGACTATGTGGACCTGGTGGGCTCCTGGGGCCCAGCCCTGCTAGGCCACGCTCACCCGCAAGTGGTGGCCGCCGTGCAGGAGGCCGCCGCGCGCGGGCTATCCTTTGGCGCCCCCACCCAGAGCGAAACCCTGCTGGCCCAAAAGGTGCGCGAACGCGTGCCGTTTGTGGAGCGGGTACGTTTTGTTTCCACCGGCACCGAAGCCACCATGACCGCTATCCGCCTAGCGCGCGGCGCCACCGGGCGCGAGCTGATCATTAAATTTGCCGGCAACTACCACGGTCACAGCGACGGTCTACTGGCTGCGGCCGGCTCCGGCGTGGCCACGGGCGGCCTACCCGGCAGTGCGGGCGTGCCCGCAGCGATTACCGCCTGCACCATCGTGTTGCCCTACAACGACTTTGAGGCGCTAGAAGCCTGCTTCGCCGAACGCGGTCAGGAAATCGCGGGCGTTATTTTCGAAGGCGCCCCCGCCAATATGGGTAGCGTGCCCCCACTGGCCGGCTGGAATGAGCGCATCCGTTCCCTATGCACCCGCTACGGTGCGGTAATGATTTTGGATGAGGTACTCACAGGTTTTAGGGTCAGCTCTGCCGGCTGGTGGGGTTTGGAGGCTGTGGCCGGCTGGCAAGAGCACGACGGCGCCACCCCCGCCACCGCGCTAAGTGCTGAGCTAACCACCCCTGCTGCCCTGGCGCAGCTAGGCGCAGCCGGGACTATCGGCGCAGGCGGAACCGCCGGCTCAGAAGCCACTAAAGCGGCTGTGCCCGACGCCGTCGCCGCAGCTGAGCCCAGCGCCGTCGCCACCCCCAAATGGGTGCCTGACCTGGTGACCTTCGGCAAGGTCGTGGGCGGAGGGATGCCACTAGCCGCCGTGGCTGGGCGCGCCGACATCATGGACCTACTGGCGCCGCTGGGGCCGGTGTACCAGGCGGGCACGCTCTCAGGTAACCCGCTAGCCACCGCCGCTGGCCTAGCCACGCTGCAGCTGGCCGACGTCGACGTTTACAACGCCGTCAACGCTAACGCCCAGGCTGTGGGTGAGATTGTGGGCCAGGCGCTCACCCAGGCCGGGGTGGCACACCGCGTGCAGCGTACCGGCTCGCTGATGTCCATAATGTTTGGCCCACAGGCAGCCCGCGACGGCGTCTACAACTACGACCAGGCGCGCCAGCAGGAAACCTGGCGTTATGCGCCCTTCTTCCACACCTTCCTGGAGGCGGGGGTGGCATTGCCGCCGTCGATCTTTGAAGTGTGGTTCCTATCCGCAGCTCACGGCGAGGCCGAGCTGGAAAAGATCGCTAGTGCTGCCCCGCGCGCTGCCGCAGCAGCCGCTGCAGCCCAAGCACCAGCCCAGTAACCAGCGCACCAAACGCCAGGCCGAACACGCCCGAGCAGGCCGTCTCCACGCACCACTTGACCACGCCGCTTAACGAGTCGCCCAGACCCTGGGTGGCGTGGGTGGCGGCGTGGGCGGCGTGCTCCACCAGGTGATGCAGGGCGCCCACACCCAGGTTGTTGAGGGCGTCGATCACGATGTGACCGCCCACCCAGAGCATGGCCACGGTACCAACCACCTCGATCACACGGAAAACGCGCGGCATAGTTTTGACGATGGCACGCCCCAGTTTCTCCTGGCCGCGACGCACCAGGGCCAAGCCCAGGTCATCCATTTTCACCAGCAGCGCCACCAGGCCGTAGACGAAGAACGTCATAATGAAGCCCACCACCACCATGATGGCGACTTTGCTCAGGTTGTCATTGGTGTGCAGACCCGCCAAAGACACCAGCATGATCTCAGTGGAAAGAATCAGGTCTGTGCGCACCGCTGAGCTGACAATGGCTTTTTCTACTGCGGCCGGGTCTGCGGACTTGTCACTGGCGCCGTGGGAGTTCTCATGTTCCTTGATAATCCCCCAGGCGCTAAGTACTTTCTCTGCGCCCTCAAAACACAGGTAAGTGCCTCCCACTAGCAGCAAAATAGGCAGCGACCAGGGTGCCAGCCAGGTCAGCAATAAGGCCACCGGCAAAATAATGCCCAGCTTGTTGATCAGTGAGCCGCGCGCGATGCGTTTAATAACTGGCAGTTCGCGTTCAGGCTTGAGGCCCTGCACGTATTGGGGAGTCACGGCAGTGTCGTCGATAACCACCCCGATTGCCTTGCTAGATGCTTTGGTTGCGGCTCCCGCCACGTCATCAACCGAGGCGGCGGCGGCTTTAGCCAGGGCGGCAATGTCGTCAAGAAGGGCGACTAGACCGATACTCAAGTGACTCCTAAAACTGGTGTTGCATTCAGTGTTAGTTAATATCCAAACTGATTTTGTCTCTCATGACAAGCACAGGCAGGCATGCAGACAAATACAGGCAAAATCATCCCTTCCCTATGATTTTTCCATGGGGTTTTATAGGCAACGGACGAAATCTGCGTATCTGTAAACCATATCTGCGCGTCTAGCCATGTATGCCTGGAAACTACAAGGGCAAGGTAACATGCAAAGCTATCGCACCCGTCTAGCCATGCCTGTCTGGAAACTACGTGTGCTTGGTTGACCAGAGACATGGTCAGACAAAGGGGGCCTCTGGCTGGTCAGGGTTAGCAAAATGGGCACACGCCTGCAGAGTCCGGCGTCGTAGAACTATGCGGCCACCGAGCCACCAATCAGCTAATCAGTGGCAACCAGCCAGGCCGGCGACGTCCGTACCATCGTCATCAACCAGCCAGGCCGGCGTCGTCGGTACCGTCGGCGTCAACGTTAGAAGACCTATGAGGTTGAGCCAAAAACCAGGCCACTCAGGTGGACATGCAACATACATGCCTTGAGCCGCATAGGTATACACAATGTGAGCATGCGCCGCGTAAGCGCCATGCAAATACTGACATTTCGTCTGTTCCCTATAAAACCCCATGAATTTTTTATAGGGAAGGGATGATTTTGCCTGTATTTGTACTGCCTGTATTTGTATGCATTTTCTGCCTGCAGACATATTTTGCCTACGGTTGCAGACATGCCTGCATGGATCTTGTCAGCCCAGGACTTTGGTGGACTCCACTGCCTCACTGTTAGCCTGGTTGCGCCGAGCCAGGATTGGCCGTAACACCAAACCAATTATTAATGCCGGAATTATAAATAACAGCAAATGACCAATATGCCCCAAATATTCATTGCCGCTATACCCAGCCACTCCGCAGCGCAGCGCATTAATTACCGGCTTTGCAGGTAAATATGGGCTTAGTTCAGATAGGAATCCTGGCAAAATAGCCAGCGGGAAAGACCCGCCCGCACCGGAAACCTGCATCACTAAAAACAGAATACTAATCGCTTTGCCAACGTTTCCAAACGCGGCCACAAACGAATAATTAATCAGCGAAAACACTATTGCCGTAAGCCATGCGGTTATCATAAATAGCCATGGATGCACCGATTGCACATCCAAAAACAGCAATAAACCACCAGCCACTAAAGTCGCTTGCGCCAAACCAATTGTGGCAAAAATACCCCAACGTCCAAAAAATACTTGCGAAGGCCGTAATTTAGACACATTAGAAACCGGCTGTGCGCGCACCACCACACCAATTAGCATGGTGCCCATCCACATCGCCACGGTTGCGTAAAGTGGCGCCATAGAGGAACCGAAATTTTCCACCGCGTAAATCGGGTGGCGCTCCACCACGGCCGGCGTGGTCAGGGCTTGGGCCAGGCGCTGGGGGTCGTCGCCAATAATTTTTTGCACCTGCGCCAAGTCGCCACTATCAATCGCCCCGCGCAGCTTTTCAGACAGTGTCTTCATCTGAGCCCCGGCAGCGCTGAGATCTTTAGCGGCGCCGTCGAGGTTAGTTTTCATCTGTGCCAGCTTGGCCTGTAGCGAGCCCGCGCCACTGCCTCCCAGCGAGGTGGAAACCGACTCGCGCACCTGCCCCAAACCGTCGGAGACCTGCGCCAAATCTGCGGCCAGCTGGTTAGCCTGGGGCGCGATATTGGTGTCAACCGTGGTTTTGAGGCCGCTTAGCTCGGTTTTGGCCTGGTCAATCAGGTTTTTCGCCTCGGTGATTGAGGCCTGCGAGTCACCGGATTTATTGGAGATCTGCGTGGCCGCCGACTGCAGCGACGTAGCCGCGCCGTTAAGCCTGCTGATAATCCCATCGAGGCTGGTCAGCACCCCTTGTGCGCGGGTAGGGTCGGGCAGCTGAGCGATCAGCGTGGCCAGGTTGTCGCGCACTTTCTGGTAGTTGGCGGCCTGCGCCTGCAACCCACTGGCCTGCTGGTTTAGGCTGGTCACGACGACGGAGACGGACTGCCCGGAGGAGGTGCTCACCTGGTCTGCGGCGGCATTGACTGAATTTAGTGCCGTGGTGGAGGCGTTAAAGGCCCCCTGCAAGGCTTGGTTTGCATTGGCGACGGCACTCTTGATGTTCCCGGTTTCGGTTGCCACCTGCCCTAGCTGGGTGCGTAGCTGCTGGGCGTCTTTGGACCCCTGCCCCACCAGACTGACGGAGCTGGTCACCAGCCCATTGGCGCCGTCGACCAAGCCACCATAGGAAGTGAGCAGGTTAGCGGCACTATCAAAGCGGGTAGACAATGTCTCCACGCGCCCCACCACAGTATTTAGGGCGTCAGTAGCCTCGGGGGTAGACAGCTGAGTGGACACTGTCTGGGTTAGGTTCAGCACCACCTCCCCCACAGTTTTGGTGAACACCGTGTTCACCTGAGTGGAAACCGCCTGCGCCCCGGCCCCGGCGATCTTGGGGGCAATACCGTTGCGTTTTTCGTTGATGTAGTAGTTCAACTGCGTGCTTTGGGCGCTGGAGGAGAAAAAACTGAGCATATTTTTGCTAAAGCCCTCGGGAATCACGATGGCCGCATAATATTTACCCGATTTGGTGCCCTCCAGCGCCTGCGCGGGCGTGGTCACCTCCCAATTGAGCTGCTTGTTGGCACGCAGCGCGGAAACCACCTGCTCGCCCGCATTGACTTTCATGGGAACCAGGTCGCTTTTGTAGCCGGTATCAGCATTGGCGACGGCGACTGTCAGGTTGCGCGTGTTGCCAAACGGGTTCCAGGAGGCAGCCACGTTAAACCAGGCGAACACCGCCGGAATTACCACTAGCCCGAGGATAATCACCATGCTGATCACGTTGATGCGGGCGCGGCGTAGATCGTCGCGATATAGCTGCCAGGCCCCCGCAAGTGGCTTGGCCTGGGCTTTTCGGCTGGTCCGGGTTTGGGTGGCCGTGCGAGTTGGGACGTCAGCCCCGGTTTGGGTGGCCGTGCGAGTTGGGACGTCAGCGCAAGCCTGATCCCCAGCGTAATACTTGACACTGTCAGGCGCCTTAGCTCCAGAGCGCCGGGCCGACGCCGCACTGCGCTTTTCGTCTGCGTGCTTCATCGACCTTCTCCTTCGTCTACAACCGGAATTTGTGCGGTTTCAGCCTGGCTGCGCCCTAGCGCATCGTCAGGCACCTGCCGACCGCTTTCGCCAGCCTTTGCTGAGCCGGCTTGACTGCGCCCCGCCGCCGCAGCGTCGGCGCTTTCCACACCGGCGGCGTCGGCACTAATTTCAGCTAACGCAAGCCGCGAGCGAGAGCGCCCCTGGCGCCGTCGCCCCATATGTCCATGCAGCATGGCCTTGATTTCGCCGTCACCCATTTCCAGCAAAGCCGCCTGACGCTCCAGGCGGTCGCGTCGGTACTCCATATAAACCAGGAAGCCAATCATGGCAACCAACCACACCATCCACACCGCCACATAAGTGATCCTCTGGTTGGTAGTGCTAAAACTACTGGTCAGGGCGGTAACCGCTGGCACCACTACGCCCAATACAATCGCCGCCACGCGCATACGCGGATACAGGCGCTCAAAGCGGCGGCGCTGATAGTCGGTTTCCCAGCGGTAATCTTCGCGGTCGGCCAGGGCATGCAGGATCTGGGTGGTGCGCCAACGCCGTGAGTCGCGGGTGTCTTCAGCGTTAAACAGGCCACCCTCAGCAATGGCCGCAGCGGTCAGGCGGTTGATGTTAACCAAGAAGGGCCGTAGCCCAATCCCCACGGCGAAAGACCCGGCCGCCATCAGCCCCAAAACTCCCAGGTCATACAGGAAATGGTGAGCATAGAAGCCACCAATAACCTCTCGCACAGCTGCCACCCCATATTTAAAGGGCAGCACCGGGTAAACCCAGCCAAAGAAACTAGGCACCATTTCAATTGGGTATAGACCGGAAGAGCCAGGAATCTGTAAAATTACCATAACAACACAAAGACCCTTACCAATATGCTGGAAGGATGCACTGAGCGCATAGATAATAGACAGATAAGCCCAACCAATAAGGATTGTTGCCAGGTAGAACAGCACCACACTTTCGTGCTGTACACCTAGGATCAGGTCGCCGGTGGTGACCACAATGGCTTGCACTGCACTAATTGCGGCCATTAACAGCCAGCGACCCATATACGCTTGCGTGTGCGTGATGGCCCCGATTCCCTCGCTGTCTACGTTCAGCTTGATCAGGACCACCAGCATAAACGCACCCACCCATAAGGTCAGGTTGGTGAACACCGGGGCCATGGCTGAGCCGTAGTTAGCCACCGGGTAAACCTTGTGAGTGCTTAGCAGCGTGGGTGAAAGCATGAAGTTAGCAACCTTGTCCGCGCTCACGTCTAGCTTGTCGGTGAGCTGACGCAAGGCTGAGGTGCCGCTGATTGCCCCCAGGTCAGCGCGGGTGGATTCCAGATCGCTTTGCAGCTGCGTCAAAGTGGTGGCGCTTTGGTTCAGGGCACTTTGCGTGGCGGCCAGGTTTTTGTCCAGCTGGGTGAGCATGGATTTTAGCTGCGTGATCTGCTGGTTTTGGTTGCTGATAGTGACTGCCAGCGTGCCCGAGAGGCGGTCCATGTTGTACAGCGAGCTACTGACCTGCGGCAGCGAAGAGGAAAAAACACTTTCTCGCGCGGAACTAAAGGCGGTGGTGGAGGTGTTAGCCGCAGTGTTTAGTGCGCTGGCGGCGTCGCTAAGCGAGGTGGAGGTGGCCGAAATTGAGCTGCCCACTGTGCGCAGATTGCTTAGGCTGGTGGCGGCGTTGGTGTTTTGCTGCGTCAAAATCGCCAGCGCATCGGATCCCCCGGGCACATTCCCCAGCCCCGCATTTTGCAACTGGGTCAGGATTTGGCCTTGAGTTTGGTTGATTGACTCTAGCTCACTCACGACGCCGTCAACTCGCCCCTGCGCGGATTGCACCACCCCGTTGAGGTTGGCCGCATTTACTGACAGTTTGCCGGTGGCCTGAACCGTGAGGCTAGCCGATTTATCGAGTATGCCCGGGGCTTTGGAAGAAAAGTCGGTGATGGTTGTGGCCGTGGTGGACAGCAGCGTGCCGGTGTTTGTGGCAATCTGGCTCAGGTTTGTGACCTGGGTTTGCAGCGCAGTCAGTGAGTTTTGGGCGCTAGCAATTTTGGCTCGCGCCTGGTCGATTTGCTGGCTTTGACTTTGTACTGAAGCCAAGGCTGCAGCTAGTTTTTGGGCGCCTTGGGCCAGGGATTTGTCTGTGTTGGCGTTAACGGTGGCGGTTTGGGCGCGCACCTGCTTAGAAAAGTCTCCTAGCTTGGTGGTTACCGCCTTAGATACTTGCGAGACAAAGGCAGAATTAATTTTTCGATCCAATGTGGTGGCGCCAGCGTTAGTGATTTGCGGGGCCACCGCATTGAGTTTTTGGTTGACGTAATACTCCAGCTTGGGCTGAGTGTAATGCTGCGGGTCCATAAAGCTGACCAGGCTGGTGGAGAAGTTCGCGGGGATGATGATGGCCGCATAGGACTTACCGGTTTTTACGTCGTCGATAGCCCCCTGCCGCGTGGTGAAGTACCAGCCCAAGTCGTGATTATCTTTAATTTGGGCGGCTACTTGAGCGCCGGCGTCGATCTTGCCGGTAGCGCCAGTGGTGGCTCCCTTATCTTCATTAACGACGGCGACGCGCAGGTGGGAGGTGTTGGCGTAGGGGTCCCAGAAACCGGCGATATTGAACCAGGCGTACATCGCAGGCAGGAAACACACACCCACCACCACGATCACGGCGAAAGGCACTCGCAAAATGCGCCCAATATCTCGCCTAAAAATTTTGAAAGCTACCCGCAAAGCCACGTCACCTTTCAGTTGGACCATGCATCAGCTGCGCATGTATCTGGGGAAAACTCGCAGCTAACAAGACTTCAAGTCTAACCATCCATAATCACCAACCACATGCACCACCCATAGGGGTCAGCGGTGAAAGTAAGCACCCTTAATGTGACCTACACCCTTATGCGTGTGGCGTAGTTATTAACAAGGGAGAAGCCTGGAATTAAACTCAATACATGGAAAACAACGCAGCCGCTTTCTCCACTCGCGCGATTCACTTGGGTTTTGAGCCAGATCCGGTTACCGGTGATGTGGTTCCGCCCATGCATGTGACCAGCACTCACGTGCAAAATGCTCCCGGCGATCTCAAGCAGGGCTTTGAGTATGGTCGTTGTGGCAACCCCACCACCAACGCTTTCGCCGGCGCCCTAGCTGCCCTGGAAGGCGCCACCCATGGGTTCGCCTTCCCCTCCGGCATGAGCGCCGAGGACACCGTAGTGCGCCTACTAACCCGCCCCGGCGACCACATCATTCACTCAACCGACGTTTACGGCGGCACTCACAAGCTTTTCAGTGTCATTAAGCCCGCCGAGGGCTTCACTTCAGCGGCTGTGGACCTCACCGATCTGGATGTAGCCGCGCGCGAAATTCGCGCCCAGCGCCCTCAGCTGGTGTGGGTGGAGACCCCCTCTAACCCCTTCCTAACGGTTACCGACATTGCCGCCGTCGCCGAGCTATGTAACGAGGTGGGGGCACTTTTGGTGGTTGATAACACCTTCGCCACCCCGCTGCTGCAACGCCCGCTGGAGCTGGGCGCGGACGTGGTGGTGCACTCCACCACTAAGTACATTGGTGGCCACTCGGATGTGGTTGGTGGCGCGGTGGTGCTGCGCGACGGCCTGCAGCTGCCTGAGCACGTCACCCCGTTCTTTGATTCTCGCGACGCCGCCGAGGAGCTAACCCGTCTACAGATGACTTTAGGGGCCATTGAGTCCCCGCGTGACGCTTTCCTAGCTCACCGTGGCCTAAAGACCCTGGCAGTGCGCGTGGAGCGCCACTGCACCAATACTCAGGCGGTAGCCGAGTTCTTGCAGGCCCACCCCAAGGTAACTGCCGTCTACTACCCGGGCCTGCCCAGCCACCCAGCGCACGAGTTAGCTCAGCGTCAAAACCCGCTGGGTAGCGGTGGGGTGCTTTCTTTCGAGCTGGCCAATGAGGACGACGCCATCCGCCTAACCGGCCTGACCCGCGTATTTGCGCTGGCTGCTTCGCTGGGCGCACCCGAGTCGCTAATCGAGCACCCGGCAATCATGACCCACTCGACCCGCACCGGCGGGGTTGGGGGCGTGCCCGGAACCCTGCTGCGTCTGGCCGTAGGCCTGGAGGACGTCAACGATCTAATCGCCGACCTTGATCAGGCCCTAGCCCAGATCTAAGGCCACACTAGCTACCTGACTGGACCGGCCCGTCAGATTGCCTGCCGCGCACCCCACTAGCTAGACGGCGTCTAGGGGTTTGACCTTGGCCAGTACATAGTCCTTTGCGGGCCTGACCTGGACTAGCCGAACCAGCCGGGCGCCGTCGTCGGCACTAAAACCAACCCAACGCAAGCCGCCCTGCTAACTGGATCACACCAGTAGCGGGGCGGCTCACGTGTGTCGCACCTTACCTAGCTATGGGCCTCTAGCATAGGCTGACGCGGTGAGTACCGCATTGACACATCTTCCTGACACAGCGCTAGTTTTTGAAGGCGGCGGTATGCGCGGGGTGTACACCGCCGGCCTGGTGGCCACCCTGATCGAGGCGGGCCTAGATTTTCCGCACGTTTCGGGCATTTCCGCAGGTAGCTCGCACACTGTTAACTATGTTTCACGTGACGCCGCCCGCGCCCATGACTCCTTCGTTGACGTGGCCCTCAGCCCCGAATTTGGCGGCTACAAGCACTGGCTAGGCGGGCGCGGCATCTTCAATGTGGACTATCTCTACCACGACATTGCCGAGGCTGACGGCGATTTCCCCTTCGACTACGATACTTTCACGGCCAACCCGGCGCAGATACGTGTTGGCTCTTTTAACGCCACACGCGGCCAGGCCGTATGGTTCACCAAAGAAGACATGCATAGCGTCTCTGATGTGGGCTTACTTGCGCGCGCGTCGTCCACCCTGCCGGTGCTGATGCCGCCGGTAGAGATCGACGGCGACACTTACGTCGACGGCGCACTTGGGCCCAACGGCGGCATTCCGCTGGACGCACCCATGCGCGACGGTTACCGTAAATTCCTGATTGTGCTCACTCGCCCGCGCGACTTCATTAAGCCGGCCACGCGTCTGGGCACCCACGCCAGTATGCGCGCCGCCTTCCCACGTCTACCTTCCATTGCCGACGCCGTCACCGCCCGCAGCGCCCGCTACAACGCCGCCCGCAAAACCGCTTTCAGACTGGAAGCTGAGGGACGCGCCTATGTCTACTGCCCGGAAGTCACCGAAATTTCCAAGCTCGAAATGCGCTATGAAGTGCTCGAAGAGGCCTACCAGGTGGGTTACGCCCAAGCTCAGCGTGAGCTGCCGGCAATCAAGGAATTCCTGGGGGTCTGAGCTGGGCGTTCCCCCGGGACGGGGCGAC
>ERZ773046.91-NODE-91-length-60978-cov-8.579978_pt1 | contig 60978 bp, 79 predicted proteins | sample MGYA00580634_ERZ773046 | MGnify/ENA primary metagenome ERZ773046 (study PRJEB29015, sample SAMEA2738127) | human oral metagenome | biome: human oral; feature: human-associated habitat; material: saliva | place: China | collected 2159 ... | reverse complement strand
GGCTGGAAACACTTAAAAGCTAAAATCCGAAAGGCTGCCAGGCTGGAAACACTTAGAACATAAAATCTGAAAGCGTAAGAACTAAAAACACTGAGAGGCTAAAATCCGAAAGCGTAAGAACTAAAAACACTGAGAGGCTAAAATCCGAAACAATGAGGATCGCCTCGCTTTTTAGGTTCTTCGTGTGCCTTTTTTCAAAAACACCTCTGAGGCGTAACGTGACGAAAATTTTAAAAATTATGTCACATTTTACCGAATGCTAGAAGCCAAACATTTTCAAATTGTTCATTTTTTGAACGTTTTCGCTTTTTAGATAACGCTTACATGGTCTCGTTGCGACACATACGGCACAAAAAAGGCACGCGATGGGAAGCCGTTTAGTCAACACTTACAGTAAAAAAGTGAAAGGCAGAAGATAGCGAAGATATAGGGATAATAGCCTAAAAAGCCTATATATATTAATTATTTAATTATTTAATATATATATAGGACATCTCGCCATTTTTGTCATTTTTCGCTTTTTGCCTTTTGTGTGTGCCTTTTTGCTATTTTTCGAGGGGTGTTTTTTAATTTTTTGGAAATTTTTCCGATTTTCGCAGTTTTGGGCGGTTTGTGATGTGCCCGCATTTACCCTGTCACTTTTGGGATTTGTCGATCCCCCCTCGGATCGGTAAAAAACAGTGGTCAAACAGCCCCACAAAAAGGTCAAAAAGCAAAATTTACTCGTAAGTAGTTGATTTCATTGAAATTATTTTTCACTTTTTGGCTTCTTTTAGTGCCTTTTTAGGGTTTTTTGAACAGCCCCACAGAGAGGATAAAAAGCGTGGTGGATTCGGTGTTTAGACGTTACATTTTCGCAAGTTTTCCGGCGATCTAAATCTGTATAAATTTTAGTCGATCAGTTAAAAATATTGTAATTATTTAGTTTTTAAGTGTTGACAACATAAACCGATCCGCTATAATAGACCACGTAAAGCGACCGCATGGTGCGGTGGCAGTTAGTATATAGGAGATCTAGCGATGTTCAAATTTTTAAGATTAAAAGGCGCAGTATTGGAGCTGCGGCACCGTGTAACGGGTAGCCTCGTTCATGTTTTGGATCTAGGTGATAAATACCGCCTAATGGCAGGCGATAAAAAAGCCAACTTTGCAAAATCCGCTACGCTTTTAGAAGTGTTATCGGTCGCCGACCACATGGCGGAAGCTGAAAAATAATTTAACTTTTTTTTTTACTAATAAGTGTTGACAATTTAAAAGCAAAAAGCGATAATGTTAACACTTGATAAGCACTAATCAAATCTAACTAACAGAGGGATCGAAGCGATGAAAAGCACTTACGACAAAATTTACATTATAGCAGTTATAACGGATCTAAATGGCAAACCTTGCACTGAATCGGGAACGGGTGGGATTTTCCCCGTTGATAATCGCCTTTCATATGCGAATAAAGTGTTAGCCGGAGAGAAAATTATTTCAGCTTACAAAAAGAACAAACCGCACGTTCAAGGCTTTATTTTAAGCACTCTTAGAAATAAGCCCGATTATGTGAATAGTTTTTATCGTGTTTAATAAGCAATCTATCGCCATAAGGAAAAATAAAATGAATTTGGAAAACGTATTTGTAAGACTAAAAAACGATGTAAACGGCAATCCACGTTATTACGTGGGCGCCTACGACCTGGCCGCCTTGGTTGGTGTTCGTGCCGACCAGTTGCCACGATTTGCAGGAAAAACCGGCTTTAATAAATACCGTGGTAAACGTTACGGCGGTGGATATGTAGTATCAAGCTACAATCTCGACCAGTCGGTAAGCTATTTGTGCTCGCAAGTAGACTTCGTTAGATCTAAAGAATAGGCAGATTAAAGGGATCTAATACGCTACGGCTAGATCCCTTTTGTAAGTTTATTCATGACAAATTAAGATAAGGAACTTAAAAAATGAAAACAGAACTTTTTAGAACGCTAAAACGTGAAGAAGACGGGCGCAGAATCAAAATTTTAACACGTTGCAACCGTGAGCAGGTCTATCGCTACACGGTGCAGGTGGTGGAGCTTTATAAATATAATGGCTTGCCGGTGGATAACTTTATCAAGTCTTTCCGCACGCTAGAAGAAGCGGAAGCCTATTTTGAGGTATGCTTCGCCGATTTAACAACAGGCGCCCGCCTCGAAAAAGCCGAGGCAATTTTGCGCAGAATTAAGAGTAAGATCTACGCTTTCGAAAATTCCTGTGATGATTTTGCGCCTCGTAGTTGGAGAAAAGCAGAGCGCAAAGTGCGCCGATGGTTAGATCGCCACATTCCTAAAAAAGTGGTGGAGCGTCGGGACTGGATGGACTGCTATTTATAAAGAGGGCAGAAAAATGAATGAGAAATCTTACGAGATTAATGTTGACGTTGTGGATCTTGCGTATCCACTACAAATTGAGCGAGAAATACGCCTCCGCAGCCGATTAGTAGCGGTTTGCGGTAAGAAGGCGATGCACATGGTGTTCACGATTGAAGGGCGTAAGAATGGGCGATTTGGGTCGGCTTGTGAATTTATCGACCTGCCGGAAGGTGCGTTACTGCCCGATGGTGAGCCTGTGTATCGCAAGATGTTGGATGCCTTTTGCAAACTGTGGGATCGTGAACGTGAAGATAAGAACACAGAATTTCTTAGCTTTCGTATTTCATTGATGGATTATGACGTAGTCGATCCTTATAAAGACGTGTTCACAATTAAAGCGAAAGAGGAATATGAAACGCCTGCTGATAAGTTAGAGAATTATAAAGGCGAAAAGGAAGTGAAGCGTAAATTTTTTAACACTTTCGGGGAGGCTGGTTTGTATGAAAGTTATTTACGTGCTGAAAAGGGTGTAACAATCCATAAGATTAGCAATGCGAATCCAGGTGGCTTTATTTTGGAATGGGTGGAGGTATAGGGCATGGATAGAATCTATATTATGGCGGTGATTAAAGACTTGAAGGGCAAGCCTTGCACTGAACTAGGAACAGGAGGGATTTTTTGGGTAGATAATCGATTATCCCGTGCGAATATGGTGTTACGCGGTGAAGAAATTATCGCTAAATACAAAAAACAACGGCATCACGTGATCGGCTTTGTGTTGAGTTACTATCGGAATAAGCCGGATTATGTAGAGAGTTTTTATGCGGTAAATTAAAAGTTGAAGGGGAAAAAGGAATGCAAGAGGTATTAGTTGCCGTGAGTAAACACGGGCTATCGGTTGAGGAATTGACGGGCATCCGTGCGCTAAATGGTAAAGTTTATGATTGCATTGAGCAATTTTATGAGGGCATCGATGAAGCACTAAGTGCGCCAGGTGCAACCGTGAAAGTTATTTTTGGGAATGCGACAGACTGGGCGAAGTTTTTAGGGAATGAGCCATTTAATAGTGAATATTACATTTATTTTACGATCAAAGTGAAATATCTAGCAGGTAAGGAGTAAGAAAAATGATTACATTAAAAGAAGAAAGCCTAATCGTAGGTGGCGTTGACCGCAAAATTGATAAAATCGCCGAGAAAGTGTTCGAGCTATTAAATGAACGATTAAGCGAAGCTGTGGGGCAGTACGGGTGCGATTTGCATAACTACTTGTTCAACGAGGAACAAGCCTTTATCTACCACCACACGGCTGAAGATGCTTGCGAACGGGTAGGCGTGTTTAGTGCGATTCGCCTAGTTAAAAAGTATGAAGAAGATCAGTTTGGTGAATCTAATACTAAGATCGAACCGTGCGATGTCGCTAATATGCTGGTGTATATCTATGGGGAATATTTGTTACAGGCAAGCGACGCTGTGGATGAGAAGCAGTGGGATCGTGAGATGACGGCAAAAGATGGTACACGGCTGGTTGTGTTACCGGAATGGTGTGGCGCACCTGCGAAAGACGTAATGCGCCAAGTATATATTGATATTGAAGAAATTATCCGTGCGATTCGGATAGAAAACGTGGAGATCTAAAAAATGAGTAATTCAATAGTGCTAAAAGGCGAAGAAGCCTACAAAAGAATGGCGGAAATAATTTTCGACGCGTGTTCGTTACTGGTAAATATTAAGCTGACCGAAGTAGTAGCGATGGCTTCGTTTAAAGCCGGGATACAAACTCAAGACAACTCACAGAAACCTGGTATTTTTACGATGCACGATGGCGTGTCGCTAGGGGACAGTAGCATGGTATTTCGACGGATGATGGGAGAGGAGTTAGGCCCTATTGTAAAGAAATATGTTAGCGTTGAGAAAATGTGTCCATTCCAAGTCATTAAAGAATTTGCTCAATTAGTTGACGGCATCACATTCGAATTTATCTAGGGTGGCGATATGGCTAAGAGTAAGAACCGGCGGAAAGACGGGAAGGTCGTTAAGGTCGATCATAAGCAACGTTATAGACGGATGCTGGCGACTGAAATCAAAGACTTGATGGTATGTAATATCGTCGATAGACGTGAGGTAGTTGACGGGGAACTACGAACCTCTATGACTCCACGCACACTGGTGTATAACCGCAGACTAAAAAAGGTTGTACCAATCACAAAGACGCAGGAGGAAGGCCTTAGAGCTGAGCGTTGGAAGTGGAACATTCAGACCGGGGTGGTGTGTCGCAAGCAAGACGGCACCGTATATCTTGATCGTGAAATGAACACGCAGACTATCTCAGAAGTATTGCTGACGGAAATGAACGACCATGTAACGAATATGCTGGTCGATGCGTGGACGCAGGCTAACTCTTTACACGCGCTTACGATGTTTTGGGTAGCCTGCCCGTATGAAATCGAAGACATTCCACAAGAAGCCGTGTTAGCACCGATGTGGGCCTTTAATGTAACGGGAAATATGTTGACCCAGTATGAGCAGGAAACGCCTAATTTAGACGTTATCCACTTCCGCACTGACTATCTTAGTGAATATGTGGAGTGGTTTAATAATCAACCTAAATTCGCTAAACGTGTGAAAGAGTTGCGTAATGTGCGGTACTGGTTTGCAGCAGGTGAAGGCAAAATGAAGAAGGGTGAGCTCTCCGAATACCGCCAACGTCTAATTGAGAAGACCGCCATTGAAGATCCAAGTTTTGGGTATGAGAAATTCAATCCGTTCGCTACGGTGCAAGGCTTTATTAATTGGGGTGAACACGTAGGGCGCATGGACGGGGTAAAAAGCGGAAGACTACTGAGCTACTTTGAAGAAGTCCCACCATGTTTAAAAGTCTATGTGACCCTTGAGTATGACAACGGCGAAGTGAACAAAATCTTGTTTTACAACGAGGAGGGAATGAAACGTGCAGAGACAATCTATGATTAGAGACGGTCAACCGGCATACAAGGTCGTAGTTGAAGGCGGTGTTGAGAAGGTTGTTTACGTGGAGAAGTTTTGAACGTGGGCTGAGATGTATGCGATGCCGTTTAAAGAGCCGGTAACACTTGGTGTGTTTGCTACCAAGGAAGAGGCGGAGGCTCACTGCGGGACGACCAAGAGTTTGCTAAATTGAAGTTATAATCGTTGCAAACTAAAAAGTAAAAAGTTATACTTGCACTATGTTATTATTTAACGGTGTTAGTATGGAATCAAAATTTATGTTACAGCTCCCAAAGAGTCTGAGAGCTGACATTAAAAGAGAAGCACGACGACAAGGTATAACGATGAATGACTATATCGTAACCGTGCTTACTCAATTTGTTGATATACAGAGAGGACAACGTGAGCGAAAGAAAGATTAAGAAACTTTCCGAGCGAGTTAAAACCAAGTTAGTGCAAGAAGGTGATTGCTTGATTTGGAAAGGTGCGATGGTGGGTCAATCACCAGTCATTGGGGTGCGACAAGAAGACGGTAAATACCGAAACTTAAATATCCGTGCCTTTCGTGGAACGAAAATCTATGAAGGTACAACATTAACCACCATCTTTAAAACCTCATGTGGTAATCCACGTTGTGTGGCGAAAGAACATATTATCTTAGGTTCACCTTTAGCAGGGCGTACTTTCTTCCGTGCCGGCGCGAAGAAAAACATCATGGAGGTAAATAAAAAAATCTTCGACCTAGCCGTAACGGTGGCAGCCGAAGACATGGCGGATGAAGTGGGTCTCGCGCCGACGGCTATTCGTAAAATCTTAGCAGAGAACACGGCGATGTATCCGTACTTTACTATCCGCTTGGCTGAGCATTGTAACCTTGAAGACGTAGCGGAGTTTAATGGTACACAGAATGCAGCGCGCGAATACTTCAATATCTCGCAGTTCGCTTGGCGTTTTGTTAAGGGCAATAAAATGCAAACTGTCCTCGATGAAGAAATGTACATCAAGTTGTTGGATGAATGCGAAGTACGTGGCCCACACCTTGTTTGGGTAGGTGATACAGCTGGTGGTACACCGGTGAGCGGTGCGTTGGGAAGTAAACGACGTGATGCGTTTAAACTGTTAGTGGCCGCTGTTCATGGTGGGTCTAAATCACACTTAGTTGAAGGCTGTAGTTGTGGATTCGAAGGGTGCATTAATCCATTCCATGTAGGAGTAAAAGCATGAACTTTTTGAATAAATTAAATCCATTTTACTGGAAAAAAGTGGCGGATAAGTGCAATGCACTTACGACGGATCTAGTGAATAAGAATACACACCTAACCGCGTCTAATGTTGCGCTAAAAGAAGAATGCAGAGCCTTACGTCAAAAGGTAGAAGCTTTCAATGTAGATTTAGCCAATCGCCTTAGCGTTGAGGATTCTGAGTTAGCGAAGCGCATCGCAACCGGGGAGGTGAGTGCCTTTGAAGCTAAACTACTTTTAGACTTACGCCTGTTACGTGATGAAACCGATAACGCCAATGAATATGCGCGGTACGCACAGGAAATGTTGACGGCGGAGCAACAAAAAGTCGCAGAACTACAAGCCACCGTTGATCGACTACGTAAACAGAACGATAAATATTTTGAAATTTTTGCTGGCGTAGGAAAAGATGAAGGCATCCTCCTTACAGCGTCGCACCGTGGGAAGACGATTGTGTTAGATTCACCGGATGTAGAGGAGAAGTAGAGATGGTTGTTGACTCATTTAAAGTTGAATTACTTCAAGTTAAGGAACTTAAGGAATTAAAGAGAGAGGCTTCAACTGAAACGGTAGTAAAGTACATCCGTAGTGCGATAGGTGAGAGCTTTATGAAAGATACGTCGATCTTCATAGAGGATGGTGTTTTTACTAAGGCTGGATGCACCGATCGATCTCTCGTATATAAAGAGCTGAAAGAGAAAGGTTATAACTTCACAGAGATTGCGCCAGCACGAGGAGAGCAAGGCGGAATCGTGGTAAGTGGGTGGTAACGTGGAACGTACATTGATTACCCTAGACTTTGAGACCTACTACTCAAAGAAAGAAAAGTACTTCTTAAAAAATAAGAACTCCGGCCTTACTATCGAACAATATATCCGTAACCCAAAGTTTGAGCCTATCGGGTTGTCGGTAAAAGTAGGCAACAGACCGGCAGAATGGTTATGCCCCCATGAGATCGAGGATTGGGTAAAACACGTTGAAGTCGCTTACGGTTGGGATAATGTACGTGCCATCGCACACAACGGGCGATTCGATATGGCGATCCTAGGTTGGGTTTACAACGTTTACCCCGGCCAGATAGCTGATACAATGCTAATGAGCCGTGCGCTTCAGTTGTGGGATAGCCACTCATTGGATAACGTTACCCAACATCTAAAAGACCGTTACGGATGGGGTATCGTGCGTGACGCAGACGGCAACACAACATGGGGCAAACTGAGCGCAGAAGACTTACTCGTCTCGCTAAGCAAAGGTACAGAAGTAGTCGACGCAGACGGTAAACACTTAATGGACTTTACCGATGAAGAATACGATCGCTATGCCACCTACGGTAAGACCGACGTGGACTTAACATGGTCGGAGTATAACTGGTTCATGAAATTTGCTGCGTTCCCTGAGTTGGAGATCGACGTCATGACTGCGACGATTGAAACCTTTACTTACCCTGTGGTTGAGCTTCACTTGCCGGTGCTAAATGAAGTTAAACGTGTCGTAAACGGTAAGCGCGACGCACTCTTAGCAAAAGTGGGAGCAACGCTTACAGACTTACGCTCCGATGATAAGTTTGCTGAACTCCTACGTGGGTTAGGCGTTGAGCCACCAACGAAAGTCAATGCAAAAGGGCGGACGAAGTATGCGTTTGCTAAGAAAGACTTAGATTTCTTACGCTTGCTTGAACACGAAGATCCAAACGTGGTTGAACTTGTGGAAGCCCGTTTAGGGAATAAGTCTTCGCAAGCCGTAACACGTGTAGAACGATTTATTGACCTCGCTTCTCGTGGCCCAATGCCTATGCCGTTAGAGTATTACGCAGCACACACGGGCCGATGGGGCGGGGCGGACGCAGTTAATGTCCAGAACATGAACCGTAACCAGCTCGTCGACCAGTCTACACCGGCAGGGACGAAAGTTTTCTACAAAGACACAGCGGATGCCGTCGTGGCGGTGTTACCTGATAACAAAGTTCACCTTGCACGTGCCGGTGTTGTGGAAAACGACGAAGAAGAACTCCACATCATGGGCCTTCGCGATGCAATCAAAGCGCCGAAAGGTAAAAAACTTGTGGTGCTGGACTGGAGCCAAATTGAGTTGCGGTATAACAGTTGGATTTGGGGCGAGGATTGGATCTTAGACACGTTAGTAAGCGGTAAAGACGTTTATAAAGTAACGGCAGCGATGACCTACGGCATCGAGTACGGGGAAGTTAATAAGTCTCAACGGTTCGTTGGTAAATCGCAACAATTAGGTCTAGGTTATGGTGCCGGTAAGAACGGGCTTATCGTTGTAATGGGTAAACGTTCAGAAGAATTTACCGAGCAACAGCTACAGTCCTTTGTGAACTCTTATCGCCAGTCAGCTCCGAATATCAAACGCGGTTGGGACAAGTGCAAAACGATGTTAAATGCGATGGTACAAGGCATCAACATCGAGCTAGGTGATAAGCATGGTCTTTATTACTCGTTAGGGAATAAGATTATGCGTCCTAATGGAATGGGGTTGACTTATCGTGAGGTACATCACCGGCCAGGCGAAATGGGTAATGAGTTATGGTTCTGGGGTAAGAACAAACAGACCAAGAAACATGATTGGGAAAAGACGTTCGGCGGAAAAATTACGGAAAACCTCTGCCAGGCCTCTTGTAGAGACATCGCAGCCGAGAAAGTGGTTAATCTCCGCTATAAGTTCTTCGAGAAAGGTTGGACACGTGACGACGCTCACATTGTGATGACGGTTCACGATGAAATTATTGTGTGCTGTAAAGACGAACTGGCAGAAGAAGTGTTCGACGTTATGCAGGATGTGATGACGAAGTCTACCGGTTGGTACGCGTCGCTTCCGTTAGCGGTAGATGGTTCAATCGCGCAGCGCTACGGGTGTGCCAAATGATTGTGTGGGCATTATTTGACAGCGGAAACGGTTGCTATACACAAGCGTTCAAGCAGTGGGTAGCAAGCAAGCAAGCAAGCAAGCAAGCAAGCGATCATCGTATATTTCCTATCGGAATCGACGTAAATGGACGTAAGGGTGATTTTATTGAGCTTAACTTAGCAAATTATAGCGACCTGTTTGGCGATATAACGATGTTCGAAACATTAGATCAGTTACCTGAGCCTGATTTAATCATCGCAAGCCCACCATGTGAAAGTTGGTCTGTTGCGAGTTCGATGTTTAATGGTAATGCTAGTTGGAAGAAAGGCACTTGCTACGCACTAGGTGAAACGTCGTTTATTCCACGGGGCCGCCGTGAATATAAGATGAAGTCAGCGAGTGGTAGAGAGGTGCAATTCAAGTTTAAGCGTAGTTTTTTGCAACGCATAAATGGAGAGCTGACAGCGTTTAATACGATAAGAATTATAGCTAGATACAAACCAAAGGTATTTGTTATAGAAAATCCGAAGCTAAGTCGTATATGGAAATATATCGACGAAGTATTAGGTGTAAAAATACCTTATCGCAATGATACGTATTATTCAGCGTATGGGTTCGATATACATAAGCCAACTAGCTTTCACAGCAATATAGACTTGGGGCTTATAGACGAAAAGAGGGGAGTAGCTAAAAAGTGGAATGATATAAGTAGAGATTACAATATTAGATCAAATATACCACTCCCCCTAATAAAACACATCTATGACGTTGTAGAGGAACGGTTACGAGATGATTAAGCTCTTATATGAGAGAACAACGCTCGATGGGAAGCCTAGTCTTGTACTAGACATTCGTAAAGCGTTAGGTATTAGAAAGGACGTCGTGTTAGAGGAAGAAGAAGCGTTAAACCACTTCCGCCGGTTTATTTTAAAGATTCATGTACCGTATTCTTTTAATAAAGCGTCCTTTTTCCAACAGAAATTAATGGCAAGTTCTTTGCCTATAACAAAGGTATGGATATTAAGATGATTAAAATTCAATTTTCACTCCTCGCTGATGTCGTCAACGATACCTTATTACTGGAGCAGATCGTTAAGAAATTAAATCTCCACGGTCTTGGTAGTAAAGTTACTTTAGCAAAGAGCTACGAATGGCCTAGCCACAGTCGTGAGCTACGTGTGGACATAAGACCTTACGCCGGACAAGAGCGCGACATGGCGAAGAAGTTACGCCAGTTGGAACAAAACGGTAAATCAATGGTTAATGCGGTGATGATAATCGCAGAATTAGATAAATAGGAGCAACTATGATTGAGAATAATGTCGTTATTCGTTTTACTTCTTCACTTAATGCACGTGAATTATTAGACCTAGTTTTCGAAACCCATAAGGCAATGGGCTTAAGTTTATTGAATCGAGAGGTCGTAGGGTTAAAGACTTCTCCGCAACCTAATGAATATAGTTTGGTTATTAACTTAGTGTTAACCACCCGTCAAGAAAAAGTCCTTAGAAGCCTATTTAAACGACGTGAATATAAAATCACGTGGAGCGACTTTGATAACATGGAGAGCTAAGATATGGCCGCGAAGATTAAATTTACAAGTACCGCGCCTGATACTGCGCTACGTAGCCTAGAACGTACGATCATGGCGATGTTAGGGTACAGCGAACGTAACGAGGGGCTAGTTAAGGTTGAGAAACTGGATATGGTGCATGATTATATCCTTGTACTAGACTTTCCGTTGACTAAGCAAGCAGAGGAGGCTATTTACTTGGTGATGCGGTGTCCTGAGTTTGAAGTTCAATGGAATGAGTTAAATGAGGAATATAGAGGATGGTAGAAATCACCTACAAACGTCGGACGGAAGACCATTATAAACTCGATTTTAAATTTTGGCGTGTTTTTGATACTGACAAAGTTGTTACATTCGAGAACTTAGACACTGGCAGATATGCGGATGGAGTGCTACTTGAATTGGTAGATGGAAATGAGCTACGGGCCGTAACACAAACATTGTTTTCGCAGATGAAAGCGATAAAAGTTGCGGTTGAACCACCGGCGATTAGCGTTATTGTTAAGTTACTAGATAACAAACTTGATTCTGTTTTTGCACCGGCTGATTTTTTAAACGCGCTCTGTGAAGCGATGGACTTCGACGGTACAGACCAAGTTAATTATCCAACGTGGGTAGGGGAGCGAGGAAGTAACCTATGTGCGTTTATGATCGAAAAAGGTCATCAGCCTATCGACGTTTTACTGAATAATGCAGCGAAATGCTTCGAGGGGTTAGATGCCACGTTATGCGCCGTGTCTTCGCCGGAGGGGATTGTGATCTACGACGTAGAATCGATCCGCGCACTAGACCCACAGTTACCACCAACGAATTAAAGGAGCGTAGGAAATGGAAGCACTGTTTGCCGTAGGTATTATCGTAGGCGTGGCCCTTATAGTTAAGAGTATTAAAGTCGCCAGCGTAGCGATGATCATACTTGGATCTGTCTGTATGACAGCGAATTTGGGAAATTTACTTATGCGTAAGGATTAAGAATGACAAAACAACGAAGTGTTATGAACTCCATTCGTGGCAGTAAGACAGCACCGGAAGACAAAGACTTTTGGGCCACACCGAATGAGATTTATAACGGGGCATTAAAGTATTTCGTACAAAAGGGGTTACTCGACCCACAATCTGTTTATGTTGGCGATGTATGCGCTAGTAAGCATAACACTAAGCATGAACGGTTCTTCACTGAGGAACAAGACGCGCTACAGCAAGACTGGATTAAGTTCGTTAGTGCTGTACGGTGTAACGGGGTGTTATGGTGCAACCCACCATATAGCAGAGGACAGAAGAAACACTTTATCGCAAAAAGCATCCATTTCGCTGAAAATATTAAGTTCGATGGGGCTGGGGTAATCATGCTACTACCGGCTGACACATCGGCAGCGTGGTTTAGTACGTGTGTTAAGCACGCCAAAGCGATTGCGTTTATCTGTAATGGGCGTATCAGTTTTATCAACAACAGTACCGGAGAACGGACAGACGGTAACAATACCGGTAGCGTACTGGTGCTGTTCGCTAAACGCGATGACGATCAAAAAGTAGCGCGTACTTTATACGTAACGCGTAGTAAATTAGAAGAACTTGGTAAGGAGTAGCAAATGGCTAAGTTTCTCGAATTCAAAAACTATGCGACGAAAAGCGCAGTTTTAATAAATAAAAGCGCTATTATATCAGTAAGCCCTCACCATAACCTTCCTGCGTCAGTGTTAAGGCTACGTTATAACAAAGAATTCAACATCGCGGAAAGTGTAGAAGAAGTTATTGCAAAGATGAAAGGAGAGGATAATGAATAAGTTTATTCAACTAAAAGAGCATTTGGCTGACAACGTGTATGTCATCAATCCAAATAATATCATCGTATTTAACGAAGACTTACGTTGGGGAGGAACATTAATACGGATGCAAGATAGCGTACAGCTACACGTAAGAGAAAGCGTAGAAGAAATTATTGCAAAAATAAACGGAGTAAACGATGACTAAATACGTCAAAAAACCAGTAAAAGTAAACGCATGGCAACTCACAACCGAAAACGTCGAAGCCGGTATGCCGGACTGGCTAGACTTAAACAAGGTTCATATCTTCAATGGTGGCGCACCTTTCGCTGAAATCGACACTCTAGAGGGTTTAATGACAGCGGCTTATGGTGATTACATCATCCAAGGTGTTAAGGGTGAATTTTACCCTTGTAAACCAGATATTTTCTTGGCGACGTATGAGAAGGCACCTGCGTTATTAAAGAACGGAGATGAGGATTACTCTAAGTTGGACGACATCACCATTGCTACTAAATTAAACGCAGCGCGAAGTGCTTATGAACGGTTGAGTAACATAACGTATAAACGTACGATTGAAAAGCAAGTAGAAGGTAAAGGCGTTGTGTTCGGCAAGAGCGTAATCACGATCGAAGGGATGAAAGGCGAATACTTAGTCGCGAATATGGCGACGCAACTATCTCGCGCTTCGTATGTTCCGTTCCCGATGCTTGCTCTCCATCGCATTAAAGTGAATGGCGAGGTGAGTAAGTCGTTACAATACACCAATCAAACCCATCCGGTCATCACCGTGGTAGGCGAATATACTGAAGGTACAAAAGGAGGCGTTGTATATGACTAAGCGCGAACGCCAAGTGGCGAAGATGATTACTTTCGGTATGATCGCGTTAGCTGTACTAGCTGCGTGTACAGACGCGCAACGTGATCGTATTTTACGGTTTAATAACGAGACCGATATTATGTGTTTTTCTGGGTCAGCTACACCGGTGTTTACCGACAGATCTACGGGGCGCGTGGAATACACAGAGAACGGTGGCGGTGTTTATTACAAAAGTAAAAACACAGGTAAGTTTGTACAGTTATATATGGACTGCGTGATTACAGGGGAATAATAGTATGACTAAACATTTCATGGTAGATATTGAGACGCTATCTACCGCAGTAAATGCGGTGGTATTAAGTGTCGGTGCGGCTGAGTTCGACCCATTTACCGGTAAAATAGAGCGTGAGTTCTATCGCGAACTCAGACTAGATATGCAACGTGGTCGGCATATTTCAGGAGATACCGTTCAATGGTGGGCCAAGCAGTTAACAGAAAATAACGCGGATAATATCTTAACGAATCCTAATTCGAAAAAACTTGACCCTCATAATGCCATGTTCAGCTTGGCAGAGTTTTTTAAATGCAGTACTTATGGGGTTACTACGCCGGAAGAATACGAAAATATTGAAGTGTGGGCGTGCGACCCTGACTTCGACTTGGCAATCTTAAGTAACTTATATGAATCATTATACCTAGTGGTACCGTGGAAGTTTTGGAATACTCGTTCGGTGCGCACGGTGCGAATGCTAAATAAAATCGCCGGTATAGAGGTGCCTGTACAACCTGTTACGCATAATGCGTTGGAAGATTGCATCCGACAAGCGAAAGAAGTATCTGCTATGCTATCTATGTTGCACCGCTTAGGTCAAAATAAACAAAACCTCATTAATGCTTATGACGGTTTGGCAGCGTGCCGTAAGTTAAAAAATGAAAATCACTTACTGCCTAATGTGGATAATGTGCTGTACCAAATCGGAAAAACATTTAGCTTACCGGTGGAAGTGGAGCAACAATGAAATTAATGCCCCAATCGCCTTCGTCTGTAAGCACCTATAATACCTGCCCGAAGCAGTACTATGCGAAGTATATTTCGAAAGAGGTGAAGTTCCAGTCTACGAAAGAAACGGAGCGTGGTACGCGTTGGCATAAGCACTTAGAAGATCGCCTCCGTGCGAAGTTAGACTTACCTGCTGAGACCGCACATTTTGAACCTTTAATCCGCCGCCTTGAGCTGATGAAAGGAGAGAAGTTAGCGGAGACTCAGTTCGGTATCACGGTAGACTTCAAGCCGTGTGATTATAAGCAGCGATGGTATGGTGGTACGGCAGACGTTGTAGTGCTTAATCACGAAGAACGCAAAGCGGTTATCTTCGACTACAAGACCGGTAAGGTCAAGGACAACGAAGATTTCCGTAAGCAGCTTACAAACTATGCACTCATGGCATTTATCGCTTATCCGCATATCCAGCAAATTCGCGTGGCGTATATCTTCTTAGACGCGATGCAATTTAGTCCGATTGAACACGGAAGAAAAGGATTACTGTTCAAACGATCTGATATGGAACAGATGAAAAGCGATTTGTCTTTAGACATCGATCGCATTGCTCACTCTACGGAAAGAAACGAATGGCTACCGAACCCTAGTGGTTTGTGTCGCCCTAACAAACCAACGGTTAATGGTGGGAAACCTTGGTGCCAAGTTAAGTCCTGCCCTTTCTATAACAAAAGGTAAAAAACTATGACAGAACAAAAATCTCCACAACAACGCTACGCCGATTTCATTAACAAAATCCGTGCGCAGTTTAATAAGAACGCAACGCACTTACAGGCAGCCGACAGTCGCTTGGAAGCGCAGGACTACGAAGGCTTCTTAGCGCATTACGCCGGCTTGGATAAAGAAACGTTACTTGAAATCGTACAAGCGCAGCATATCAAAGTAAATGAGACATACGGCCTTATGATGCAACGCCAACAAAACTTGGAAGTCATCCTAAAAGACTTAGTTTACTGTAAAGATTTAGAAGACTTCATGAAGCTTAAGAAAAAAGCTATGGCGATTGAGATGGCTAACCAACTTCGCCAACAAGGTATGAGCGAAGCAGACATCGTGAAAGCCGTCGAAAAAGCAATCGCCGGTGAACCTTCTATCATTACCCAGCAGTAGGTGGTTTATGACTTTACATGAAAAATTCTTAGAGTGGCATTTTCGCCAATATCCGCCTGAGCATCATCACTTTGAATACGACCAGTACACGAATGGTAATTTTAAAGATTGGCGTGTACAAAATCGATGGGAAGCCTTTCAAGGCGGATATGAAGCGACGAAGCAAGAGGAAAACGAACGATGAATAAGTTAGACATCGCTATGAGCGAAGACCCTTGGTGGCGAGGTTTTAAGTTAGGTGTGTTCATAGGTATGGTAGTTGGATTCATTCTTGTAGGAATTTCGGGGTAGATTATGGCTAAACAAACACCGGAAGGGAAAGTCAAGAAGAAACTATTGGACTTTCTAAAATCGCTAGGTGGCGATTGCTTTTATTATATGCCGGTACAAAACGGTATGGGGCAGACCGGTATTCCGGATGTAATGGCGATTATTAAAGGGGTGCCGTTTGCGTTTGAGTGTAAGGCTACACCTAAACAACAGCCTACCGTCTTGCAGGCTTATGCACTAGATCGTATTCATAAAGCGCGCGGTTTTGCGTGGGTGGTAGACAACGAAAGTGTCGACCTCGCCATATTCTACGCGAAAGAATTAAGCAATGCCGCAAGCAACAACGGGACGTACGGTGATATGGAAGACCTAGACGCATTGAAAGAGCATGAACACGCTAAGGTTCTCTATCGCTGGAAAGACAAACTTGAGCCTGTGGAGTTCGACGGTGAGTGATGAGCAACTAATTCTTTCTCGTCAGCGCGTTAAAAACTTCGGTGAGGTTTTTACACCTTCTAAGGTTGTAAAGGAAATGTGCGACTTGATTCAAGCGGAGTGCTACGATGAGAAGAACACGTTTTTAGAGCCGAGCTGTGGTACAGGTAACTTCCTTGTGGAGATACTTTCTCGTAAGTTAAGTACAATTATCGCAGATGGCGACAGCGATAAGGAGACAGAGGAGAAGTTTTATATGGCATTGGGATCTATATATGGCGTAGATCTTCAAGACGACAATGTAAAACAATGCCAAAGTCGGTTACAAGAGTTAGCTGAAACAATGGCGTATGGTATAGGGTTATCCATCTCAAAAACGGTAGTTAGTTCTATCCTTCAAAGTAATATCCGATGCGCAGACGCGTTAAAAGACACGGTGCTATTCGCTAAAGTTAGTGTGAACAAAACAGGTGTAGTTCTAAAATATCACGCAGTGAACTTACAAAATGGAAATTCAGAGTATAAGTTTTCGGTAGGGGTGGCGGTATGGCACTTGTAGTTAAGGATAAAAAAGCCATAGTCCTAAAGGTGAGAGACCCTTCAAAGTACACGGAAGTACTTTCACAAGCCGGTATTAAATTTAAACAAGACGGTCATAACCTGGCCGTCAAACATAATGTCGATACACATAAAATCCTTGGTAATCTCGGTGCTAAACTCGAAGGTCTTGAACCTATGCGAGTGCAGTACGCCTATCCTAAGTTACACGGTATGTACGACCCGATGAAGCACCAAGCAGAGACAGCCGTTTTTGTCTCGCAAAATCCGAAGGCGTTTGTACTTAATACGCAACGTACCGGTAAAACTGCGAGTTGCCTATGGGCGGCTGACTATCTTATGAAAGAAGGTATCATCGACAAAGTATTGGTGTGTTGCACCGTGTCGAACTGTGGCACGTGGCTTAATGAAGTCAATGCCATATTCGCTAACCGTTGGGCGATGGTAGCACGTGGTAGTGCGTCGGTTAGACGGTCTGTTCTACGTCAAAAGTGCGACTTTCATATTATCAACCACGACGGAATCAAGGTGGTGGCGGATATTTGGGACAACTACTTAACGGATAAGACGCTCCTTATCATCGACGAAGCTCGTTTGTTCAGTGACCCGAAATCAGATCGCTGGGCGGTGATGAATGAGATGGCGACAAAGTGTAAGTACGTGTGGGCCTTAACAGGTACCCCACTATCTGGTGGCCCAGTGGCAGCGTATGGATTTATTAAGTTAGTCGCCCCTCACCGTGTACCAAAAACAGTCGGAGCTTGGCAAGCCGCTACCATGTTCAAGGTTGGTGAGCGGAAGTGGGTACCAAAGCGTGGCTGGGAAGATATAGTGTTTAATGCACTACAACCTGCGATTCGCTTTAACGCTGATGACGTATTAGACCTACCACCGTTACAGATGATGTACAATGAGGCGGAGCTTACACCGGATCAGCAAAAGGCCTATGACAAGCTCCGTAACGAGGGGGCGATTCCTCTTCGCGAGGGTAAAGTATCAGCAGCCAATGCAGGGGTGTTAGTGTTTAAATTGCTACAGACCGCAGCCGGCGTAGTTAAGTTAGACCAAGATGGCGACGATGATACCGCGGTGTTGAAATTGCCACCAAAAGGACGGCTTAAAGTGCTTGACGAAATCATCCAAGGCACCGACAACAAAGTTATTGTGTTTGCGAGCTTTAAAGCTGTGGTAGATTTACTCCAAGAACACTGTAACAAGAAGTATGGTTCGGTGTGGATCGATGGTCGTGTAACCGGTAAAAAACGTGACGAAGTCGTTCATAAATTCCAAACTGACCCAAACATTAAAGTATTAGTGGCACACCCAAAGACCACTTCGCACGGGTTAGAATTCGCGGTGGCAGATACGATTGTGTGGTTCACGCCACACCATAGCTTAGAGCTTTACGATCAAGCGAATAAGCGCATTCAGTCTAAGCTACAGAAAAACAACATGGGTATTTACCACATCTTCTGTACTCCGTTGGAGCAAGCAATTTACCGCAAGCTCGCCAATGGTAGTGAAGCGCAACAAAGTTTTCTTGAGTTATATAAGCAAGAAATTGGTTTACAGTAAAAATTTTTCAGTATATAATTACCGTACTTAACAACAAAGAGGGCAATTATTATGGCAGGAAAAGGTAAATTCCTTTATATTTTTTCACCCGGTATGTCTAACGAAGTCACGGACGAAGAACACCGTATCTATATTGGCGACAGCGCCAAACACATGGACGAAGGTACGCAGTATTTTCCGTTAAGCAACTTCTCTACTGACGACTTACTAAAACTTAAAGCACAAATTGCTACAGCATTAGAATGTCGCATGGACTTAGACGACGTAACTGAGAAAAACTTAGAAGCGTTAAAAACAAAACTGCGCAGCGCAAAAACAGAAGTCATCGCGCAACTAGCACGTCAAACATTAGATCGTTTAGACGTTGTGGCATCCGATGAAAAACGTGCGAAAACACGCTTGGCTATCATCGAGGACGAACTTCGTCATCGCATGGAAGAAGACGGTTCCGCAGAGATGAAATTTACAGGTGTACTTGGCGTTTCATATAAACCTGAGACAGTCTATAGCGTTGGCGAAGAAGGCTGGACGCCGGTGTATAGCTCTATCGTTGCGGACAGTGTAGCGCAACAACTCTCCGACGACGGTCTAGTTCGCGCAATCGCTAACAACCAAGACGTTGACGCAAGCACCGTTCGCGATATTGCAAACGACATTGTGGGAAGTATTCGCGATGGATTACGAAATGCGGAAGCATTTGCGATTTTACAAAAGCGTTTGACTAGTACAACGCTTAATGACTTAACTAAGCAAGGTTTAGATCTACCAAACGGGGTAGAGCAAAAAACATTGCAAAAACTTAAACTACGTAAACTTAAATAAATAGGAGTGATTATTTATGTCAAACTTAATGGTAATTGACATGGGTGCTTTACCCATCGCTTACGATGATGAATTGGCCCAAGAATTAACGAAAGACTTAACCGCAGGTCTTAGTGGTACTTTCAAACGTGCGCCACGTTTATCTATGGGTAATAGCGGGGATTGGGAACTTGTTACACCGGAAGGTGAAGCTATCGACTTAGGACGTTCAGTTAATATCGTCATCGTGGATCAACGTAATGTAAACTCGCGTATTCACTACGAGAAGTCTTTTGATAAACAGAAAGAAGAAGGTGAGTTCGCAGCACCGGATTGCTACAGTACAGACGGTCAATACCCTGACACAAGCGTGGAAAATCCACTTTGCGAAAGTTGTAAAGAATGTGAGTTCAACAAAATCAGCTCTAATTTCCAAGTGGGGAATGTCCCATGTAATACCTATCGACGCCTCATTTGTGTATTAGTGCAAGAAGATGGTACTTTCTCTGAGCCGGTAGTATTTGAACCTAAATATAAATCGCTATCTGAGAAAACAGTAGTACGTGAGCGATACGGTAGCTACAGTTGGTATATGCAGACTTTGACTGCGCAGGTGCATCCTGTAACGAAAAAACCTATGCCGATACCAACCCAATTCGTAGTAACACATTGTACGTCTCTACCGAAGATGGAAGTTGCCACCGTGAAGTTTGGTCTTGCGTCTAATGCGCAGGGTGGTTACTGGGTATTATCTAACGAACAACGCCAAGAAATTTTACGCTTGAAAGATAGCGAGGAAGTCCAAGAGTTGTTACGTCCGTTTAATGCAGCGTTTGAAAACCCTTCATCCGCCGGTCGAATCCCTGTGATTAACGTTGATATTGACGAACCGGAAGAACAACCTAAGAAAGAAGTCACGAAAGAACAGACCAAGAAATCAGCGCCGGCGAAGAAAGCTCCTGAGAAAAAAGAAGCACCTGCTAAGAAAGCGCCACCGGCTAAGAAAACTCGCAAGGTTGTGTTAGGTATGGAACACCCTGATGTGGTGAATACTACTGAGTATGACTATGCCGAATTGAAAGAATGGGCGGATGACGCAACGGAAGACGAAGTCCGTGAATTCTTAGCGGAAAACTTCCCTCAAGCATTAGAGCCTGTAGAAGTGGAAGTCGAAGAAACTAAAGAAGCTCCGGCGGAAGTGCCTGCGAAGAAATCTGCGCCTAAACGTAAGGTCGTGGAGAAGAAAGCCGAAGTGGCGGATAACGTGGTATCTAATGATAGCAACGTAGATGATGAATCCGTGAAACAAGCCGAAGCATTGGCGGAAGACTTAGGTGAATTTGACGACTAAGATTAACTTATTATAAAATACTTCGCGGTGAGAGCAGACTCACCGCATTTTCTACCAATAAAGAGGGCAATATCAATGACAAACTCAATCTCACGTACAGTATTCATAATGTTGTACCTACTTACATCTGCTTACCCGCATTTTAAATTGCCCGATTGCAGAGTAAGATCTGACTTTTGTTCGTAGGTGCAACATTATGAATACTTTAGAACACCTCTCTCGCATATTACCAAGCTCCGGACTCAAGGTTATGGCTGTAATGCAACAGCGCGTTGACAACAACGGAGACTTAGTATTCAAGGCAGACGGTTCCCCTTCGCTTACTACGCGCCATAAAACGTTTAAAACAGTAGAAGACTTAGCCAAACGTATTGGTCTTATGTCCCATTCCAGTAACACAGTTTACATGGCTTTGGGTGGCTTTGACCCTGAACGAAGTTTTATTGATAAAGAGTTCGAAGGTAAATCATATAAAGGATTCTCTCGCAGTGCGGACTTCACAATCGCTTTCAAAGCCTTTTGGCTAGACCTCGACGTTGGCGAGGATAAGTACGCGGAGAAGAAAGGTTATGCGACACAGTCTATGGCGATTGAAAAGCTATGGGACTTCGTCCATGCCATTGGGCTGCCTGACCCTATCGTGATTAACAGTGGTCGTGGTGTACACGCCTACTGGGCCTTGGAAGAAGAAATCGATGCACAAAGTTGGTTCAAGATGGCTAAAGTGTTTGACGCAATTATCAAGCACTACGGTCTCTACGCTGACCCTGCGTGTACAATGGATAGAGCGCGTATTCTACGACCGGTAGGCACCATTAACCATAAGAATGGTAAACGTGTAGAGCTAATTTCAGACGCACCGGACATACCATTCTCCGCTTTCGTAAATGCGCTTAAACCTTACTATCGCGAACACAAAGCGGAAATCGAAGCTATCAAAGTTAAAGTGGTTGAGTACGTCAAAAAAGACCCTTCCTCTTTCGTTGATCAAAAGCCTAAGCACGCTAAGTACTTCTTGAAACGCTGCCAAGTAGCGAACTTTACGCTATTCGGAGATAACCCCGTAGCTGAGCCGGTGTGGCGTGGTGTACTTGGTGTAATGCGCTACTGCGAGAATGCAGATAAACACATCGAGACCTTACGTCGCAAGTGTAAAACTCGCTTTCCGGAAACAACTCGCTTTGACGAAGACCGTACCGCAGAGAAGCTACAACGCTTTATTGATATGGATATGGGGCCTACGACTTGCTCTTACTTCCGACGTGAATGTGGAGAGCTATGTGAGGGTTGCCCTCATGCGATGGAAGGTAGAATAAAAACCCCTCTAACTTTAGCTGAACATTATGAAGAAATCCCCGTACCGCAGTACAACTTGGAGATCGGAGCGTTGGAATACCCAGTGCAATCGCAGAGCGCAAGCGAGGGAGAACGCGGAGATAAAGTCGCAGAGACTAGCGGAGCTACAAGTGCAGAATCGAGCAGTAACGGCAGCGGTAATGGCGGAAGTGATAGCACGCGTAATGATGGAACACCGCAACCACCGTTCCCGTACAAACGATCTAACAAAGGATTAGTTATCCAAGAGAACGACCAAGAGGTCGTGTTCTTCCAAGGCGACTTATTCCCAATCATGACAAAATTCGTAGAGGTCGTGGACGGTGAGCAGAGCGTCATGGTTAAGTATATGTTGCGCATTGGATTAAACGGGCAGTACCAAGAGATTTCGTTCTTCATGAAAGACTGGTACGCACCTGATCGCTTAAAACAACGCTTAGGTATGGCCGGGGTATCTATTAAAGATAAACACGTGATAACGCTCATTAACTACTTGCGCGCTTATCAGAACGAGGTTCAAGAAAAAATGACGGAAGTAAGACAGATGCAACACTTCGGGTGGGTAGATGACACCCAACAGTTCTTACTAGGTAACAAGCTCTATCAACGAGATGGCGTAGTTACTGTACAGCCACATCTTAACATTAAGAACTATTGTCGCTTGTTCCGCCAATCCGGCACATTAGAAGGATGGAAGAACTTAATGCGACGCTTGGCGACTTACGGGGCGGTAGAGCAACAGATCTGCGTGCTGAGTAGTTTCGGTACAACGCTTATGCGCTTTACTAACTACAACGGCATTTGGTTACACTTAATGACTAAACCGGGGTACGGTAAGACTACGACCCAAGAAATGATGAATGGTATTTGGGGACACCCAAGTGAGTTGCTCCTTAATGCGAAGGACACGGTGAACGCGATTGAGGAACGTTTTGGCCGCTGGTGTAATCTTGGCGTAACAATCGACGAGCTATCCAACCTCGACCCACGTGTTACGTCAGACCTACTCTTGGGTGTAACGCAAGGGCGCACAAAACGTCGCTTAGACACCAATATGCGTGAGCGTATGGATAACTTGTCTTGGCAACTTATGGTGCTATCGAGTGGTAACTTCTCGCTTATTGACCGGATTAATACCGCGAAAGAAGACGTAGCTGCCGAAATCTCACGTACATTAGAGTTTAAGTTACCTAAGCCTGTACTCTCCGTCCACGAGGGTGAGCGTTTAATTAAGAACCCGATCCGTGAAAACTACGGTGTGGCCGGTGCGGAATGGATTAGTAACCTTGTAAAAATCCCACAAGATGATATTCAGGCTTTGATCGACACTACCATTGAGAGCTTTAGTACACGCCTTGAAGCTACTTCTGACGAGCGCTTTTGGATTGTAGGTTGCGCAGTTATCTACGTCGCAGGGGTACTCGCGAACAAGATGGGGTTAGTCGAATGGGATATGCGAGCAATCTTCGATACGTTGATTAGTATCGTAGAACACAACCGCGTATCACGTAATACCTACGAGTTTAGCCCGACCGATGTGTTGTCTAGCTTCTTGGCGGATAACATTCGCAACACCGTGGTAACGGACGTTGGTCTTCAAGAAGGACAACTCATGGTTCGCATGGCACCGACAGGCACCTTAAACGTACGCTACGAGCAAGATAGTGGCTTGGTGTATATCCGCACCTCCGCGCTGAAAGAATACTTGTCAAAACGCAATATCGGTATCAACTCAGTCAAGGACGCATTGACACAACGTGGGCTACTTACCCATGCGAGCGCACGACTTATCTTGTCTAAAGGGCTACCAAACACTACAGGTCGAACATACTGCATGGTGATTAAAGCCGATGAACTTGTGAAGTCCACCTATAGTAACCTACTGGAGGACGCAAGTGAGTAACTGGCACGCGTTTGGTAAGAAGGCCGATACGAACGGGGGGAGTGAGAATACTACCCCTCACCCGACGATGAATCTACATTTAGTAATTCACAAAGATGGTAGCCAGCGTATTGAGCAACTGGTTGAGTACCGAAACAGCAAGGGTCTTGTTGTAAGTACAGAATGGGTAGAAATACCGGTAATTTATGAATAGGAGAAATTAATTATGACTCAGATTGTATGGGACGGACGCTTTCTTGTCGCTGACCGGAAGTGTTTCCGTGGCACAAATGTGTACACAGCGAAGAAACTGCGCGTTAAACACAACGGTACGAAAAGCGCAGCATTCGCTTTTTCAGGCACCTTTGAAGAATGTAATATCGCTGACCAAATTATGATGGCGGACGACAATCACGAACTCATAGAGCAAGCTAAGTCTATTCTTACCAACCCAGCGGGTGATTGGCAAGGGATTTGCGTGGAAACGCAGGTGAATGAGCAACCTAAAGCTTATTTATGTAACTATCTAGGTATGCGCGAAGAGCTACCAGCTAACACGTTCATGACTGTGGGTGCTTGTTCAGATGAACTCATGTTTGCCTATCGCACATGGCAAGCGATTGCTGCTAACCTCGACAAACCGGCTCACACCCTATTTGTCTATGAACCTACACAGCCGGAAGAAGAGTTAGAAATCGTTAAGCGTCGGGCTACGGCATTGGCGTGCTTTCTACGAACTGCATTGAAAGGGTCGTACTACGACCAGTATGGTTATCCGTTTGACGTGTACGACTCAGTTACGGGGAATACATTATGTGTTTAAAGATGTGCCGATACTGCGGTGAGATGAAAGAAGAAGACCAGTTTGAGCGTGGACACGGTGGTAAAGCTACCCGTCGCTGTAAAGCGTGCGCTACATTATACAAGCGTAATACACGTCGCAAAACAGAAAGTGGAATACGAATGCTACTTCGTGGACGCGTAAATTCATTACGAAGTTTCTGCGAAAAGCATGGGTTAGAACTAACAATATCCGTTAAGAAAGGAGAAGAGAAATGGATCTAAATGGCATTAAAGCCCTACCCTCAGGTAATATTATCGACTTCCATAACCCAAGCTCGTATCGCTATGAGGTTCCTGAAATTGCGTCTTTGCTTTCAAAGCTCAAGCGATTTAACGGCTTTGGGGTGGATGTAGCGACCCATAGTCTCTACGTTGCGGACGTACTCTATAAACTAACAGAAAACCCATGTATCGCACTGCTCGGCTTGTTGCACGACGCGCATGAAGCATATACCGGAGATGTCACAACCCCTGTGAAACATATCCTTGGGAAGAAGTTGGATGACTTAGAGCGTATGGTGCAGCGTGCTATCTTATGGCAACTCGATGCTAAGCATGAAGATGGCCTTGGAGCAGAACGCTTGATCAAACTCATCGACCTCTTCGCGATGAAAGAAGAAGTAACGGCGATGGTTACAGCAGGGCGGTATAAATTAGATACGCAAGGTGTGTGGGAAGAAGCCCTACGACCAGTAGCAAACCTAGACCTCGGCAATATCCCTCGTTTTTATCTACAGTTCGCCGACGAGGCAGACTTCATAAACCGTTACGACGACCTTAGCGAGCAAGCAAAAATCGTGGGTAGACACTACGAGGTCGTGGAGTTTTCTATCCTAGGGGAGCTTTGTAAATTCAAAGTCTCGCCGAACGCCCCAATCAAATACTTATTAAACGGAGAATAATTCTATGAAAGAAGAACTAATATATGTCGCTGATTCAGAAGAAGAGGCGGAGCGTATCGCAGAGATTTTACAACAAATAGCGGTGGTACGAGGTGGCAAATCACGAAAAGGTGATACCATTCATCTTGCACTAAGTACAGAAATCACGAGCGCGTTTACGAGTTTTGAACAACACTTAGATGACACGCTACGCCAAATAGGTTTCATCGCTCCTAACTACCCAGAATTTATATCGCAACACCACCCATACTTCGTACGTTACGAAGCTACTAAGGATATTCACCTAACACGTGCCTTTCGCAATGGTAAAACGATATTCGCTGAGCTACGCGATGAAAATCCTGAAAAATGCACCTCTGTATCGGAAGAATCAATCGATGGGTTACGTGCGTCTGATACCAAGTTATTCGAGTTAAAGACCCAAGTAGGTGGCGATCATTATGCTAAATGCGCAATTCAACCTATTGACTACATTATGGCGAATAGACTTGATTATCTTCAAGGTAATGTCATTAAGTACGTAACTCGCTATAAAAACAAAAACGGCGTGGAAGACCTTGAGAAAGCAGCGCATTACTTGCGGATTATGATTGAACGGGAGAAAGCGAAAGATGCGTCTAACACTTAAAGGATATTGTTTTGTTTCGGTGGTAAGTATATTAGCGCTGTTATGTTATTTGCCGTCTGTTTACAAGGCTTACACAACTATATTAACCATGGCGCATTTTACCGCGCTTGAACTAATAGGCACGGGGTGCGTGACGGTTATTGCGACCACGTTGCTAGTAACATTTGTTATCGCAACACACCAACTTTTTATTAACCTCAAACATAGGAGAGAAAAATGAGTACCAAATACGGCTTGACCGAAACTTATCTACAAGAACAAATCAAAGAAACCAGCTACCAACGCTATGGCGACACAGGAACACTATGTGTCCTCACGCTAAAGAATGGTTATACCGTTACCGGAACAAGCGGATGTATTGACCCAACTATCTTCGCAGAAGACATCGGTGAGCGTATTGCGTTTGATAATGCGTTCAACAAACTTTGGGAAATCTTAGGTTACGGCGAAAAACAACGCTGGTATGAAGAAGTGCAATTAAGTTGGAAAGAGCGTGTTGAGCTTGAGTTCCGTCAACTAGACGACCGCCTAAGTAAACTACACGCCTTATTATTCCAAGCGGACGGCGTGTTCAATCCTCGCCCAGAGTTCATCGCCGAAGAACAATGGGAGCTTATGAAGTCGCAACATACCGCCATGAAAGCCTACAGCGATATTTTGCTTGCTCGCTTAAATAACGCCTAACAAAAAGGCCGGGGATTAACCCGGCCTTTTTCATTTCATCTTCTTGTTCAGCCAGTCCTTGACCACTTTCCTTGTCATACTCGGTAGCATCTGCATAATGACTTCCAACACCACCGCACCACTCGCACCACCTACGACCGATAGTAACCCACTCAGCCACCGGTTAAAGCTAGACCCGAAGTGGTAAGCCACGGCGACACCGATGAATACGCCTAATGCTACGTCAAGCGAACGAGGGCATAATGCCTTTTCTCGATCAAACTCCACACTCGCCTTAAACGACCCTAGTACCGCGCCGACGAGGATGACAATATCGTCTATGTATAACGTAAGCTCATTGATCATTTATCCCCTCACATCGTAATACATAAAGCACAGCGAGCATAAACCACACGCTCAGCACCGTACTTACAACTAACTGTATATCGAGTGGGGGATACTCAGTCGCATAGCCATTCGCGATTATCGCTTGGTGCAAAGCCCCTAGCAGTAACGCAAACGTCTTGAATATTTGGTGTGGTCGCCCATGTGTTACTAACCCCAAACAGGCGAATACCACCGCAAGCGCACACAACCAAATACCCATCGCAATTTGCGATTGAATGCTGGCTGGGATATTCACGGCCTCGATGTTGAACTCTTGAATGAGTAGCAATACTACCCACAGTACACTGACTAATGTATTTAAGATCTGCGCAGGGCGTGTATCTCTACCGTACATTAAAGACAAGATCGCACAAGCCATAGAATATCCCTCGTGTTATGCGGTGAAGTTACGCGGTTCTGACAATAAATCAAATGCTGGAACTACGAAGCGGTAGTTAGGTTCTTCGCGATCTGCGCCGTCATACGACACGTGTACGCGATACACACCGGAAGGCATAGTCGGCAACGCAGATCCTTCAAACGCGAATGAATCTTCACTGCCATTATACACCGCCACTGTATCAAGGTTGAATGTCTCCAACACCGAACCGTCCGGCGAATCTAAACGCTCAAAGCGGAGTTTTAAGTCGATACTTTGCCATGTCGCAAGGTGACTATCTTCTACCGGTGCGGTATGGATAACCGTACGACCTGATGGTGAAGTCGGCATTTCTACACCGTTGGCCGTAACATTTATTGTAGGGTAAGGTTGCAACGGAATAACGTAATTCACTGTTTGCGAAGTCAAGATCGGTTTATCCGGCTCGTATTCTGAAATCACTTTTGGCGAGGTAAAGGTCACGGTGCGTTCGGCTTCGGATAACGCATTAAATGCTTTAACGCCTTTTACCGGCCCATTGGTGGATAAGCTAAATTCTTTAAGTTCGTGAAGTTGCATAGCTTCGGCAGCGATAGTGATTTTAGTTTCTTCCGGTGATGCCACGTCTTGTAGCTCCGAAGTAATATTGATCGTGTTTGGACGTGATTCGCCACGCTGTCTCAACTCCAATTTCTCAAGGCGATAGATTTCGTTCGAAGGTGGAATCTTCACAAACGTATATAAGAAATCAGCGAAGTGCGTATCTGTATCTTCAGGAACATCGACCTCTTCTAAAACTAACGACGGCGGTGTTTTTGGCTGTTCATCCGGACGTGGACGCGGTGTAGATGGTCGCACGCCAAGCGTCGCGATGTCGAACTCATATCCGCAACATCCATCGGGTTTGGCTTCAAGTGGATTGAATCCAATAAAGTTGTTTACTACAACACTCATATTTACTCCTATTTTGAGATTAAAGAAAAAGTGCCTCCTCGCGAAGGCACCGTATGAACTTAGTTAGGAATTGTATAACCTAAGAAATCACCGCTAAGTGAGGTAAGTTTGATTACTTGCGTGTCTTCTTTCACCGCATCACGACCGATTTCATCGATCACATCGCGAACGCCGAGGTAAACACCGTCAGCTTTCTTTGTTAGTAAGTTACCTGCTTCTTGCGACAGGGAAAGCAACGCTGCCAATGAGGTCGTGGCTTCCTGACGGTTTTCACCGTTAGCGTCAGTGACAATCGCTTTTAGCTCGCCAGTTTCCGAATCGTAACTTAACGAACTAACGTGAAGGTCAACACTGTTAACTACAGCGACAAGTTTATTGCCACGGATAACTACCGTAGTACCGTCCACGGCGACATTTAGTTTACCGTTATCAATTTCAAGACCTTCGCCCGTATCTTTATCGGTAATAACCTTATGTTCAATCATCGTTTATACTCCTTAATCTTCGACGATTACTTGAATGTATTTCGTGTTCACAGAGTCCGTAGATTTCGCATCTGCGGCGACTGTTACACGTCCTGCGGAAATAGCCGTCTTACCTTGCGAAGTCGCTACGTCAGCATAGTTATCCGTACTTGTAAACTCTACAGTCGCAGCGGTACCTGCACGAACCGTGATGATAAGTTTATCGTCTGCGGAGGCAGGGCTAGATTTACTTATAACGGGTTGAATAACACGACTTCTGTCAACAGTAACAGACGATGGGATAACCTGCACTCTCTCGAAGGAATCGGAGCGAGGTTTATCCTCAGACTTGTAGGTAATAGTCTTTTTCGTCGTACACCCTGTCGCATTAGTTACGTTGATGGAGCGAGAGACTGTCGGTACGGTAGCAAGTACTTTATAAGTCTGCCATTTACAATTCGTACCGGTAGGGCGGCAACAAAAAGCAAAGATCGCAGTATCGGCGGTGATCTCAAGTACACCGTTTGCGAAAGTGAAACCGGCGCTCCCTGTTTTCTCTGCATTAGCATCTGTTTTGACAGATACGTTGTTATCATCCCCATATACCATCGCCCCATGCGATGTTGTCCCATTGCTTAGGATTAGACTGTAGAAGCCACTCGTACCGTTCGTCGCATAGCCAATAACGGTCGAAGCACCATCCAACTTAATTCGAAGACCTTTAAGTGTGCGTCTCTCAGCAAACACATTCATCGCTTTGGTCTCTGGGAGGTTAACATACGTCGAACTACTTGAGACTAAAGGAACAGCTTGCACCAACACCGTATTGTGATCTAACTCCGTTGCTGTAATTAACGGACAATCTACACTCGGAACGTAGGTGTTGTCTCTCTTAGTTTGCGCAGAAAGAATCAACGTCGCAGTGTTATTCTTACCGTCTGAGTCTAAACTGGTATTTGGGTTCACCGCTGCGGTGAATTGGAATGTACCTGCTTCGCTTGGGACAACTTTAAAGCGAACGGTAAATGTACTACCACTGGCAAGACCTTTAATGTCATAAGACAGTTCACCGGTCTTGTCGAAAGAATCAACGTCTTGTTTAGCTTCGCGGATGTCTTGGAGGGTATATCCGCCACCGTTAGGCTTGTTGATAACTAAGTTAGTTAAGTCGTTTTTACCTTCGCCGGTGTTGGTTACGGTTACAACAACATCGAAGCTATCATCCGTAAACGCCGTTACTTTGTTCGCAGTGATGCCGACCCCTACCTCTTGGAAAATGGACTCAAGCGCAGTTAAGCGAACGCATTGGCCGTCTTGTTTTGCGAGAACTACCGTCCCTTTTTTCCACGCAGCTTCCGGTAATTGGTCGATAGCGTCGCAGTCTAAACCTGCACCGCCACTATTAATCGCTTCGAGCTTATTATCGCTATTCACGCGGATTGTTGTTCCGTCAGCTAAGACATTTACTTTCTTCGCCACTGGGTCGATACCCAAGGCTTCACCTAAGTCGTCACCTGTAACGACTTCTTTTTCAATCGCCATATCTACTCCTTATGGTTGGATCGCACCAACTCTTGCCCCACCGATACTATTTAACTGCTCAAACTTCGCGAGGGCATCTTCCAAAGTCTTAACGCGTGCTTCTAACTTCGCTAGATCCGCAGCCGTTACGACACCTTTAAGTGTAACAAGACCGGTAATAGGATCGACCGAGAAGTTATCCGAACTCAAGTTCATCGTAATTGGGTTCTTATCTGTACCATCACCCTTAATAGGTAGGTAAGTTTTTACGCCTGTACCATCACATGAAGGTACTTTCGTTCCTTTTGGTAGCGCGCCACCTTCGCAACTCATAAGGCCAGGTTGTAATTTACCTTCCTCAATGAGTTTATTGATATAGTTTTCGACCTGGTCTTTCGTCATATAGACCTGATCGCCACATCCTCTGCAAGCCATGGTTGCCCCCTATTTTTGCTTAATAGCGCGAACGATTAAGCCGATTACACCTAGCGCAGAGACAAAGTAAGGTTTCCATGCTTCCGGTAACAAGCTCGCGATTGACTGTACATTATCAGAGAGTACAGGAGTTACCGCCACAGCAGACAATACCCACGTACTCCATGATTTTGCGTAGTCTTTAAAGTTGAAAAATTGCATAGCGCAATCTCCTATTCGTAGAACGGCACTTTTTTGCCGTTGATTAACATAAAGCCGGTCGGCTCACCTAAAACCGCACCTACGCCCCCCATAACTGGCGGTAAAACTTCCACGCTCACCGTTGGGGGTGGTGTTGTGGCGTCCCCGTAGGTACTATCTACCCCGTTCTCACAACAATTTGTTTGGCAGTCAAACGCTGCGAACAATTCATCGCTAGGAGTAAACGTTACACAACTTCCGAGAGGGAATCGGCGAGGCTTAGTACCACTCAAACCACGCTCAATCGCGATGTTACCTTGGAAGTTTAAGACTTTTACGACTTCATAACCTGTCGTGTCTTGGATCAATAATGTCGTCCAATCGTTAGGTGATAGACGATTTAGAATTTCGTTTGGGTTAGAGAGCGGAATAGACTTATCATCCGCCTCCAAGATCGCCGTTAAGTTACCCACATAACCCGGCATTGTCTTTGCGACCATGTTTAGCCTCCGCAACAAGAATCATGTTCAGGGATGATGACATCTGCGACTTGTAGTTTATCGCGCTTGTCGATTTGGAACTTATACACCTCGCATCCTCTCGCTTTAACGGTAGCCACATAGCGACCATTGCAAAGCTCAGAGAATTGGTTATCTATGATAAAACGTACGTTCCCTTCATCGTCGTAATCGAACATATCATACACTAAAGTTAGTGGTGGTTCACGTTTTATCTCTACACGTCGGAACTCTCCGCACGGTGTATAACCATAACAGTACTCAGGCGGTTTCTCGCACTGTAACGGTGTGATGTGTAACGACAATTCATCGTAGCACAAGTGCGCCCCACTTCGGCGGAGGCGCAACTTTATTTCATTGGTACGGCTATCAGCTCGGTAAATCATTCGATCCCCTCTATATCTCTTATGGACTTAATAAATTTTACGTTGTCATTAAAGCGTTTGTCCTGCGATGCTTTTGTATTAGACAACGCATGGCGGTAGCTCGTAATAGACTTCAGTATCTTCATCTCTTTGTCGTCTAACTCATACCCGTTTTTCTTCAACCACGTAGGCGTCGGGTCGGTGTTATCCTTACCCTTCGCTTTGATTGCGATAGCGGTCAAGTCGCTATAACGGTCATTCATGTAAGTCTGCGACATCGCATAGGCGATTTTATCCCAACCTCGCTCTTTACGATAGAAGGAACTTACACCTAGCATGGCCTCCCAAATAGACTGCTTAGGTTCATCTTCAACCACGGCGGTTAGTACTTTTTGGAATACCCCTTTAGTCCAACTGGTAACGAGTACTTTCGTTTCTTCTGGTGTTAGGTTGGCTCTAATCCCCATCAGATCGGCATCGTAAAGCGCAGTCGATATGCGTCCCCATGCAGGGTCGGTTGACTTCTTACCGGTATCAGGCTTGTAGTCCTTAAAGCTCGCGAGTTGTGAGTTAAGGCGGTTGCCGAAGTTATCCAACCCCATCGACGCTAAAGTTGGATCTTTAAACGGCTCAGGTACAAGTGGGAATAACAACAACGCAGCTTTTTGGAAAGGCGTAGTACCGTGGGCCACCGGAATAGACACCGGCACGGCGTTATCCGATAAGCTATCAATAATAAAGTCTTTCGCCTGGCTTGCAGACCACGCACCGGTCATCACCTGTACGGCAGATACACCTAGTGCATTTTCTACGTTACCGGCACCATATTCCACCGGGAAACGAATAACACCGTAGCCACTCTCAGAACATCCGACCACAATCGGTACCTCACGGAGTAATTGATATGGGTTCATTCCGGAAATTGGGTTGCCTAACTGTTTTCCGTTATCGTCGCAAGCGTAGTCTGCAATCGCTCTCGCAAGTAAATTAAGTGATACAGCGATTGCCACGTTGTTCACCATACGGGCCGTACCTTTAGGCGACCACTTGTAGCCCGGTAAAATACCCAAGAAGTTATCGTCAGGGTTATTCGTTTGCTCAAGATAAGCGTGTTGGAAGGCTTTCGCACCTTGCGCAATCGCGTTACCGAACATCGTGTAGTTACGAATATAGCCCATCAACTTACTTGCTCCACGCTTATTAAAGTTCATGAAGTGTAAGTTTGCTTCAATGGCTTTTTGAGGATCCATACCGAACGTACCGGTGAGTAAGTCGTACATCATCAGTGATGACACTAACTCTTGCGACATCGTCATAGTGGACGCAGTGTCTAAGATAGCCTTGGCCCCGTCAGCCATTCGCGTAAAACGTTTACCGGCAGCAAAGCGTAACTTCAAATCCGTGCTGGTGTTGATTAAGTCTTCGACACGCGAGGAAATACCACCTGCCTTATACATCATCTCTAACTTCGCAAGCTCTGCGAGTACGGCGTTACGTTGCGCTGGCAAGTACTTACCTAAGAGCGTGGCCGCTTTCTCAGCGTAGGAACCATTATCCACTAGGCGTTGCGCAAAGAGGATTGCTGCTTTCTCTCTAGCGAACATTTTAAAAGGACTAAAGATTGTCTCTTGTACTTTGTTCTTGATCAAGAACGCTTGTAGCTTAGCCTCTTTAGCGTAGGTGTCTATGGCTCCATTCCCTTGGAACCACTTTTGCCCTTCCGGAGACATCGCTTTGACAAACGGACTACTTTCGGTAAACGCCATCAGCTGATTAAGTTTCTCGTTGTAGCCTTTGTAGGCGTTGATAACACTAAAGCCAAAGGTCGTAGTAAGACCGGCAGAGGCCAAGCGCGTTAGCGATGATACAAGTGCCGGAATCGCTCTTAACACGAGGTTATCCGACGGGGTAAATCTTGCGATGTTTTCACCGAATAGCGCACGGTTAGCTTCTTCATTCGCGAAAGATACCTTAACAACTTCTTTTTCGAGTTGACCTTTATTGTTTACCGTGCGCACAACGAGAATACCGTTTTGTTTACTGTATTCAGGCGTATTACGCTTATAAACTTTCACGATGTCCGGATGCGTTTTACTCATGTCGAGCATAACTTCCCCGACGTGCTTAGCAGCATACTGTTTAGACATTAACTCAATATGCCACGTCAAGTTTTCACTCGCAGTACCACCGTTAAACGCCCGGCCGTTTTGACGACTTGAGTATTCTGCTGCCTCTTGGCGAGAGACAATCTGGTCGATATTGTTCGCGTTCGTTACATCGTAAACATCGTCAATAGCGTTACCTTTACTGTCTTTCGCATTAATGTTATACACGTTGCGAACTTTACCCATGGTACCGGTTTCCCATTCTTCACTGGTAGCCTGCCCCATGATTTCTTCACCAATTAAGTCCACCGCTTTTTGATAGATTTCTTGGCTAAGGCGAACGTATTGCTCCGCGATAGGCATAATGCGTCCTTTTACCGTAGCTTTCACATCGCTAGTTTTGTAGCGGTAGTGCGTAACCATTTCGATTTTTGGATCGCCGGTATTCTCGTCAGTACCTAAGTAACGACGCACCGTGTATGGTTCTTTGGTTAGCGATGATACGTCTTCATCAATAAAGCCTTGGTCTTTAAGCTGTTTTAATTTGGCCTCTGCCTCTGCGGTAGTAAAGCCATCATGACCTCGCCAATTCTTACGGCTAGTATCGTTCTCATTCGCCGGCACCAAGATTTGGTCGTCCGACTTGTCGAACATATCTTGGGTCTTAACCATCTTCTCTAATTCTTCCGTATAGCGTTTATACTTAGCGACGATATAAGACGGTACATCTAAGTTCATGATACGGTTGTTTTCCAAGTATTCCTCGTACTCACGCTTTTTATCCAGTAAACCAGGAACGTGGCGAATGAATTTGCCATTTTGATCGTAGATGTCATCACCGAAAATAGTACGCTCCATGTTACGGCGTATCTTTTCGTTACCACCTGTAATAGCGCGCAATGAAGACGTTGTGTCTTGGATTAGGTGGTCTATCTGTTTACGGTTCTTACGTTTCGGGAATAAGTCTTTATTCTCCGTTACGAAGTCAAGCATACTACGCTCGAACTCTTTCGCTTTCTTACTGTATTTTCTCGCTACCTGTTGCGCACGGTTCGAGAACGTAGCAACCGCATTAGATAATCTACCACCGTTACCTTCCGGATCGAGGTCGATAATAATCTGCATGGAATCTTGCACCCACGTCCACCAACGTGATAAAGCGTTTTGACCGGCGGTCGTAGCTTTCGCAGAACGAGAACCATCACGGGAAGGAATGGAACCAGTACGGCTAATATCGCCGCCGACAATTACATCGCGGAAGTCTTTCGCTTTCTCGACTAACTTATCAGCGATTGAAAACGATACTGCCCCGGCCAAAGCGGAATCCGGTGAGTGCATAAACTCTAACTCCGCCTTAGCTAACTCACGCATTTCTTTACTTGGGACGATTGCCTGTTTAGCTTCATCTAACAAATTAAGCACTTGTTTATGCGTGAAGGTAGGCTTACCTAGAACTTTGCGTACGATATTCGCCATCGCAGAAAGTGCTTTCTCTACGAAAGATTTAGTCTCGCCACGTAACTCTCTAGGTACAGAAATGCCGTAGCGTTGTTCAAGCGAAGCAACGTTATTGGATTCTAACGCAGCACCTAATTCAGCAAGGGCTTCTTCAACGGCTTTCTCTTGCGTAATCTCCGTTAACTCATTATCCGCACGGTCATTTCGGATAGCGTTGGCAAGTGAATTAATGAAAGCATTATTGCTAACATCACTTAAAACTTTACCCAATTTTTCGCCATGTTTTACATCAAGGCCTTGGTGAAAGAGTTCATGCCATGCCACCCACGTAGCGCGTTCTTCTGCGGAAAGAGTTTTATCGGCACGGATATTATCAGCGACAATGTAAACCTGTTGGCTATCGGCATCGTAGAAACCTTCCACGCCAGCGTTGCGCAACGTATTAAATGCGCCTTCATTGTCGAAGTCTTCTTTAGTTACGAACCGGATATTTTTACTTAAATCACCTAGCGCCTTTTCCAAGGTGGAAGACAATTTATCCACAGAAATACCCTCAGCCTTAACGTCTTTCGCAGCCTTACTCCACTTCAACGCAGAACGCTTAAACTGCGTACGCTTACTGGTGTCTTTAGTAGGCTGTGTTGCTTTACCGTCTTCTTGCGTAAGGACATACACCATCGCTCCATCTAACTTATCCACCGCCTTATTGTAAAATGCAGTAGGAATGTTAATGCAACCATGCGATAAGAAATTGTCGCTCGCTGTCGCGGTGTCTAAGGCTGTTTTCCGTTCAGGTAAATTCACAACACGGTGCATAGCGATAACTCGTCCGTCTGAACTACGCGCTTTCTTACCCGTTTCTTTGTCGGTCAAGTCTAATACGCTATCTCCAAACACACGTCGATCTGTTGCGGTAAGTTGCTTCGTATCCACTTTGTGGAGTTGGAATCTACCGCTTGGCGTATTACCGAACGCATTTGAATCACCCTTGTTCTTACCAAAGATTGCGTTTTGAGAATCTAAGACTTTCCCCTCCGGACTAACGACTAAGATTTTGCCGTTTTCTTTATCCGCGACAACGAATGATTTACCGCCGTGGTCTTTGTTGGCCACAACCCAGTTGATCGTATCGCTGGCTTTTTGCGATGCACCATCAATTTTCTGCGATTGTGTAAACGTACCGTAACCGGTATGAGCGTGAGCGTCTTGTGGAATTGTCATCGACCCAACCGCTACCACAGCAATAACAGAGGCTAACACTTTGTTCAGGTAGTCTAAGAATTTACGTAGCATAGACTTAGGATCTACGCTCTCACGTACTTCCCGATCAGTCGCCATTCCAGCGAGGTCTTGGTTAGAGGCACGCTCTTGCCCTAAGACTTTCGCAGCCTCCTCACGGATTTCTTTTGCTTTGCCACGGAACTGATTGCGACGAAGTGAATTTTTAACCGCCTCTTCTTGCGTATTCACTTTATCCGTTTCAACGGCTTGCGCATGAGCGAGCGTTTCGGTAGCAACCGCTTGATAAGATTCGTCCTCTACTAACTGATCGAAGAACTCCTCCGTAGTGGTGTACACCGGATTACCATTAAAGTCGAAGCCCAGTAAGCCGTCTTTCGTTCCTTTAAACTCTTTATGTGTTGGGTTATTCTTGTGGAACTTAATGTAGCCACGTTTAGCCGCCTCAAAGCTAGAATCTCTCGCTTGAGGTGTAGCACGGAAGAACGCTTGACGTATTTCATCTTCACGCTCAGGGTGCTGTTCCAACAAACGATGTGCGATGGCCTGATTTTGACGTAGATCAACATTCTTGAATTCTTTTGCGAATTCGTTGGTGGTGTTAATCTGCTCTTTCTCAGTCGCTACCGCATCGTTAATCGCAGCCTCTTTCGCATTACTTTTCTTCACCGTTTCTTCATACGGCGTAGAAATCGCTTTCTCAAATTCTTGGCGTACTTGTTCTCTACGGGCATTGAATTTATCCTTTTCAAGTTGCGAATAGCGATCATAAGCCTCGTCATCTAGCTTGTTAGCGAGTTTATGAATTGCGTTCCGAACCTCTAGATCACGCGTGAGTTCTTTATCACGCATTTCATCTCTCAATGCCGAAACTTGTTCAGGGGTAGGAGTACCTTTGAGTTGTTTAATTTTATTTAATAACTCAGCTTTCGCAGGATTGACTTCGTCTTTCTTAGAGTTATCAGTTTTATGTTCCTCACCTTGTGTGGATGAAGCATGGGCTGGCTTACGTTTCTGACTAACACCTGTTCTTGCGTCTAACTCTTCGTCGCCGGTTAATATTCCCCCCATCTGCGCTAAAGTAGCTTCGGGTACAGGTTTGCGTACAGGACGTGCGAGAGGTACTTTGTCTTTTATGTCTGCATAGCTTTTAGCCGTGTCGCTAGTTCTAACAGATCTATTTTTAGCCGGCACTTCTACCCAATGCGAGACGATGTCAGGCGAGAGCATAAGAGTGTCAGCTAGGGTACCATCTTGCATATTCTCCACGTTATGGCGACTGCCTTTACCACCATATCCACCCATATCCGTATAACTCTTAACCATAACCGCATTATATGGCACACCGTTTTCATCTGTTACACCATTCGCGATAACATACCCTAATAAGGCGTCAGTCGCACGTTTAGAGCGAGCGGTTAAGTCAGCTTTAGCGTCAGGGCCATAGAGAAGATCATTCACCTTTTTCTTAACTTCTTCCGGTATTGCAACGCGAGGGAGAGCATCCCAGTTCAGGTTTTTACCGTCTATTACAAGCGGATTTAGTGTTACGCCCTCTTTCAACACTGGTTTAACGAATGTACCGTCACCATACATATCGTTAATCGTTTGCGAATTTGAGAGGAACACGCCACGTAGATTGAGACTACCATCGAGTAATTGTCCTTTACGCACGGCTGAGATAAAGTCCCCGTCTCGTAATTGATCCGCGATAGATTTCAGTAAGCGTTTATAGTAAGGGGTAGGGGTCTCACGTTTTACAGGTGTAGTTAAGGCTTTCGCTTCTTCCGCGGTATGCCCTGTCGCTGCCACTGCTTCTGTCGCGTTATACAACTCAGTTTTTACGTCGTCAGGAAGATCTACCCACGTCGCTCTATCTTTTGCTTGCGGATATTGCTCTTGAATTTCGTCGATGCGCTTACGTAGCGCATTAACACCACCGTGGCGAGCTGCATAAGCGCGCTTACTATCTAGTGTTTCTCCCACGCTATCGCTTTGCGCGCGTTGCTGTACTCCGCTACTTGCGCTTTCTTCGACAATAGCTTGCGTTGGTTCTCCACCTTGTTGGCCTCCGTCTTGCCCCAGTTCTCCACGTTCTCCTCGTGTTGGGTCTGTTTCTCCGGTGCGTCCGTCAGCCCCAGTTGTATCGCTCGCTGGCGTGTTATTGTGCGGTTGTTCAATAGGATCCGCAGAAGCCCCCGTGTCGGACTGGCTATGTCCTTCGGCAACGGTTTCGGTTTGAGCTGGCGGAACTGATTCACTAGTTTGAGAACTGCGTTCTTCTCCGCTTCCGTTAGGCTCAGTAGATCCTTGTTCGACAGGTTGCCCGTTAGCATCTGCCGTGCCATCTCGATTATCTGTTCGATTTTCATTAAGCTCTCCTCGCTCCCATGCGTTGAGAGCCTCAATAAAATAGTTGTTGCCGTCTTTATCAGAAAATTGATCTTCTATCTCTTGAATGCGATTACGTTGGTCGGCAGTTAAAGACGCATCAGGTTTATTCGCAAGCTCGTTCCATTCCGTGAACAGGTCAGACTTATCCGCATTAGATAGTTCACCTGCCGGCGTTTCTTGCTCCCATGCGTTACCTTTCTTATTTCGCTTAGCTTTTTCTCTAATCGATTCGAAAGTCTTTTGCGCATTCGATACAGGCTCAACTACCTCAGCGTCCTCGATTTTTTCTTCTTTCGCAGGTTTAGCTTTTTCTTCTTTCGCCGGAGGAGCTTTATTCTCATCCTTTGGTTCAATAACCTCAGTAGGCTCTACGACTTTCGTACCTTCCTCGGTTGTAGCGTTAGCTTGCTCTTGTTGCTTAGCGACGTATTCTTCAACGTTATCACCTACTTTACTCATATTCGCTGCGTCTTTACTTACAGCAATGGTGTTCGGAATATTCTCTAAAGCTGCAATCGCCATGATGAACGATTGTCCTACCCCTTCCATGAGTGGCTTGTTTAAAGCGATATTCGACGCCATTTGTCCAAAGGCTTCTTCCCATCCTTCGCCTGTGAGTTTAAGTGCGGTTGCACCGGTGATACCTAGCGCTTTTGTTACAACGTCTCTTTTAGCAACAGCGGTGCCAGCCTCTTTAGCTTGGCGAATAATCTCACTACTAATCTTGGCTTTATCCATCAGCTTAGATGTTAAAACACCCACGCCCTTAGCCGTTAAGGCTTCAGTTGCCATAATAGCCGAAGCACTCTTAAGACCATCGTCAATCGCTCCACCCAAGTCAGATCCATACTTGTTGACTAATGTCTTAAACTCAGCGTCCGTAATACCCGCCAAGTCTGATTTACCGAACTCTTTTTGGTATGCCTTTGCCAACGCTTCCGTAAATTGACCTTGCACTTCCGCCGGTACGTTTCCTAGGCTAGAGATGACTTGATAAGCCATCGGACTTTTAAAGGCGGCACCTGCGAGAATACCGAGCGCTTGCGGAACTGCATTCTGCCCCGTACTGTATGCGCCAACACGAATACCAGCTCCAGGGTCGTTAGCAAATGCCTTAATCGTACCCCACAGCCCTTCTGCCGCTTGTTTATTGAAATCCTCTTGTCGTTCATCTTCGCCTACATAGCGACTGTGTTTATTGGCATTGACCGTGTTTTGTAGCGCAATTCCTCGTGCAGTATTTAACACATCGCCTACTGTTCCATCTACCTTCCGGTTTAATGCAACATCAGTTCTACGCGCACTAAGTTCTTTATCGTACTCCGCTAACTTCTCTTGATCTTCTTTAGGCAAGGCGTTATACGCCATCGTTCTTAAGTCAGCTCCATTGACTTGCGCCAGCTCACCAGTATCGGCGCTTTTTGTTACGTAGTCACTAATATAGCGCGCCATTGCAGCGTCGATCCGCTTTTTATCTGCGGATAGCTGTGGTTTATGCGCTTCGATCTCTTTATCGAGATCGCTATCAGAAACAGCGAGGTGACTTAAACCGGTGGCGGAAGCCACGGCAACACCCGAATCGAAAGCGTCTTTACCTTTGCCAAGTGTCTCTAAGAACGATCCAAGTCCTAGGAAATCATCTTCTTTAAGCGTCTCAGGTAGATCTTCAATCTCTTTTATCTGCTTACCAAGCACGTCTTTCTTGCTACCGTCCGGTAAATCGTCATGGTATTTCTTAAGGCTACTTAACCATTGTTGTTGCACCGCGTGTTTTTCCCACGGTTTTAATCCGTCTTGACGAATACGTTCATTCAACTGCGTATAGTTAAGGGCGTTTCTGCCGGTAGAGGGGTCGATGCCATAGCGTGAATTCGCACTCGAAATGAAAGAAGAATTACTCTTGTCGAACTCCGCCATTTCATCTACGGCTAATTTCCGCGTAGAAGGCTCAGTCGAAGGAGCTACATTCGTTTGCGAATTTTCGATGGGTGGTAATACAGAACTACCGCTAGGCTGTTCAAGCGTAGCGGTAGGAGTGGAGAAATCGACTTTGCCGAAGTCGAATTTATTTAAATTTAGTGCCATGATTAACTTCCTCTAATCATTCTTCTTAATGGCTCGTCGAGTTCAGTCGGGTACTGGTCTCGTTTATTTTGCTCGAAGTTAATGTCAAAGTTGTGAGGTTTGACTAACGTCCCTAACTGCGCCAGTCTATCTTTTTGTTCGGGCGAATAGTTCGGGTTATTCGCCACATTAATAAGGTAGTCCTGCTCTTGTGCGCTCTCAGGGATAATCTGCTCACCAGTCGAGAGCTGTGCTACCGCTTCCGGAATAAACCCCAAACTTTTACGGCTAACGTCAGCAAGCTGTGTAACACGTTCGCTGTCTTCGCTACTTCCTCGATCTTCGCTACGCTCTCCATTACCGGTGGTGTTTGCGAAGTTGACGTCTTGCTCACCACCGGTGTCGTTTTTGGGTTCTGTGGTTCTTCCACTGAGGCATATTGATTCCCTTCCTCCGGTGCATCACCTAAGTGGCGTTGGATAGAGCTATTCACGAATTCAGTGCTTCGTGTTTTTTGAGAGTACGGGGAACCAGGCAAACTCGCCCATGTTCTGTTAGACTTCGCCACGGCTTTGTTAAAATCGCCGGATAAAATCTCTTTAAGCGCACCATTTTGAGATAACAACGATACGGCTGCTAAGTCTTGTGATTCCGGTGAGAAATCCTTAAGTCCTAACTTCTTAGCCTCGTCTTTCCATGTGCGCTCAAGGAACTGATATGCGCCGGTGGCGGTGGAGCTATTATTCTTCCCGTCAGTTTGCTTGAAACCCCATTTGTGGAAGGTAGGCTTATCCAATGATTCAAGTTGGTTCTTGTGGCTACCGCCATATACACGGTACGGGTCAGCTCCTTTGGAAGTACCTTCTGCATCACGAATCATCGCCAAGAAGGCTTGTACCCGTGGGTCATCTAAGTGTTTTTCTAATTCAGCTCTTGTAGCCATATTCTATCTCCCTAGTGGATTTTCATTCTGATTTTTGGTTGTGTTTGGATCTGAAAGACCAGCTTCCTGTAAGATCTGCTCTCTTGTGTAACCCACAGGGAACTCCCATTTTTCGCCATTTGCGAAATACAATGTGCGCCCAATTAGCCCCACGTTCTCGTTAATGTTTTCGCCATTACCCTTGTTGATAAACTGTTGTAAGTTTTCACTGTCGCCGAGCTTAAAGCTATTTACCTTGTAGGATTCCTGCTTATTCGTTGCTTTAGACTGACCTTTAGATCCTGTAGCTCCAACGGAATAAGCCTCCATGTCAGTTTGCGCTTTTAGCATGGCTTCTTGCGCAGCCGTTAAGCCGGCTTTAGCATCATCGACTTGTGATTGCGCCTGCTGGATAATGCTTTGTTTATACGCGTCCAAACTTTCACGGTATTTCTGCGCATTCGCCGGTAACTTCGCTTCCGCAATAATTTCTTCCGGTGGACGTTTATCACCGGCTTGTTGGCGACTGGCAACGTACGCAGAAGTAAACGCTTTGTCCCAAGCTTCCGGTGTCATGCTTTGTGCTTGGACTAAGTCATTATTCGCGATGTCGAACCCTTGTTGCGCAGTAAACACCGAATTACGTGCTTCACCAAACGCTCGCGTAGCTTCTTGCAAGCCTTCCATGTTGTCATTTCGATTACGGTTAAAGCGGATAGTTTCTTCCGTATTTTGGTTAGCTAACCCTTGTGCTTGCGCTTTGTCAGACCATGCTTGGTTAGCTTGATCCACGTTATCTAGCTGATAACCGGAGGTATTCGCATCATAACCGGCTTTGTTTTCTGCTGCGGCTGTATTGGCAAAAACGATGTTAGCATTAGACTGCCCTAACTCGTCAGCTTTATTGTTAAGACGAGCATTTTGCGCAAATGTAATATTTGCATCGCGTACCGCGTTATCGATCTTGGCGGAATCACCGACAAAGCTCAACGCCTCTTTACGCGCACCTTGCGCCATCTCGTTCTGTAAACCGTAGTTCTTGGCAACACGCTCAACATCTAACTGATTCAACGCACTATTCGCAGCGTCCGCTTCTGTTGCGAAATTGAAATTGTCGATATAGTCCCGATAAGCGTCACGTCGCCCTTGGCGAAAGCCACTATTAACAACGTCTCCTCGATAACCGCCTCTTGTCGGTGAAACAATAAACATATAAAAGTCTCCTAATAAGTCCGTGAAGTCTTAGGCGTTGTATTCACCGCCACCTTCGTACTTGGTCTGTATATTGTACCGTAACTACCACCGCTTGGCGAATATTGTGGGCGTGTAGGTGCAGAGATTAATCCGCCGATAGTGTACGCAGCCGTTCCTAACAAACTCGACAACGCTGCACCTGGATCAGCTCCGAACGAAGCAAACGCTTTCGCTGAGGCATTAGCCCCTTCCAGTCCTTGCCCGGCCAAACCACGTCCTGCTTGAACCATCGCAAGTCGAGCTTGTAACCACTTATTCTCCATACGATCCGCACGAGAATTTTCATACTTAACCGCACTATTCATTCCGGCAGAAATCAATTTGGCTTCCGTGGAAATAAGTTCGTTCAAAGCGGAGCGTGTAGCACCTGTACAATATTGGCTCGCACACATTAAAACTTCTCTACGCTTACCTACCATTTGAAGACGAGCTGTCGCCATCATACGACCACCAGTGGCCTTGTACTGCGGTTTATACGGAGATGCGAAATAGCCATTAATCTGCCCGCCCAATGCGGTCTCATGCGGTTGGAACTGAGCCTTGTATTGGTCGTACATACTCTCAGCGATTTTTAGCTGACGATTCGCTAAGTCGAACGTTCGATCCGCAATCTCTTTCTGTTGCTCGTACTGCTTAGTCAACGCCCAAAGCTGAATCCCATTGAGCGCGAACATGATTGTGGATTTCCACCACGCCGTATCTTCGGTATAGACCTCCCAATAGAACTTCTGCCACTCCTTTTCTTCCTCCCGGCGAGCTTTTTCCGCAGCCTCAAACTCTTTGGCCCATGCTTCATGATTACTCTTAATTTGGTCTAAGTGATGATCTATCTGCTTGATCATCTCCTTACCTTGAGCGGAGGCGAGTTCTTTATAGTTATCTAATCTCATTTAGAAGCTCCGTGTAACGCTTTTTGAACCCTTAGTCGGTTGAATATCACCGGACTGTCTAATGCCACCTAGGAATGGGGCGTATGGTAGAGGGCCTTGTTGCGCCATCTTACCTAATGTGCCATCCGGTGAAACAGGGGAACTAATCATTTGACCTACAGTATTGGATAGCGTACCAAGTAATGTACTCAACGCAGCACCAGGGTCAGCTCCGAATGAGCTAAAGGTACCAAACGCAGACATAATACCCTGCTGACCTTGTTGTGACGCATTACGACCAACCTGAATCCACTTGATCCGTAACTCAAGCCACATATTATCCTTAGCCTCTTTGCGTGCTTCGGCATATCTATAGGCATGATTTTTTGCATTCCCTTCCGTCAGCGCACGCTCAATCGCAAGCCCACGACGGTCGAAGTCCGATATACGTTCGCAATTACTACTGCTACATCGTTCAGCGAGGGCTAATGTTTGATCAAACGCTCTACGAACATTCTCACCAAACATTCCCCCCGTACCAGCATAATCCGCGCAAGTCGTAGATCCTGCGAGCTGCGCACTCATAGCATCTTCTTGCGGTTTGTAAACGGCGTTGTAAAAATCAAATAGCTCCTCCGCAATCTTCTGTTGCCGGTCTGCGACTTCATAAGTGCGGTCGGCAAGTTCTTTTTGTTGGAGGAACTGCTTTGTCAAAGCCCAAAGTTGAATACCGTTGAGCGCAAAGAGAATCGTCTTTTTCCACCAAGCGTTATCCTCTTTGTAAACCTTTTGGTAATATTCTCTCCAAAGCTTCGATTCTTTTACACGTTGCTCCTCAGCGGATTTAAACAATGCGCTCCAAGCGGCGTGATTCTTCTCAGCCCACGAAAAGTAATAATCCCATCCGGCATTAAGCGAGCCGGGTATCTGCTCAGCGGTAAATTCAGCCATCTTATAACTCCATTCGAATAATCTTCGCTACTTCTTCTCCGGCTAAGGTGAATGGTTGACCTGTTAAGACGACCACGTCTATATAGGCAAAATTACGCGCGCGATAGATAACTTTCATATAATCCACCATGCGTTTGAATTCACCCTTGCCCCGGTATTCAGGGTCTATATAAGCGGTCATTAACTTAACCATTCGCTCACCCTTTCCTTCGTGGAATAAGAGCTGGTTCATCGCTAACCCAACGCGTTCGCCTTCATCGTTAAGTAGCTCAACAAAGTCTAAACTCGCGGAATGCCACATCATAACTAACATCTCATTCGGCAATGAGGTGGAATCAGAACCGTCCATTTCAGCGAAACTTTTATCGATGAACGGTCGCATTTTAATGACCTGTTCTAAAGTTTCTTCCGGTGTAGAGGGGAATTTTACTGTTTGGATCTTCATACTGTGCCTAACTCATGATAACTGGTAGAGACTTCTACCTGATAAACTTCTGCCGTGCCAGTGAGTTCGACTTGGAACTCTACATCACGGCGACCCGAAGGAAGTCTAAATTTCTCCGTCTTTAATGGACTGTACTCCTTGATCGGAATACCATCGCCGGTGAGTTTAAACTTCACATCTCCACCATTGTAACGACTTACTTTCGCTCCAGCAAAATTAACTTGCGTAGGTGAGACCTCAACTTTTCCTCGCCATACATACGGGCGTAATTTATCTCCAACATTCCAGCGATAAACACCGTCTTTATATACGAGATAGAGTTCTTCGTCCGCACTAAAGGCGTACAATGGGCGGTCTGAGAGTTGTACCAACTTACTATGTTGCCAGTCAGCTAAGCTGATATTGAATTGTAAGCAGTAAGCAGCCACATCACTAAAGAAATAAACACCATCTCGATGATACGCTACGCTCATACGATCAGGGTGTAACGCTCGCCAGTCGTCTTGTGCGAAGTAAGGCGAAGTGATGTTCTGTGCTGACTTGCCGTCCGTTAGGATCAACCCCTCCGCGGTTACAAAGACAACACCCTTCGGGGTCTTAGTATAACCGTGTCCTCCACAACAACTTAGCAACGGGTAGTTCTCTAAGGTCTTATGTACTTGTCGGCACCCTACCGTCTTACAGTCCGCAATAGGCTCTACCAAATACACCGCACCGCACGTCAGTACAATGACGTTATTCTCAAACTCAACGAGGGCTTTTATGTTGTCATGCACCGTTAATTCATCGGCATCTTCCCAGACGTGTGGGTAATGCGGTAGCGAAAAGCGGATGCGCTTGCCGTAGAACCCGGCCAACTGCGTTCCACCTACGGTGATAACGCCTTCCAACTCTTTCGGTGGCGGTAAGTAATCCTTCGTCTCAAGTACGCTACCTAACTCATAATCACGCTTGCTGTCTAAGTAAGTGGAATCGTTGACGGGTATTTCCGCGACGAGGAAGAACTCGCTCACATCGCTTTTCTCCCCGATCATGACGCTTTCAAGATTGATCGCTTCTGCGTCAAAGCCACTTACTAAGCGATAGATTCTTATTTTCTCCACGCCATATTCCGGTGGTGGCGTCTCAAAACCGGACAAGATAGCTGTTCCACCATCGTCGATATCCACGACCTCACTTGGAAGACTTGGTGCGCCTTCATCGCAACAACTATTCACATAGGTGTAAACATAAGTTCGAGCCGTACGGTCGTAATCAATCCCATCAATGAAATTAGATGCTCCGCAAGACGGTTTCTTTAAATCCGTCATAACCTCTACATTAGGCGCAGACATTGGTGTAGGAACGCCTAAACGGATCCACTTCGGTTCACATTCATCAGAACACGCAGTAGCCGGATAATCAAAAAGTCCGGTAACGACTTGTCGTTGGCAGCTCGTATTAAGGCGCGTGAAATCAACACATTTATCGAACTCTTTCCAACAACATCCATCGTAAAACACGGACTTCGTTGATTTTTTAATACTGTGGCATAACTTCGTTTCTCTAAACGGTTTTAACGTGCCATGCCACAAGTTTACATCCAAAGCTAACTCTGCGTATTCGCCACCAATCAAGTGCCGGTCATATCGTGGAACCATACCCTTGAAGTCGCGATACAACAGATTCATTATTTATCCTCCTAGGATTGCTTTTAACTTCGCCTTCAACTTTTCGCTGTTTGCGATTTTATCAAGTAAGGCTTCTACTTCTGCCGCGTCGTCATGCTCACAACACGCTTGCGGTGTATATTGCGGTAATGGAGCGGTACCAGCTTCGATAATACACCCGTTTTCATCTAACGTAATAGAGGTGTATGTACCGGCAGGAATTGGATTCTTACGGTTAAGTAGAGATAAGCATCTTCCGTCATACGCTAATTGCTTATTACCAATACACATCGTAAACGATTTACACGCTTTCGGCTTATCTACCGTGGTATTTTTACAAGGCTTACACTCAGCCATACAACCCTCCGGATTTCATTCGTATTTTACCCCGTTTAGTGCCAAGGATTCGATCTGCGCTAGCTTGATATAATCCTTGCTGATACTGTTTAGCGTGTAACATCGAGAGCTGTATATCAAACCATCGTGCCTGTTTAATCTGATATAACATCGCGAGTGCCTTATCTACAATCACCTCACGGTAACGCTCATAAATAAGGGCATCTACTTCGCAACAGTCTTGCTTAGGTGCTACGGCCACAACGACCCTCACCCGTTCCCCACTCTCGACTGGTGTAGGGCTAATCTTAAGATTATTTGGTGGCACAAACCATACGTTGCGACCGTAGCAATTCAGTTTGGTACAAGGTTCCTCTTTCAGAATCTCATACCCACAAACTTCCCTAATACTTACAACTCGCTCACAGTCTTCAATATCTAGCAAATATTCGTCCGCACAAGCAATAAGTTCAACTTCGGTCGTACGTTTAAGAATCTGCGATTTTACGCAAAAGTCGATTACGGCTTTACGCACATAATCTTCCGCCATCGGTTGCTCAATTCCGTCCAGCAACATAATTTCGTCAATAAAATACGACAGCGGTACGGTGGTGCTAATATCACGCATAGTATCTACCTCGCGCACCTAATTGATATTTAGCTATCTCTCTCGCTACTAATTGACGTAGTTCTTTCGGTACGCCTGTAAGATTGTAATTAGATTCTTTATCAACTTCGACTTTCGCCTCGATAAGTTTCAAGAATAAGTTAAGGTGCTGCGTAGCTAACGTATTGGACGACTGGCTTTCTTCATCTACCATTAAAGCTCTAAAAAGTACCCAGTGTACGCCTAACGTAACGTCAGCGCAGTTAGACTGCTCAACGTCAGCACCTAAATCGTTTAATTCAAATTTAACAGGCGGTGTTTCGCATACGAATTTTAAGTAAACATCTACGCCGTATGGAACCGCCGGTTTCACGAAGACAGATCCATCCTTATCGGTAGCGATATTATACTTCGTTAATTTAAAATCACGGCTATGTTGGAACGTAGAACATTGACGTGGGCGAAAGCCACCCCATTTAAGTTGCTTATCGCCCTTGTCTTGTTCGATTTCGTAGAGGACATGACCTTCTTCATCACACACGCCAACGACTGATAGAACACGCTCACACCCTTTAAACTCTTGGTTTATTCCAGGGGTCAATTTCGCTACACGCGTTTTCTTAAACTTACTCGGATTAAGCGTGTACATGACGCACATCGCCTCATTCCAATAGTCAAGCAACTGACGTTGGCTCCAACGCTGATATTGCTTAGCCGGAATACCGTCCGTGTAATCGTTTAAGTCGCGTGCTACGCCTTCAATCAAGTCGTTGATCGTAGTCATTATTGATCTAAGTCCTCTAATCCATCAGTTGTGGTTTCTTGCGATGCTTTTTTAACTTTCTTCGGCGGAGATTTACGTTTAGTTTCGGCTTCTTCTACCGCCTTATCTTCACCATTCTCTTCCGCTAACACTTCTTTAGCCTGTCCTTTCGCTAAGGCATCAATCTGCGCTTGTAACTCAGCCACTTTCTTCGCGTGTTCAGTCTCTTTTTCTTCGAGTTGCTTGCGTGCAATTTCTAAGTTACGTGCATTAGCATTCGCCAATTCCTCGGCTTCACGCGCTTGGGTTTCTGCTTCTAATTTTTCTTTCTCCGCTTTAATACGCGCTGCTTCTTCCGCTTGAGCGTTTTGTTGAGCGATTTCCAAGCGACGATTCAATTCAATTTGTTTCTGATCATCGGCGAATCGTTCAGGTTCATCCGGATCATACGCCGCAACTAAGTCGCCACGTGCGGCTAACTCAGGCGTCCATAAATAAATATTACCAGCCGCGTCACGTAAGTAAGGTGCTTTCGCTGCACGCGGAGGAGCTACAACGTTTTCGGTTGGGTTTGCAGTGGAACTAAATTGTGCCATATTTTTCTCCAATATAATTAGATGAAAAGCGCGGGTATTTCACCGCGCTTTTTGTGCTTCAATTACAAGTGCATCGGTACTTCGTAGTCGAACACGTGCGCTGATACTTCTACGCGGCTTGTGACGTCAGCGATAGAAGTGAATTTATCAGTCGGTAGCCCTTCTACTTTCAAGACCAACTTAACGGCTTTACCGGTAGGAACGAAGTAACCGCCGTTAGCCGGTTTCACCGCCGTACGTTTCATCATGTGGGTATTCGCAGTGATACCGGTCATAGGATCTACGAGGTCAACATCACCTTCATGCGCTAAGGTTTTAGCGTCAATAATGTGTGCTTCTAAGGTAAATACTAAACCGTCACTGTTTGGTGGTAAGAAGTAACCACGTTCGTGTTGCATTGGGATAACCAACGCAGCCACGTCAACCACAGTATGATGTTCAGGGATCACGAACAAGTCTAAGTAATCGCCTACTTTCACGTTCGCTTTACGTAATGCTTCTGCCTGGCCAATACTATTCAGTGGGTTGAACGACGCACCGGCAGTAAAAAAGCCGTGCATATATTCACCAGCGATACGAAATGCCGGACGATTAATGGTTTCACCGTATACTTGGTGTGGAGCTAAGTAGTTACTTTCATAACGGTATGCACCACCACGAGCTAAATTAATGTTTGCCATGATTTTTACCTACCTTATTCAAAAGTCCAATACGCTACGGCGATTGCATCGTTGAAGATCGCTTTACCACCCCAAATAGCTGCCATTTGATATTGGAAGCCGAAGTAGTCTTTATCTTCGATAATGCGTCCTTCCGTAATGTCGCCATAAAAGGCATACGCGTCTTTACGGAACGCTAAGATGTAGTACACCTGTTTGTTCACTGCGGTGTCGTAACCACCTGGTGTACGCATAGATTCAATCGTACGGAAACCGGCTAATTGACCTGGGAATTCACCGGACAACAACATAGACGGCTCTTTACAGCAACCGATGTCCGCTGCCAAGCGATATTCAGATTGAATTAATACGTTGCCGAATTCCGGTGGAACAATCAAGAACATTTGATTGTTTTCCCAACGGCTACGGTGTACTAAGACTTGGCGTAAGTTCAACAATTCAGTCGGTAAATTCGCTGGTGTGATACGCACAGGTTTACCAACGGTACCTAAGTTGATCGAACGATGACGACCTGCATTTGCACCTTTGTTATTTGGGTGGGCTTCAAGCACCATACCGGTTAGTACGAAGGCGTGCCACATACCGGATAATTCTTTGTAGCATGAATCTAAGAACGCATCCTCGAACATACTCCAGTATTCACACATATTGCGACGTGTGTTGTTGTCAAACTTCAACGCTTTGTATGCTTGGTGGCATAAACGCATTTGGATGGAAGTTAAAGACACTTCATCAGGTTTGATTACTTGGTTGTCTTCGTAGTTCTTCCACGCACCGACATCCGGTTGCAATAAGAATTCTACGACTTGGTTACAGTCAAATGCTTGGGAAACGATGTTAGTATTGACGATCTCGCCAATAATATCTTTCTCCCAACCACGGGCAATAATTTGGCTATGATACCCTTTCGTAGCGAGGGGAGTATCCATGATACTACCATAACCGGACGCGGAACCTAAACCATTAAGATTCGACATCATTCTCTCCTATTTTATTTTTGAACGCTGCGACGCTTCGCGTCCAGTTTCGCTCGATACTCGCGGTATTGCTGCATCGTAATAAGTCGTCGTTGACGTTTACGTAGCATCTCTACCGCTTCCTCATTGGTGAACGTAAACCCTTCCTCCTTCTCGGCAGGAGTGGTTTTACCTACACCGTTTGTTGCACCTACATCTGCGATTGCATTTGCTACCGGTGCCTTACCGCTGATGAACGCTTTAACTTCATCCACGATAAAATCTGCATTGCCACTTTCCAGTGCGTCTTGGAGCGCATGACCGTAAGTGGACTTAAATGGATAACGGCTATCCGGTTCAGATAATTTTTTCTGAAATTCTTCAGAGTTAAAGATAACACCGAAATCCGGAATAGCTTTAAATATCTTATTCTGCGTTTCGTTCTTTAACGCAAGTTTGCGTTCTTCCGCAGTCGGTTCACGTGTACGTTGTTCTGTCTGAGACAATCGTTCTTCTAAGTTAAGTACGCGGTCATAGACCGGCTTAACAAACGTATCACGAATTTCAATTAACACATCATCATCTACGTTTTCACTGTTAAAGCCTTTACGCTCTAACAGCTCACGGACTGCATCCGCTTGCTGAGCCTGTGTCTGCGTTGACATCTGACTACGTAGATTACTTAATTCTTGCTCCAACTCAAGCTCTCGTGCGGAAGGAGCTGTATTTTTGTTACCGTTAGCGACCTGCGCTTCTAATTCGGCATTGCGCTTACGGTATAGCTCTAGAAGCTTATTAGGATCTTCCACACCACCGTTATCATTCGGAGCGGTTGTATTGTTTTCAGTGTTGGTACTATCTCCAACGATAACCGTATTAGGGGCTTTAATCTCACCTGCAACCGGTGGTTCTTGTGGGGGAGTTGTTTGATCTACACGTTTACTCGTAGAACCGTCAGCATTAAATACAATGCCGTTAGCCTCTAACTGAGCGCGCGCTTGGTCTGCGAATGGATGTTTAGCCATAAACTTGTGCCTTATTTATTGACTGTTTTAATCACCGCAATTAAATCATCGATGATCTGTTCTTGACCCTTCAACTGTAGGGCCATCGCTCTCGCAGGTTGCTCATTTGTAACAGCATAAGCCTGAGCTGAACGAACCTGCTCCTTACTTACAAACTCTTTTGCTAAAGTTAGTAAGTTTACAAACTCAGCACACGTTGAAGGGTCACTGAACACTTTATACAGTGTGCGAGCTTGTAAATCCGTTGGTACGAACGCACCAAATTTAATCTTAGCCACGAATCGGATTCTTCGGACTTAATTTCTTTTGATTCATACCACGTTGGTCTTTAAGCATTGCTTTGTTACCAACTAAATCCGCATCGGTTTTTACTTTACGGTTAGTACCGGTACGAGTATCTTTCATCATAATATCGGACGGAATACCCGCCATTTTTCCGCATTTCGCACATCTTGCCATTTTTTCTACTCTCCGTGGAATAAAGGTCTTGGAAGTAACTGAGCTTGCGCCACGGTTAGTTCTTCTACACGCATAATTGCTGAACCAATCATAGTTTCATCGCATAGCTCAAACATATAATAGCCTGGAACCGATAACACCGATAAATTGTTATTCGGCGTATGAGCCCATAGCTCGCCACATTGTACCACAGGTTCAGAGGATACGATCTGCGATTCGACTGAATCTAACACGCACCCTTCGCAATCCACGCACCCATCCCGATGTGGGATCTTACCACCTACAATATCAATCTTATGTAATACGGCGCAGTCGCCTTCGCGTGTTACATCACCGTATTTATCCGTTTCGGCGCAACGAAAATTAAAGGATGAAATTACCACGACATATCCCGGTGTAACCATAAACACTTTAGAGAACTTCGTTGTCTGCTTTTGATCTACAATTTCAATCGCCATGATTATCTCCTATCGTGGATCCATCGGGTCATTAGGGCCGTCCGGGGCTATCGGGTTAGGTTTACGTGGAGGAGTATTAGGGTCAAACGGTACCACTTCCTCTTTCATAATGATTTCAAAGTCATCACGAGAATCTCCTGTGAAAATATTAGAAGGGTTAGAAGCATTAGAAGAATTAAAAGTTGTTGAGACCAACGTATAACCTTGATTCTGCAATTCTAACAAGACTTCGTCATATCTTGTTCTTGGTACAGGCTTCCCTATAATTCCCATTACGCTAAATTCTTTTAGAATTTGTCTTGTGTCTTGTTTAATGAATTTGAAATTAGCCGCTGCGCTACCATCTTCCCACACCGGGTTAAAATCATATTCCCGCAAAGTAATGGTGTACACTTTTGGTGTTTCAGTATCCGCAAAATACATCGGAGGTATAAAATCACTCGAAACAAATTTATAGCCACCAATTTTTAGTTGGTTATCATAAATAGTTCTAGGAATTTCATATCCAACTTTTCCAGTAACTTCACCTAGGGTTGTAGTAACAGGGTCAGCGATACTACCTTCTTTTGGTAAGATTACGCGCTTAAAAATTACTTTCGACATCTTAGCCGTACGAAGTTTAACTAAGTAATACTTCGTATAGTCGATGTCTAAGAACGTTTCACCCTCAGCGAACGTTGTTGTAACAAGCTCTTTACCTTGCCCCAAGTATTCATTTAGCTTAGCATTAAACGCATCACGTGGAATCTTAGTTCCCACTTCACCGTCAAAACTGAGCTTGTCAACAGCCGCACCATCCACGAAGAACTCAATCTCTACTTTCGACCGCTTAGGTTGAGGTTTAGGTGTCTCAGGTTGCGGTTGAGGTTGAGGTCTAGGCGTCTCAGGCTCTTTAGGTTTCTCCTGAGGGGGAGGACTTGGAGGCGTAGGGTCTTTAGGTACATTACCATTGCCACCTTTAGGACACTCTACCCCGACGATACCACCCGTCGGAATCTCACTACCAATCACCGTACTTTCCGGTAAGCAGCAACATTCCACTTCTTCCGCTAGAGCCACGAACTGACCTAACAATGTTTTGTCTTCCAGCTCAAATACGTAATCACCAGGGATCGTTAAAAATAACATCCCTGCGCAACCATCAATCGCTACATCGCAACAACGAATACGAAGTGGTTCGCTCAACTGAACAATAGCTGACTTACCATCGTCCGCACCGCACGCACATCCACTACCAAACGGCATAACGCCACCGCCCAAATAGACACGGTGGACTAAAATCTTTTTACCGGCTGGCAAAGCGAATGTAGAAATCTTTAAAGCCTTACACTCCCCGACAGTTACCACGTGAGTTACAGTGTTGGTGGAAAGGCTATCAAATAGCACCGCACGGTTAGTTTCTTCCGCGTTAGAACTTCGACTTACAGCGTGAACTTTTTTGCCAGTAATAATACTACAGTTAGACATAGAATATCCTACAACGTTAATAGAAATAAAATCGTCGTGATTGTACTACCGACGAAGAATCCGCGCCACCACCAACAATATCCGCATTCGATCTTAAACAGATCAGCGAACGGTACAATTACCTTGTTCCACGCGAAGAGTTGGATTTTATTGGCAACCTTTCTTACGTTTTTCATAGCTTTTAACCCATTCGTACGTTTTCTTCGCCAGGTCAAGCGCCAACTCATACGCTTCGTCATCCGGCCCTTCCGGTTGGAAGATATAAGGTTGCTTCCAATAAAGGCGCTGCACACCCCCGAAAGTTCCGTCTTGCGCGAATGACATCTTTCCGCCGGCGCCGAAATCTACGGTGACACTAAGTACACCACCGCCGTCATTTACGACTTTACCTGCACCTTTAAGGATGTCATGGACGATGTCACCCACCTGCATATTACGGCCGTTTAAGCTCATTTGAAATCTCCAATATAGAGTTATTAGTTAAATTCTACACGATCTCTATGTTAGTAGCAACTTACTCGAAAATTACTACTAACATACTAGAAAACTACACCTGTGGCGTTTGCGGTGTCTGTGATGTTACTTCGGTTTGTGGCGTCACGCCTCCCTGCTGAGGTGGTGCTAACTGGCTTAAGTCGAGTGATTCTTCTCCCATGATAGATCTTAATACTTTCTCAGCGTTTTCATCTGCCAAGTCTAAGGCTTCAAGTACTCGGTCAATCGCTTTATCCAACGTACCCGGTTGCACTCGTCCTGTTTGGCCTAAGCCAATCACAATTTGCGCTGCCTCGATCATGTCGTTTTTCTTCAACTCACGTTCCATTAAGCCACTCGCACCACGCGCTATAACCTTCGCATCACCCTTGATCTCTTTTTTAGAGTTGAATTTAAGGTTAAGCATATATAGCGATTCAGCAAACGGCGAAATAACGTCTTCATCAAAGTTTGTAATACCGCTCTGAACACCCTTGAGCGCATTCCCATACAGCATAGACATCCCACGGAACGTACGGTTTGCTCCCGTCCCCACCGGTTGCCCGTGAATACTGGCTGGTATTTGCGTGACAATGTCTGCAAGCGACATAAACCACTGACACACGTTACTCAACGCTCCCGTATAGTTCGGGAAGTTATGGAACACGTACGCTGGTCGGCCACCGCCTACAGGATCAGGATCCGTAGGGTTTAACGTATATGGCTCTACTTCACCGACTTTACCGTCTTCAACCCACTGCGCAATTCGCGTGAAGTCAACCTCACCAATCGGGCCGGAGGAATATTCCATGTTCTTGATCATACCACGCAAACACGCATGGAACGCTCTCTCCGTATCACGGATCTTCTGCGCAATACCGAACCCCATTACCCCGTTACCCGTCGTCTCATAGCTCGTTACGAATACAGGACGCACGTTTGCATTAGGGTTAGGGTTAATAATCACCTTCAAAGTAAAATGGCCTAGCGTGTGGATGATACACTCATAGTACTCGTTATCCTCTACGCCCTTAACACCGTATTCTTTAAGGATTGACCCTTTCACCGCACCGTGATACTTAAGCACCTCTAACGGTGAATTACCGTCCCAGCTAATAATATTACCGCCTTCTTCCGGATTAGGACTTAACCAGTTCACACTTGTATTACGGTTAGCGAAGTGTTCAAGCGCAGCAATCACATTCTCTTGGATGTAAGACGGTAACGAGGCCATCTTCATGAGCTGTTGTTTAGAGTAGCGTTTACGGATGATGACATACGACCCATCTTGGGCGTTAGTACTGTCAGGAGACCAAAAGAAGTCGAATGGGCTTACACGGTTGACGGCATAGATGACTTCGTCTTTCGCCTTCAATGAATCGCCCTGCCACACCATGCGAGTTCTTATCTCAGGGGTTGGGCCTTCCAAGACGGCATACGGATAGATACAAAAGTCCTGCAAGAACTTAAGCACGGCTTTTTTAAAGCCTCCCTCTACACACTGATCCCACATCTCCGTTTCCATGAGCTTACTCGCCTCTTTTGCCTTGGCAATCATCAGCTCTCGTGTAGCAAACTTCTCTTTATCGATGAGTTCTTGTAACTCAGCTCGTGTAGAAGGCATATCTCCCTGTCCGCCAAACAACACATCTTTGACTTTGATCAGCACTTCTTCCACCATGCTCTCACTCAACTCCGGTACCGGCGTTGGCTCTACAGCAAAAGGAATCCCACCGCTACCGAAAATCAAGTCACGTAGCCACGCATTTAGCGCACTGATCTTCAACTGCGATAGGTTGACGCTAGGCATATTACCAAACGCTTTCTTAATATCGCACGGGATTTCTCCGAAGTATTGATTGTAGCATCTATGCAACACTTCATCGGCAGTAGCATCACCAAAACTTACTGTATTACGATGTCTCACCGCAGCATCAAAGTCCTGCTTTACTCTCTGTGCTAAGTGGTCTTGGATCTCAAGTGTAGCATCACTGCGACTATCATGAATGCGCTGAGCAAGCCCTAATTCTTCTTTAATCTTCATTCGATCCCCTAATACACGCGCTTAGACGGTGGTCGTTTTATTGCGCGGTGCTGTTGTTGATTGTCTGTGCCGTGTCTTATGCCATTACAAAGGTACTGTACAGCATCATGTAGGTGGCTGAACTCGTTTTTAACAGGTTCAGATGAGTACGTTTTCCCAATACCAGCTACTTTTAATGGTCGGTAGTGGTATCCGCCACGAAAGCCTCCGATGATTTTCTCACACCGCTTATCAATGAGCAAACCTTCACGTCGTTGCAAGAAGCTAATCACGCTATCAAGTCGTGGTTTGAACTTATTCGTCGGGGCATTAACCGCTTGTATGCCATATTTGCGAAGCACCTGTACCGGTGTCTCACCGTGGTTACTATCTCGTGGGTTGGCAGGGTCAGTAAACGCCACCACATCACACCCCGGATAATGCTGCGCGATAAATGGCATCAGCACATCGCGAACAAACGGAACAAACGGCAAGTCTAATGCGAGCAACTCATGCTTGATCAGCAACGTCCCCATCTCAATTTGCCCGAACGCCACCGCAGGATTAAGACCTGTGGTATCGATGCCCAAAATCACCGGTTGGCCGAATGTTGGTTTAAGTGAGTACGCACTAACCATATCTTCTTTCCAATAGCCTTGATACACCGGCACACCGTCGAAGTTGCTACCATATTTACCCATAATTTCCGTATCGATGTAGTGTTTAGGCTTACCAGCCAACATACGGCGATAATACTGATAGCCGAACGCCCGTCGCTCCTCCAACGTCCAAGGCACGTCATTCACCATTGGTTTCTGATTCAAATACTCAAGGTTCTCAGCCGCAGGGTTATCAATATACTCGATTGTCCCGTCCGGTTGCTCAACCTCAATGAACGGTGCCGGCTGGTGGAAGATCTTCGTTCCTTCAACTTTGTCTAAATCAAGTTTCGCAAGCCAGTGGTCTTCCGACGGTGGGTTGCTATCTAAGATAACGCCACTGTACGAACAACCACCTCGTCCTGTCGCAGGATCAAGTGTTGGGTAACGACCCACACGCTCCTTACAAGTATCATACACCTCGAAGGCTACTTCTCGTGCCTCGTTGATGAAGATCATCGTAAACTCCATCGACTTGAGTTTCTGTACGTCCTGCACATTCTCCAACGCGATGAAGACGAACTCCATATCAAACTTCGTACCGTCCGGCAATCCACCACTGAACCGCGCGGTCATCGGTGCCGTCTGTCTCACCGGTGCGAGCATAGGACTTACCCATTCGGCGAATGTCTTAACCGTTGTCATCCGAAGATTAGGATATGTCGCCCGCACAAGACCGAATCGTGTACGTCTCACCCCATCTACACCCGGTGCTTGTGAATACCCACGCAACAAAAGCTCTTGGATCATCATCACCGACTTCCCTGTCCCTACGCCGGCTATTACGCCACGCACGAAGGTATCATCGTTATGAAACTCCACCGCCGTCGGCGACGGGTTATACATCGGCATTACTATCTGCGTCATTGTGTGCTTGCTCTCTCACTCTCAATTAGTTTTCTTAACTCTTGGATCCGATGTTGTAACGACGCTATTTCGCACTCATACTTCGCAATCCGTTCTTCTTTCTCACTCTTTCGTTGGTCGTAGTAATACATCTCAGGAAGCGTCATCTTCAACCTCCTCAAAATCCCATGTCAACACCAAGCCGTTTAACGTCCCGATGATAGCGAAGATTACCCCTACCACATAAGCATTGAATGTCGTATTCCCATAGAAATGCACCAAAGCCCCGAAGAACAGCCCAAACGCCGTTCCTACGATTAGGCTGCTCACCAACGCTTCTTTATTATCATCACTTAACTTCATCTACATCCTCCGGATTTACATCAATCACTGTATTTGTCCCATTAAACGCCTCCGGTTTACGTAACCCATTCCCGAAGTTCACCACGAGCTGTACCCCTGTATTTACGGTGGCATTCTCCTGTTTAGTCTTAGCAGTCAAGGCCGGGTTAAGATTGGCCAGGTTGGCAGACAGCTCAATGGCTTTCAAGGCGTCTTTGTCTTCACCATGGTTTATCATGTGTTCTAGGCGTGTTAAACCCTGCTCCGCCACGCGTCGTGCTTGTAACTGGAACCCATTGGTACCTGCTAGTGCCGAAAGCGAACTCTCTACCTCACGATAGACTTCTCTAAAGAGCTTGTTCCCTCTTAGCGTCTCATACTGATACGGCGTTAACCCATACTCTGCGAGGATTGCATCTTCTTGCTCAGGATAGGCGAGCAACTCAATTATTAAGCTACCCCATTTGCCGACATTAAAATCCCCACGTAAAGCTGCCGAACCATGCGAAATGGGTTTACGATCAAAGTCTATTTCCGCGAGAATACTGGATAGATCGGGTAAATCCCCTGCGTTATGATCAACGGTCAGGTCTTGTGTCATACCATCTGTCAAATTCGGCATCTGTTACCCCCTCCAAGTTAATCGTATCCATCATAAAGCGAAACGCATCCGCCTTCGTCACACCACACCGCTTACAAAAGGCCATTAGCTTGTCGTGGTAGTCTTCTTCGAGTTTTAGTTGTACTGTCTGCATTGCACTACCTTATTAGTTATTAGTCTAAAGTTATGTTAGTGTATCATAACATCGTTGACAAGCGATAGCGTTCCGTGTAGCATAGCGACGTTTGTTGATTTTTTCATATAAACTTCCTTTATAAAATACATAAGACCTCTGGTTCCCCCTTATCGTCTCCCATCGATTAGGGGGATTTTTTATTTTACGACGGAAAAAATTTTCGGGAGGCGTCGTTTTACAAGGAGGGGTGGGGGTCGTCCAAAGGGTGGGGGTGCCGGCTACGGTATGGCGTTGAGCCTAAGAATCCTTGTACGTAGTAGGACGAGGGTACGTAGGTTATAGTAACACTTCGAAATTAAAAAGCTTTGTTTTCTCTGGATTTCGGAAAAATTGCGAGTGGTGTAGTGCGTTTAAATCTATGCCCTCCCCTCCCCAGTCAGTCCAAACCCTCCGGAGGTACTCCGCTCATAACGAGGCGTAGCCCACGAATGGAGCGACGTAGGAGCGACGCTAACTACATAGGCATAGCACACATAGACGAACGAGTCGAAGACGCTCGGTCGCTTAGGGTGGGTGGGTAGGGCAGCGATTTTTTGTGTGGCGAAATGTCTGAGTGTTACGTGGTGGCGAAATGTCTGAGTGTTACGTGGTGGCGTGGTCGCTCTGAGAAATTTTGGCGCTTTTATCTGTGATGTCGCCGTGAAATATCGAGGCTTGCTCGGTTACTCTGAGGAATTTGTACGCACTGAAAATAGTTGCGTTGGCACGGTTGCTTTGGGTTGCTTTGTCGCGGTGAGTGAGATAAGTAACACTGAAAGGCTGCCAGGCTGGAAACACTTAAAAGCTAAAATCCGAAAGGCTGCCAGGCTGGAAACACTTAAAAGCTAAAATCCGAAAGGCTGCCAGGCTGGAAACACTTAGAACATAAAATCTGAAAGCGTAAGAACTAAAAACACTGAGAGGCTAAAATCCGAAAGCGTAAGAACTAAAAACACTGAGAGGCTAAAATCCGAAAGCGTAAGAACTA
>ERZ773046.84-NODE-84-length-63042-cov-8.948069_pt1 | contig 63042 bp, 64 predicted proteins | sample MGYA00580634_ERZ773046 | MGnify/ENA primary metagenome ERZ773046 (study PRJEB29015, sample SAMEA2738127) | human oral metagenome | biome: human oral; feature: human-associated habitat; material: saliva | place: China | collected 2159 ... | reverse complement strand
TTCTTCTTAGCTCATTCTGCATGAGTCCTTGTCACAAATGTCTTGATACACTACATCTTTTTTATGGCAAAAGATTTAAATATATTGACAGAAAGAGGAAAAAAGCGGAAAATATTAAGAAATGTAAACGGACGTGACTTGATAAAGCCTGCCAAAGGCATTCAAATAGAGAACGTTTAGTTTAAAACTGAATAGGAGGTAAGAATTTTGGCTAAGAAGGAAAAGCTTATGGTTATCCCCTTGGGTGGTCTCGGGGAAATCGGTAAGAACATGACGGCCATTTGTTATGGGGATGACATCATTGTTCTGGATGCCGGGTTAGCCTTTCCTGACGATGATATGTTCGGCATTGACCTGGTTATTCCCGATATGAGTTATCTTATTGAGAATAAGGACAAGGTGCGTGCCGTCGTCATTACACACGGTCACGAAGATCATATAGGCGGGTTGGCATACTTGCTGAATGAAGTGAATGTACCTGTGTACGCGACCAAGTTGGTTTGCGGTCTTGTAGAAGGAAAACTGAAAGAAAATCATATAGGAAATTATACGTTAAATGAAGTACGCCACGGTGACGAGGTGCAGATCGGCTGTATGAAGGTCGGCTTTATTCATACCAATCATTCCATTCCCGATGCGAGTGCCCTGTATTTCAAGACTCCTGTAGGAACGATCGTACATACAGGAGACTTTAAAATCGACTTGACACCTGTTGACGGATTATTGATGGATATGCACAAGTTCGCCGAATTGGGTCGTCGAGGGGTATTACTTCTCATGTCGGACAGTACGAATGCATTGCGGCCGGGCTATACGGAGTCGGAAAGAACGGTAGGAGAAGCCTTCCGCAAAGAGTTTAAGGATGCTGAAGGCCGAATTATATTGGCAACCTTTGCATCCAATATTTCCCGCATTCAGCAAGCTATCAATACGGCTGTTTTGTATAAGCGCAAGGTCCTTGTCTTGGGGCGTAGTATGGTAAATAATGTGGCTATCTCTCAGGAATTGGGATACTTGGACGTGCCGGAAGGTGTTCTCATAGAAGCCGATGAACTGAATCGGTATACGGCTGATCAGGTACTTATTTTGACAACGGGAAGCCAAGGGGAACCGATGGCCGGCTTGTCCAGAATGGCATCGAATAATCATCGCAGTGTCAGTATTATGCCCGGCGATACGGTTATTATTTCGGCAACGCCTATTCCCGGGAATGAAACGGGTGTAGGTCGAACGATTGATAACCTGATGCGCTTAGGAGCGAGGGTTGTTTTCGGCAGTAATAAACGTATCCACGTATCCGGACACGGCAGCCAGGAAGAACTTAAAATTATGCTCGGTCTTATTAAGCCGAAGTATTTTCTGCCGGTTCACGGTGAGTACAGAATGCTTAAAAAACACGGCGAATTGGCAGTGGAAATGGGTGTCGAGAAGGACCATGTTCTGCTCGGCGACAACGGGCAGATATTCGAGTTTACCAGTCGTTCCGGACAAAAGGGCGGTCGCGTTAACGCGGGCCGTGTCTTTGTTGACGGGTTAGGTGTCGGAGATGTGGGCAATATTGTCATTCGCGATCGCCAGCAGTTGGCTATGGAGGGTATGGTTATTGTCGTAATGACGTTAGCTAAAGGTTCCAGTCATGCCTTGGCCGGTCCCGATATCGTTTCGCGCGGATTCGTCTATGTGCGAGACTCGGAAGAATTAATGAATGAGGCTCACGATAAGGTGGCAGCTGTTTTGGAACGGTGTGAAGATGAAAATATTCGTGAGTGGTCTGTCATTAAGTCGCAAGTACGGGACACGTTAAGTCGGTATTTGTTTGAAAAAACTAGACGCCGTCCCATGATTTTACCGATTATTATGGAAGTTTAAATAAGATGATATAATAACAGCGGAGGTCGTATTTTGCCTCCGCTGTTGAATTATTATAAAAGCAAAGGAGGGACACCTATGGAGAAGTTACGCAATCTTTCCGTTCTTGCCAAACTTATAATTCTGTTGGTGCTTCTGGCAGATTTATCGCTTGTGATTCCCGCTACATTCCCCATTGCCTGCATGCTTTTCCCGTTGCCCCTTGGTATCGCATATAATGCATATGGACTGAGAAGGTGTTTAGCGGTCATTGCTGTTATGACGGTATTGGCCGGTATTTTGTCGACGCCCGGGGTAGCTTTGATGCTCTTGGCCTTCTGTGCCCCCTTCGGCATGTTAACGGGACTCTTTTTTAAAAATGCATGGTCATTAAAACGTCTGATTATCATTAGCGGCGTTTTCAGTTCCGTCTTGTTTTCGGCCTTTTTTACGGGTCTCTACGTAGCCTTTGATATTAATATTTTTGTGGTTGCCGGACAGGCTATGACGACGATTTTTGAACAGGCCTTACATAATGCGGCTGCGGCCGGGGTATCACAAGTAGATTTAATAAATGCACGGGCGAACGGCAAGGTTTTAACGGAAATTATGCCGTATATGATTCCTTCGGCCTTAATCACGCTATCTCTGATCTTTGTATATGTACAAGCTCAATTGAGTCGACTGATTATGGCTAAGGGCGGTTTGGATGCAAGCCCGGTCCTGCCGCTGCGTTATTGGGAAATCGGTAGGCCTGTGTTATACTTATATGTGTTGGCTCAGGTTATGCAGTACTGGGGGACGACACGACATATATTCTGGCTGAATGCAGGCGGGATCAACTTGGATAACTTTACTTTTTTCCTTTTGTCCGTCAACGGTTTGGCTGTCATTTTTTTCTTTTTGGAACGACGTTTTCATGTTACTGTATGGACACGGATTCTGGTTATTCTTGTTTATATTTTCATTCCCGTTCCCGTGCAGTACTTGACGTTTTTACTCGGTTTGGCGGATGCCCTGTTTCATTTCCGTCGTAAATATCGCATTAACTGATTGTAGGAGATCCTATGCTTAAGAAATTGTTTTCCGGTAAAGCCGAATTTGTTTATTTAACGGTTATACTGATTCTGTTGGCGTTGATTGCCGTATATAACTGGGTTATTGCCGCTTTGGCATGTATTTTGATTGCCGGCGTTTCTGTTTTGACACATAAAAGTGATACAGAACGGAACCGCGAAATTACGCGATATTTTGACGCTATTTCGCAAAGTGTCGATCAGGCGACGACGTATGCCGTTCAAAATTTGCCCATAGGCATTGCGATTGTCGACAAAGATTCAGCTTTGTGTTGGGCAAACAGTGTCCTTCTCGATTGGGTCGGGGCTTCCGTTCAGGAAAATGAACGGATTGACAAGGCTATGGAAAATCTGAATGTTGATCGGATTTGGGGGAAGACCGGATATTTTTATGAAACTATCAATGACCGCCAATATCGGGTTGTATATAAGGGTTTGTCTGATGAAATCAGCGATGGAAACGGGTATCTGATTTTGTATTTTGATGATGTGACGGAAACGGAACATCAGAAGACTCTCTTCATGAAGTCCATTCCCGTATTTGCAAGCATTGAAATCGACAATATGGAAGAAGTTGCAAAGGGAATGTCGGCAGTACAACAGGCAACGTTGTGGACTAACGTCAACAACTGTATTGTCAGTGAGTTGACGGAGCTGGGGTGTTATATACATTCGTATACTAACGGTAAATACTTTGCCTGCCTCAGTCGGTCAGCCTTAAATGTATTGACGGAAACCAATTTCTCTTTTCTTGATAAAATTCGTCGGATTCATACGGCAAATCGTATTCCCGTTACGCTCAGCATGGGGGTTGCGGCTATTCAAGAAGAGTTGCTGAATGAAGGCGATACGAATTTTGATGTTTTGGCTGAAAAGGCCAAAGCCGGACTTGATTTGGCACTCGGCCGAGGCGGCGATCAGGTCGTCGTTTATGAAAAAGACGGGACACCTCATTTTTACGGCGGTAAGAGTCAGTCCGTAGAAAAAGCGACGCGCGTTCGTGCACGTGTTGTGGCACAGGCTATGAGAGAATTGGTATACGGCTGTGATTCCGTATTTATTACAGGACATGTGCGGGAAGATTATGATTGCCTAGGTGCGGCTATCGGCGTAGCTCATATGGCACGTTTATCCGGCCGACCTGTATACATTATTCTCAGTGAACAATTGGATGCGGTGCACCCGCTTTTGGATCAACTGAAGGCAGACGAGCTGTATTCACTATTTATCACAGCGGATGAAGCGGCGCGTTTGTGTACGGATAAGTCTCTTCTTTTCATTGTTGATACACATCGCGGAGATATGGCGGCAGGCAGTAAATTACTTGATATTACGCCGAATCGGGTCGTCATTGATCACCATCGTCGGTGTGCAGACTTTATTAAACATCCGTTATTGACGTATATGGAAACATCCAGCTCATCGACGAGTGAACTTGTCACGGAATTGATTCAGTATTATCAAGACGAAGTGGAGCTGACCAGTTTGGAGGCAACGGCTCTGTATGCGGGAATTGTTGTGGATACGAAAAATTTTGCCGTCCAGACCGGGGTTCGAACCTTTGATGCAGCCGCATACTTACGTCGATGCGGGGCAGACCCCGAAATTGTGCGCAGTATTTTCAGCTCCGATTTTGCTACTGTACGGCTCAAATCAAGCCTCTTGGCAAAGGCAACCATTGAAGACGGCGTGGCTATGCTTGATTGCGGTGATTTAAAAGAAAATGCGACTATGTTGGCGGCTCAATTAGCCGATATGTTGATCAATCTTAATAATGTAAGAGCCAGCTTTACTTTTTACGAACTGGCCGAAAAAACTGTCGGTATTTCCGCCCGTTCAAAGGGCGAAGTTAACGTTCAACGTGTTATGGAAGTCTTGGGAGGCGGCGGTCACAGCAATGTAGCCGGTGCTCAGTTGAAGGGTCTTACGATTGAAGAGGCACAAGAAGTCGTTCGGAAGGCGCTGGAAGAAATTCCGGAAGAAAAGGAGTCTGAATAATATGAAGGTTATTTTATTGCAAGATGTAAAAAAGCTCGGTAAAAAAGGTGAAATCGTCGAAGTTTCAGACGGATACGGCCGGAATTATTTACTGGCTCGCAAATTGGCTGTTCCCGGTACATCGGAAAATCTGAATGATGCAAAACAGAAAAAGGCGGCGGCCGACCATAAGGCACAAGTAGCATCGGATGAAGCGCTGGTTTTGGCCAGTGAGTTGAAGAAAGTGGAACTGACGATTCCCGTGCGTATCGGTGAAGGAGGTAAAGTTTTCGGCGCCGTAACGGGGAAGGATATCAGTGATGCGGCGAAAAAACAATATGACCTTGATCTGGATAAGCGAAAAGTAGAAATCAAGGAACCCATTAAAGCTCTGGGGACGTTTGAAGTGACAATCCGGGTACATCCGACCATTACTTCGGTCATTAAGGTACATATTGTCGAAGGATAATTATATGAAAGAATTATTGGATAAACTGTTGCAGCGCCACAAATATTTGGAACCGACGGCGGAAGACGAACTTCGACGTCAGGTAAATGTACTGTATGGTGCTTTTACGGGACTTATGGGGCCGGAAAAAATGGTGCTTCGTGCCGGGAAATATTCGGCATTGGCCTATATCCACTCTGAAGATCCGCGCGAACGGCTGACAGGGTTGCAACGTCTTGTGTATGAGGATTCGTCTTATGATAAGGTACCCACAGATGATGAGGTCGTAGACGTTTTGAACGATTTGGAAAATGTATTGGCTGAAATGCTGGCTCGTCAGGCTGTAGAAGAGCGTCTTGAAAAGAAGATTTCCAGACGGATGGATGAAAAGCAGCAGGAATATGTTCAGGAAATTAAGATGCAGCTTATACAAGAAGAGTTGCATGATGTGGAGACCCCGCAGACGAAGGAAAAGCTGGAACGGCTGGAATCTTTGGATAAGGTAAAACTGGCCGCATCGGTCATGGAAAAGGTACGTCCTCAGAAAATGGAGCGTATTGTCGGCCAGGAACGAGCTGTCGAAGCCATGCGCAGTAAGGTGGCTTCCGTGTATCCTCAACATATTCTCTTATACGGGCCGCCCGGAGTCGGTAAGACCACGGCTGCTCGCATTATTTTGGAAGAGGCGAAGAAACTTCCGTATACTCCGTTTTCGGTTGACGCACCCTTCGTTGAAACGGACGGAACAACCTTGAGATGGGATGCCCGCGATATGACGAATCCCCTTATCGGCTCCGTTCATGATCCTATTTACCAGGGGGCACGTCGAGATTTGGCTGATACGGGCATACCTGAACCCAAACCGGGGTTGGTAACGGATGCCCACGGCGGTATTTTATTTATCGATGAAATAGGTGAAATGGATCCGCTCTTATTGAATAAGTTGTTGAAGGTATTGGAAGATAAGCGCGTAAAGTTCGATTCGGCTTACTATGATGCATCGGACCCGGCAGTACCGGCTTATATTCGCAAACTTTTTGCAGAGGGAGCTCCGGCAGACTTTATTTTAATCGGAGCGACGACTCGTAGTCCTCAGGAAATCAATCCTGCCATTCGCTCTCGCTGTGCGGAAGTGTACTTTGAGCCTTTGAACGGAACGGATATTCAGGCTATTGTTCGCAACGCGGCTCATGATTTATCAGTATCTTTGGAAGACGGCGTGGCTGAATATATTTCTGAATTTACAGTCGAAGGGCGTAAGGCGATTAATCTTTTGGCCGATATGTACGGGTATGCCGTTTATAAGCAGGGATCGGGAGAAAATACGGTTATTACCCTTGAAGACGCCAAGCATGTGGTAAGAATCGGTCACTTTATCCCGTATGCAGCGGAAAAAGCATCATCCCTTCCGGTAGCGGGAAAGGTCTTCGGGCTCGGTGTTTCCGGGTATTTAGGTTCGGTCATAGAAATCGAGGCGGTGGCATTTCCGGCCCGTGAAGCGGGGAAAGGGTATTTTCGTTTTAACGATACGGCCGGCTCTATGGCAAAGGACTCGCTATTTAATGCGGCGGCTGTCGTTAGGGCCGTAACGGGAAAGGAAATCTCCGACTTCGACATAAATGTCAACTTTGTCGGCGGCGGCCAAATTGACGGCCCGTCGGCAGGGACGGCCGTTACGGTTGCTCTCATTTCCGCACTTACAGGGAAAAAGGTGCGTCAAGACGCGGCTGTTACGGGTGAAATATCCGTGAGCGGACAGGTTCGTGCTGTAGGCGGTATTTTCGAAAAAGCTTACGGGGCATCTCGAGCCGGAATGAAAGACATGATTATTCCTGCCGAAAACAAGGATGAAATTACGAAACATCACTTAAATCTAAATATTCATGCCGTTACGACAATTCAGGAGGTCATGAGTCTCCTCTTTGTCGAATAGGAGAGTTATATGGAACAGCGCATACCCCCGCAAAATGTGGAAGCGGAACAGGCCGTTTTAGGAGCCATGTTGATTGACCGCAGTGCCGTCATTGCGGCAACGGAAAAATTGGATGCTGAAGATTTTTATAGGGATACACATAGGCTTATTTTTGAAGCCATGGTAAACCTTAATCGTGCCAATAAAGAAGTTGACGTTATTACTCTCGATGAAGAGTTGCGACGCATGAAAAAGCTTGAAGAAGCAGGCGGTATACAGTATATTTTATCTTTACCGAATCTGGTGGCTACAGCGGCTAATATTGAATATCATGTCGGGATTGTGGCTGAAAAGGCGTTGGGCAGAAAGCTTATTCGAACCTGTACGGACGTGGCAGCCGATGCTTATAACGGCGAAAAATCGACAGAAGATATTCTGGATATGGCGGAACAACAGATCTTACGTCTGGGTGATAGTCGTAAACACGGCAATTTTGCCTCTGTGGGAGAGGTTGTAGGTACAGCCTTGGACCATATTACGAAAATGTATGAAAACAAGGAAGGGCTTACGGGTCTGCCGACAGGATTTAAAGATGTAGATATGCTGACTTCAGGTTTGCAACCGTCGGACCTTGTGTTGGTGGCAGCTCGCCCCAGTATGGGGAAAACGGCGTTCACCCTGAATATTGCACAAAATGTAGGTGTTCGTCAAAAGAAGACCGTTGCTTTTTTTTCGTTGGAAATGTCTCAAGAACAGCTGGTTCATAGACTTTTGTGTCAAATTTCCCATGTAGACTCACAAAAGCTGAGGACCGGGCAGTTGAATACGGATGAAGAGTGGACGAAACTGACAGAAGCTTGCAGTAAATTATATGATGCACCTATTTATATAGACGATACGCCGGGGATATCCGTCGGCGAAATGAGATCCAAAGCCAGACGCCTTAAGGCGGAACATGGCTTGGACCTGATTATTGTTGACTACTTACAACTTATGCAAGGGAAAAATGCCGAAAGTCGGCAACAGGAAATTTCCGACATATCCCGAAACCTGAAGGCGTTGGCAAGAGAGCTGAAGGTGCCGCTTATTGCTTTGTCACAGCTCAGCCGTAGTGTTGAAAGCAGACAGGATAAGCGACCTATGCTCAGTGATTTGCGAGAATCGGGTGCTTTGGAACAGGATGCGGATATCGTTTCTTTCCTGTACAGGGAAGATTACTATAATAAAGAGACGGAAGACCAACATATTACGGAAGTTATTGTGGCTAAGCATCGAAACGGCCCTACCGGTACAGTCAGACTGTACTTTAAAGGTGAGTATACATTATTTATGAACTTGGATACTCGACATAGCGAAGTGCCGCAATAAAAACACGCCCGAATTATTTTTTTGATTCGGGCGTGTTTTCTTGTTCTATATAAGTAAAGTTTCGAATGAGTATGGCTTTTCCGCGCCAAGAAAAGGCTCGCTTTCCGTAGGTTTCTTTAAATTGGCGGTTTGTGAGATTCTTAAAGGAGCGGGTATCTACATAAGATAAGAGATCCGTACGAAAGTCTGCAAGTGGCGTTACGGGAATATCCTTGTTGTGAGGACAGACTCGCTGACACTCGTCACAACCGAAAATGTACGGTGTTTTGGCGACAATTTTTTGTTCTTGAGATGTAAGGTCGCCTTTTTTTTGAGTTAAGTAAGATTTGCAGGTGACAAAATTATAAGCTGTTCCTGAAAAACAGTTGCCTGGGCAGATTTTTTCGCAATTGCCGCAGTGGAAACACTCTTTTTTTGTCGGCTCATCTACTTCTAAATCGGCTGTTGTTAAAACGGCACCGATAAAGCAGTAAGATCCGTAGGTCTCATGTATAAGACAACCGTTGTCGCCGATAAAACCGAGGCCGGCAGTGACGGCCAAATGGCGGTCGGACAACGGTGATGTATCTACTACCGAATAATAAGACGAGCCGGGAAAGGCCTTTTCCGTAAACTGTCCTATGCGGTTTAAGTAAGAGTGTATAATTGTATGATAATCATAGCTATGAGTGTACAAGGATAAATTACTGCTTTTCGGATAGCCGCAAAAATACGGGAAGAGGACAACAATGATAGACCGACATAGAGGCAGTAACCGGCAAGGGTCATAGCGATCGATACCGCGTCCGGAGGCTAAAGGACAAATGTCTCCTTGTGTGGGCGGTATCGGTAATGAAGCACTTGCAATGCCTACGGCAGTGAGTCCTAAAGTCCTGCAAAAGGTTTTCACATCCTGTGCGGTCATAGGGAATCCTCTCCCGATTCCGTCGCAATGTAAGACGAGGCGGACGTATAGCAAATACGCAGATGCTCTTCCATCATGCGTACGGCTTCTTGCGTATTGCCGTCACTTAAGGCATCTAAAATTGCCGCATGTTCATCGGCCGCCTCTTGCACCCGGTTAGCGTGGCTGTACAGAGAATTAATACCCGTACGACGAATTTTATCTCGAATTTCTTCTACGAGGGAACGAAGTAATGTGTTTCCCGTAGAAGCAATAATGATATTATGAAATTCCGTGTCGCTGAAAATAAACTCCTTATATGCCGGATCTTTGTGATGGATTAACTTTTTCTGCTGTTCTACGAGAAGCCGTAATAGTTCCAGCTGATCCTTGGTAATTGACGTACTGGCTAATTGGACGGCTAAGACTTCCAGTGCCGTGCGAATTTGAAAGATGTGGGTCAAATTCTTTTCGTCAAGACGACGGACGACAATTCCTTTGCGAGGGATATAACGAAGCCAGCCCTCTTTTTGAAGCTGCCTCATGGCTTCGCGCACAGGTGTGCGACTGACGCATAACTCTTCAGCCAAAGCCCTTTCCGTTAATACTTGGCCATCTTTGTAAGTTTGGTCGAGAAGCCGATTTTTAACCGTTTTATATACTTGTTCTTTTAACGCAGGTGCGGCATTCTTCTTCATCCTAGCTCCTATAGAAAGTAATCATGGTTCAGAGGTGGTTGTTCTTCGCTTGCAGTATTTGTATAACGAGGCCAATCCCGTTATGTTAAGGTGAGTATCGTAAATATAAAGAAAATCGTATCTTTGTATATATACTTATCATATACTATCGGCGAGAATCTTGCCAAGTATGAGCATCAGGTATAAAGGTTGTCTTGGTTGAGAGTCGTTCAGTGTGTAGTGTACAATAAGAGCCATAAGGAGGGGTGAAGATGAAGGCAAAAGAATTACAACAGCGCTTTGATTGCGGCAAGGTTGAAAAAATGTATGAAAATAGCCGGAAAATATCTTTTCTCTTACGGGCTGTGTTTGCCCTGGCGGGTATGTATTGTTTTCACTCCTTTATGGTAGAAACTCAAGCCGCTTTTCGCATTTATCCGTTCCTCGGGCTGGTGTTTTGTCTTGTGCGGATGTATCGGCAAGGCGATACGGTATGTTATGTAACGGAGAAGGGACTGGTTGTACGCAGCCATTATCGAACTTTTTATGAGTTTATGAGCGAGATTCTTTTTGGGGCTGAGCATCTTGTGTTTATACCGTATAAAGCTATTTTTGATATACCGTCTAATTGGGTAACTTTTGAATTAGGCAGTGCCGAGATAGGCGGTCTTGTTGTGCAGCCTGTGCGGCTCAGGTATTTGTCAGCAAAGAATAAAAAAGAGATACTGGCGAGGATTCGTGCGGCTCAAGAAGAGCCTGAAGACACCTGAAATGCGGGAAAATAAAAAAATCGAAAAATTTTCGAAAAAATACTTTACTAATTTAACGTACTAAAGTATAATGAAGACATCGAAAGACGGCGGGTATCCGGAAACGCGGTCTGAGGAGACAATAAACGGTAATTAGGGAGGAATAACAATGAATATGAAAAAATGGATATTGGCCGCAACAATTATGACAATGACAGCTATGCTTGCAACCGGGTGCGGTTCCGACTCGGCCAAGTCGGAACAAAAGTTACCTGATAAAGTTATTATCGGCTTGGATGATAATTTCCCGCCCATGGGATTCAGAGATGAAAGCGGTAATCTCGTCGGGTCCGATATTGATTTGGCTAAAGAAGCCGCAAAACGTCTCGGTATTGAAGTAGAATTTAAACCTATCGATTGGGACAGTAAGGAAGCTGCCTTGAAGAGCAAGCAAGTAGATATGCTCTGGAACGGTTTGAGTATTACGGAAGATAGAAAAAAGGAAATCGCTTTTTCCGATGCGTATATGAAAAACGGTCAGATTATCGTGGTTCGTAGTGACTCACCCGTTACGGACCGTGCCGGTTTAGCCGGAAAGACCTTGGCAACACAAGACGGCAGCAGCTCGATTGATTGCCTTAATAAAGCGGCCGATTTTAAAGCGTCCTTAGGGAATGTTAAACTGTACGGAGATAATGTAGCGGCTTTGATGGATCTTGAATTGGGACGTGTCGATGCGGTATTGGTTGACAGCTCCGTAGGCAGATACTACATGCAGAAGAAACAGGGCGTATTCAAGGTCATCGATAAAAACATGGGTGAAGAAGAATTCGGCGTCGGTATGCGTCAAGAAGATACTCTGCTCAGAGATAAACTTAACAGCGTTCTCAAACAAATGAGTGAAGACGGCACGACGGCTAAAATTTCACAAAAGTGGTTCGGTGAAGATATTTCGATGAAGTTATAAAAACGACAAGTATAATGAGGAATCGCACGATTCCTCATTTACTTTGTTTCAGAGGGAGTTCTTATGGATTATTTATCAACAATCGTTCCGTCTATTGCCGACGGGCTTCAAGTTACATTAAAAATATTTGTCATCACCATTGTTCTCAGCCTGCCTTTGGGGATTATTATGGCCATGGCGCGGCTAAGTCCTTTAGCCGTTTTGCGTAAGCTTTTGGAAGGTTATATTTACTTAATGCGCGGTACACCGCTCATGTTACAGATCTTATTTATTTATTACGGCCTTCCGTTCCTGATTCCCGGGTTACGCTTGGCCGATTATCCTGCGGCTATTATCGCCTTTGTTTTAAACTATGCCGCATATTTTGCCGAAATCTTTCGAGGCGGCATTCAGTCCATTGATCGAGGTCAATATGAAGGAGCTAAAGTCCTGGGCATGACATATGCGCAAACCATGCGTCGCATTGTATTACCGCAAGTGTTAAAGCGCGTTCTGCCGCCGGTAGCCAATGAAACCATCAACTTGCTGAAGGATACGTCCTTGGTTTACATCCTGGCTATGAATGACGTATTGCGCATTACCCGCTCTATTGTACAGCGAGACTTCGATACGACGGCCTTTATTGTAGCGGCTGTATTCTATCTGGTATTTACCTTTATTTTGACCCGTTTCTTTATGTATCTTGAAAAACGCTTCAATGTATATGAAGGATAGGAGGCGATAATATGAGTTTTATTGAGATGAATCATATAGGTAAAAGCTTCGGTAACCTGGAAGTTTTGAAAGATGTATCCTTGCACATGGAGTCAGGTGAAGTGGTTTCTATTATCGGCCCGTCGGGAAGCGGTAAGAGTACTTTTTTGCGATGCTTGTGCGAATTGGAAAAAATAGATAAAGGCGATATTTGCGTGGGTGGAGAAGTGATGGCTGAACAACCTGAGGGGGCAAGTAAGACTGTGTACTCATCTCCTGATAAGGTACGTCAAATTTGCCGTCGCATGGGTATGGTTTTTCAGTCATTTAATCTTTTTCCGCACATGACGGTTCTTGATAACATTCTGGAAGCGCCAAGAGTTGTAAAAGGAATGAAGGATGCGGATATTTTACCGTTGGCGGAAGAACTCTTACGAAAGGTCGGCTTATGGGATAAGCGGGATGTCTACCCTTCCAGCTTATCGGGCGGTCAGAAACAGCGGGTGGCTATTGCCAGAGCCTTGGCAATGAAACCGGACATTATGTTGTTTGATGAACCGACATCGGCCTTGGATCCGGAACTGACCGGTGAGGTGTTGCGAACGATAAAGCAATTAGCCGATGAAGACATGACCATGGTTATTGTAACGCATGAAATGGCTTTTGCCAGAGAAGTGGCAGATCGTATTATTTTCATGGCCGACGGAGTTATTCAGGAAGAAGGTCGTCCTGAAGATATATTTGAACATCCTCAAAATGAACGAACGAAGAATTTTCTCAGCTCAATGTTGCAGTTTTAATAAAAACGGCGAACCCGAAGGGATTCGCCGTTTTTGAGTATTGCATGTATGGACTAAAGGATTTTTAGGGTCGATTTTCGGCGATGAGATCCGCCAGGCAGGGTTCAACCTGGACGCCTTCCCGCGGATCCGCTCCGGAGGCGGCTGTGAACTCAATGGCCTTTGTAAGAAAGCGTGTGGCAGCTGCCGTTGCGGCATGCAGATCATCTTTTTTCAATAACAGCCCCGTAAGTGCGGACGTGAAGATATCGCCGGTACCGCAAGTGCTGAAATCCACCTTATAGGTGACTGCCTCATCGAAGGTAGCTGTGGTAGCGTCGTAGCTGATATTTTTAATGCCGTCTCGTGACGGTACGCTGGTGATAACGATTCGCTGCGGACCGTCAGCTGATAGTGTTTTACACATTTCAAGGACTGATTTGGTCGTAGGTGTGGCGGAGAAATCGACTTCCGTATCAGAGAGAAGGGCGGCTTCCGTATAGTTGGGAGTGATTAAGTCGGCTACGGTAAGCAGCGATTTCATAGCCTTTATCATGGACTCGTCAAAGACCGGGTACAATTTGCCGTTGTCGGCCATAGCCGGGTCAATAATGGCCAAACCGCCTTTACCGAATTGTAACACGGCCTCTTTAACCGTTTCTGCCTGATCCGGTCCGGCCAGAAAACCGCTGTAGACTGCGTCATATGTAAGATTTAATTTCGACCAGGCTGCCATCATATCCGGCATGGTCGCGGATAAATCGGTGCTTTTAAAGGTACCGTATGTAAGATTATTGCTGAACAAGGCTGTCGGAAAGGGACAAACCTGACTTCCCAAGGCTGATATAACGGGGATTGCCGCCGTTAGAGAACAACGGCCGAAGGAACATAAATCATGAATTGCCAAGACTCTTTTTGTAGACATGAAACTGCCTCCTTTATTATCTGTCTATATATATTATGAAGAATATGCGGGATATGTAAATAGACAGTTTTACGTAAAGTCCGCTTCCATCTGGCGTGCTCGACCTATCTATGGATAAAGACATATGATACAATATGTAATTAAAACTAACGATTGTCTCGGGGGAGGTAATTATGGGGCAAGACAGAGATGTTGCCATGGGGCTTAGCGTGAAGGCCATGATTTTTTTCGGAGCAAAACTTTTATTGTTGCGGAAAAATGACGGGAAGACCGTATCCCATTGGGAATTTCCCGGCGGCGGATTACGGCGCGGTGAAAATTTCCTGGACGGCCTGTATAGAGAGGTAAAAGAAGAAACGGGGCTGTCCGTTCATGTTGACGGACTTGCCGGAACCTGGCAGTATCGCAAGCGAAACGGTCAGTTTTTAAACGGCGTGATTTATACGGCTACGGCGACACAGCAAGAGGTTATGATTTCATCAGAACACACGGACTATGCGTGGGTCCGGCCCGATGAATTGAATCAATACCCCATTCATGCATCTTTACATACCGCTTTGCGACAAATGGAAAAGATACCCGCGTTTTCGTCAGAGCTTCTTAAAGAGTTTTTGACAGCTCCCCGGGAGGCGGCCCGTGAATAGAAAAAAACAAGGGAGAGCTCCCTTTACAGAGGCATTGGAAGCTTATTGCAGAGAAAGTTTTTATCCCTACCATACGCCCGGACATAAAGGCGGGAAAGGAAGTTCTGCAGAGGAACGAAAGCTCTTCGGGGCAGCCTTGCGGCGGGATTTGGGGCTTATGTATGCCCTGGATGACCTATTTGATCCGGTCGGGCCCTTAGGCGAAGCCATGGATTTGGCTGCTGAATTATACGGGGCAGGTCGGACTTTTTTTTCCGTTAACGGAACGACAGCTTGTATTGAGGCCATGATTTTAGCAGTATGCGGTGACGGAGATGAATTGATTATTCCGCGTGAAGCTCATAAAAGTGTTATGAATGCACTTATTTTGAGCGGTGCCGTCCCTGTATATATGAAGAGCCGGTTTGCGTTGCAGGAGGAAATTTCTCTCGGCCCCGACACAAGGGAAATTGAAGATTTGATGGAGACTCATCCGAAGGCGAAGGGGATAGTTATTACCTATCCGACTTATGACGGCCTTTGTATCGATTTGAAGTCGGTGTGCGAGGCAGCCCATAGACACAAGCTCTTTGTTCTTGTTGATGAAGCACACGGAGCTCATTTCGGATTACACGAAGACTTGCCGGCAACGGCGTTGTCGTGCGGCGCCGATATGGCGGCACAGAGCACTCATAAGTTGGGTGGTTCTTTGACCCAAACGTCCATGCTTCATTGTCGGAAGGGATTTTTGCATGTAGATAAAGTGGCGGCGGCTATGCATTTGCTGCAGTCTACGAGCCCCCATTATTGGTTTTTAGCATCATTAGACAGTGCCAGACGGCGGGCCGCACTATACGGACATGATGATGAAGAAAAAGCTTTAAAAATGGCGCGACGTATTCGGCGAGAGTTGAATACTCTTGCGGGAATTCGTGTTTTCGGAAAAGATATTTTAGACTATGACGGTGTGCAGGATTTCGATGAAACGAAAATTACCATAGACTTTTCCGGATTGGGCCTTACAGGGGCTGAAGCGGAACGGTTATTGCGTCGTGAAAAGATAGAAGTCGAGTTGACGGCGGGGCACCATGTCTTATGTTTAATTACTCCCGGCGATGATAATGAAAGTGCGGAGGCCTTAATCAAAGCTTGTCGGCATATTTCCGAAGGTGGAGAAAAGACCGAAAGAGTCGAAATGAAGGAAGTTCCCTTGCCGGACCCGGTAGTGCGTTTGGCACCGCGGGCCGCGTGGCATATGCCGTCTGTTGCCAAACGATTGGATGAAGCAATCGGTTCGATTGCCGCGGAATCCGTGATTTTCTATCCTCCGGGTATTCCCGTTCTGGCACCAGGGGAAGAGATAACAGCTCAATGTGTACGCTATATTCAGAGCAAGATTGCTGAAGGATATGGACCACATGGGTGTGAAGATAAAACGGCGACCTTTATTAAAACGGTGAAAAGTGAAGAGGAGAAGTCATGAAGGGAAAATTGATTATTATAGAAGGCGGCGACGGAAGCGGTAAGGCGACACAGACCGAATTATTGCGACGGCACCTGGCGGACGACGGGCAATCTGTTAAAGCGGTATCGTACCCCGATTATGACAGCGAATCGAGTGCACTCGTAAAAATGTATTTGCGAGGCGACTTCGGAACTGATGCGGATACGATTAATCCCTATGCGGCATCGGCCTTTTATGCCGTTGATCGTATTGCCTCTTATGAGTTGAAATGGAAGCGGTTTTTTAAGGCCGGCGGAATCGTTTTGGCTGATCGGTATACGACGAGTAATATGCTATACCAAATGATCAAAATACCCGGGAAAGCTGACCAGGATGCTTACTTGGACTGGCTATGGGATTTTGAGTTTAAAAAGTTGGGCTTGCCCGAACCCGATGCTGTCATACTGTTAGACGTGCCTTTAGAAGTGACGGAAAGATTGATGTCCGAACGTACCGGTAAGACGGGCGGTACGACGGGAGATATTCATGAAAAAGACCGGGAATTTTTGCACAAATGTCACGCCGCCTACGTCGGGTTGGCCGCCAAGTACGGTTGGCATAAGATTGACTGTACAAGAGAGGGAGTACTTCGTTCTCCCGGGGCTATTCACGAAGACGTATATGCTTTGGTCAAAGGTTTGATTTAAATCTGTCGTCTTGACACTTATCCGCAGTTTCACGTATAATAAACAAGCATCCTGATTATGCTATTGGAAAAAAGATGCAGGCAGTATGGGTAAAAACTGTTGACAGACGTTAAGAGTCTATGGTAAGATACTTGTTGTCATGCGGAAGTAGCTCAGTGGTAGAGCACCACCTTGCCAAGGTGGGGGTCGCGAGTTCGAGCCTCGTTTTCCGCTCCATTTTTCTCTTAGGAGGAAAGAATATTCCTCAATAGCTCAGTTGGTAGAGCAATCGGCTGTTAACCGATTTGTCGTAGGTTCGAGTCCTACTTGAGGAGCCATGTAGGGGTATCGCCAAGCGGTAAGGCAACGGACTCTGACTCCGTCATCGTTGGTTCGAATCCAGCTACCCCTGCCATATTTCTTGATCCACTAGCTCAGTCGGTAGAGCACCTGACTTTTAATCAGGGTGTCCCGAGTTCGAATCTCGGGTGGATCACCACAATTTTATATGGCCCCTTGGTCAAGCGGTTAAGACACCGCCCTTTCACGGCGATAACATGGGTTCGAATCCCGTAGGGGTCACCACACTCGGGCGATTAGCTCAGCTGGGAGAGCGCTTGCCTTACAAGCAAGATGTCGGCAGTTCGATCCTGTCATCGCCCACCAAAAAAGAAATTGAACGGTATATTCATTAAATATACCGTTCAATTTCTTTTTATATATAAAACTATGTACATGCCGATGCAAGAAGCCTCTGCCATATTATAACAGAGGCTTCTTGTTTATTTTTCATAGCGTCTGGGCATACGCTTGTTGCCGACAACCATGGTTCGGCTGAGGGTTTGGTAGGCCATGTTCGTAAAGAAGAGAAAGCCGAATAAGAAGACAAGGCCGTAGTCCCAGGTAAGTTCCGTTGACCGGCTATATAAGTAAAGGCAGGTACCGGTGAAAAGGAGACTGATATATAAGGCTATGACCGCGCATTGGGTTCGTTGACCACGATCGCGATAGGTGTAGAAATCTTTGTATTTAACTTTAAAAAATAAGGATGAAATGATAAGGATGAAAGCCGTGGCGACCATACCGTAAAGCGGTAGTGAGAAGAAAAACTCACACAATAAGAGGAGAGCGAGAATTAAAGTCCAAAGAAAAATGCCGATTTGCAGATGCAAATCCTGTTTTGAATCGTGTATATGGTCACGGTGTCGTTGACTCATGAGGGTAACTCCTTTCGAAACAAGGTACATTGATGACATTATACCATAGGTTATCGTCGTTACGTCAGTTTTTCGGACTTTTACCGGATCATAGGGGATTCTATGATTACATGCGAAAAATATATGATGTAAAAAGAAGGAGCAATCATTGTTTGGTGATAGAGACGCATTCCTATGAAATGAACTGCACGACCTGCGGGGATTATTTGAATGTTTGCCATAAGAACGCTATTAAATTCGAGTGGAAAGGCAAACAGTAATAAAAATTATCAATATGTATCTATTTATTATTATCCATAATTAATAGCCTGTTAATTATGGATAATTTTTTATAAATGATATGAGAAAAAAGAAAGTAAAAGGTGATACAATAATAAGGACCTTAATATTATTCTTTATTAAGAAGGAGTACAAAGTATGGAGTTTTTGAAAGACAAAATTTCGCGACGGCAGTTCTTAAAGGGTGCTGTAGCGACGGCTGCCGTAGCAGCGGCCGGGCCTAAGCTGATCTCCGCCGGGTATACACCTTTTAAATCCGATTCGTTAGAGGTGTGGACTTGCGGCGGCTTATCGGAAGCTTTTTTGCAAATCAACGATGCATATGAAGCCAAAACAGGCCATAACATTCAGTACACCGGTGCTTTTGCGGGGGCATTGGGTAAATCTCTGTTAACCTTAAAAGGACAAACGGAGATGTTCGGAGCACGCGGTTTGGAACTGGCCCAAAATTTACGTAAAAAGGGAATCAGCCTTCGTTTTAAACCCCTTTGCTTTACGGACTATGTTCTTGTAGTTCCGAAGGGAAATCCGGCAGGTATTCGCGACTTGCAGGATTTAGCGGAACCGGGGGTTCGTGTCATGTTGCCGTTAGGGGCTTCACCTCCGGGCAGTGCTTCCGTCCAGGGGATTCTGAAGAAGTCGGGTCTTACGGATCCTGTCATGCAGAATATGACGGTTAACGAAACGTGTGTCATTAAGATGATGTGCGGCCTCGTAGAAGGAAAAGGCGATGCTTCCATTATTGAAAAACGTTTGACTACACACGACCGCTTTAAGGATAAAATTGAGTACATGCCTATTGATCCGAAGTTTATTCCGCCGGCACCTCTTACCTTTACGCTCAATGTAATGAAGTATGTAAAAGATGAAAAGTTGGCTGAAGACTATTCGGATTTCGTCCGTTCCGACGGTCAGGAAATACTGGAAAGAAACGGTTTCACATCCGTCCATTCGGCACGAGGCTTAGACTTAATAGAAAGGTTCGGCGTAAAAGATGTCCAATAATACAAGTGCACAGAAAAAAGAATTCTACTTACCGAAGTTACGGCATTTGGTACAACTTATATTCTTGGCCGTCATGGGTAAGTGGATATACTACGGAATTTTCCGATGTCCCTTCATCGTCCCCTTTGTCAACTGTGAACGATGTCCCGTAGTCACCTGTTGGGGGCGTATTACAGCCTACTTCTTCGGATTCTGGTTATTCATTCCTCTGTTGGCTATCTTCCTGGGACGAGCTTTTTGCGGCTGGCTCTGCCCGAGCGGTTTTGTTAATCAAATGCTCGGTAAGGTAGCAATTACGAAGCTGAAGATACGCAACAAAAAGATGAGATGGGCTCAGTTGGGGATGGTTGTCACGATTTTAATCGGACTGGGTGTATATTTCATTTATGACAATCCGCGCGTTATGATACCTATTCGTACGAGTGATGAATACTTTAACTCGCTTATTATGTCCATTCGCTTTGCCGATTGGTATTGGGCTGTTCGTACGGTTATCGTCGTAGCACTTATTGCGGCATCGCTCATTATTTCGAATTTCTGGTGTCGGTTTATTTGTCCTGTCGGCGGGGCCATGGAATTGATACGCAAGATCTCCATATTCCGCATATTCAAGACCGATGCCTGTGACAACTGTGATGCTTGCCTGCGTAAGTGTGATATGGGTACGCGTCCTGACGAAATGAACTGCACGAACTGTGGAGATTGCTTGAATGTTTGCCATAAGAACGCTATTAAATTCGGGCGGAAAGGTAAACAGTAATGGATGTACATACACAAAGCTTTTTAAATAATCATCCCTGCTTCAACAAAGGGGCTTCGGCTAATTGGGGGCGGGTTCATTTACCGGTGGCTCCGAATTGCAATATTCAATGTAACTTCTGCAATCGTATGTACGACTGCGCTAATGAAAATCGTCCCGGCGTTACTCAGAAGGTGTACACTCCTGATGAAGCCGTGGCTTATTTGGAAAAACTTTTTAAGGACAGACAGGATATTTCGGTTATCGGCATTGCCGGACCGGGAGATCCCATGTGTGATGCCGATAAGACCTTGCCGACATTTGAAAAATGCCGTGCTCGGTTCCCGCACCTCATGCTGTGTCTTTCCACCAACGGCTTGGCCTTACCCGAACATGTAGATGACATCGTGCGTATCGGAGTCAGTCATGTGACAGTAACGGTCAATGCCGTTACTCCCTCTGTGGGCGGTAAAGTTTATGCTTGGGTTCGTTACAACGGCAAAACTTATACGGGCGAAGAAGGAGCTGCCATTTTACTGGCTCGTCAAGATGAAGGGATTCGCAAGCTGAAGGAAGCGGGTATGATCGTCAAGATTAATACGGTCGTCATTCCCGGAATTAATATGGATCATGTACCGCAAATTGCCGCTAAGGCTAAAGAATGGAAGGCCGATATTATGAATTGTATGGCCATGATCCCTGTGCATGACACTCCCTTTGCCGGCATTGAAACACCGTCTAAGGAAGATATATACCGAGTACGGCAATTTATCAGCGGTTCGATGAAACAAATGACGCATTGCAGTCGTTGTCGTGCCGATGCTTGCGGTAAATTGGGCTGTGAATAAAAAAAGACCTGCCTTATACAGCAGGTCTTAATGCGGCTTAGCCGCAGATTTCACGCAGGGCTTTCACGGCCGTGTCAACTTCATCTTCCGTATTGAAATATCCAAAGGAGAAACGGACTGTTCCGCCCGGAAAGGTTCCCAAGGTTTTATGAGCTGACGGGGCACAGTGGAGTCCGACGCGGGTGAGGATTCCATATTCGGACTCAAGCTTGAAGGCCACTGCCGAATTATCCATCTCTTTGGCGGCAACGGATACGACGGCCGTACGGTCTTGTAAATCCGTTTTGCCGGCAACGGACAGTCCCGACAGGTCGGAAATTCCGTCTAAGAAACGAGCCGTAAGAGCCATTTCTTTATGATGGATATTTTCCATGCCTTCCGCTTTGATAAAGTCAAGGGCTGCATGAAGGCCTATGATTCCGGGTAGGTTTAAAGTACCCGATTCGAAACGGTCGGGAAGAAAGTCAGGCATTTCTTCCGTATGTGAAAGGCTCCCCGTGCCGCCGGCAATGAGAGGGGTCATGATTGTTGCCAACGAGTCGGGAATAACCATGCCGCCTATACCTTGAGGCCCTAGAAGTCCCTTGTGTCCGGTGAAGCATAAGATGTCGATATTCATATCCTTCATATTGATAGGTATCGTACCGGCCGTTTGTGCCGAGTCGACGATGAAAAGCAGGCCGTGTTTGCGACAAAAGGCCCCGACTTCTTTTAACGGCATTACGGTCCCGCAGACATTGGATGCATGGGTCATGATAACGGCTTTCGTGTTTTCTTTGACGAAATCGTCAAGGCTTTCAAGAATGAGTGAACCGTCAGACCGACAGGGCAGACGATCAAAGGTCAGGCCTTCTTTTTCCATCTGGACAAGAGGCCGCATGACAGCATTATGTTCCATGGACGATACGAGAATGTGATCGCCTTTTTTGAGTAACCCCTTAATGGCCATGTTGAGGCTCATCGTGACATTTTGTGTGAAGATGACATTCTTCACATCGTCGCCGCCGAACATTTCTTTTAGCCAAAGTCGGGTCAGGTAGACTGTTTCTTCCGTGTCGTAAGCAGGAGCGTACGAACCTCGATTAATATTGACGCCGCTTTCACTGATGAAACGGCTCATGGCTTCGGGAACACTCTTAGGTTTGGGGAAAGTCGTAGCCCCGTTATCAAGGTATATTCTTCGCATTTTCTGTCTCCTATGGATGAAATGACTTGCTCCGTTCAGTATAGTCGACATCCGGTCGTTTTACAAATGTTCGTTTTAAGTAAATCGATAGGGGGTTTTAATACAGAAATAATTTATTAATGCAGAACGGTGCATGGGTTCAGTTTGAGAGGAGGATTTATTTTGGGTTTAGCACATGAAAAACGCGCTATTATCATTGCCGGTTTAATCATCGGCGCCATTGCGGGATTTTTGGTCCTGGCAGGGAATCCCGCGAACATGGGTTTTTGTATTGCTTGCTTTATTCGTGATACTGTAGGCGGACTCGGGTTGCACCGGGCGGCACCGGTACAGTATATTCGTCCGGAAATCATCGGTCTTGTTTTAGGTGCGTTCTTATTATCTTTTATTCGCGGCGAACATCAGGCTAAGGGCGGCAGTGCTCCCATGACGCGTTTCATTCTCGGCTTTTTCGTTATGATCGGTTGCCTCATGTTCCTCGGTTGCCCCTTCCGCCTGATTCTGCGTCTTGCCGGCGGCGACTGGAATGCTATTTTAGGCTTTGTCGGCTTTGCAGTCGGCATCGGTGCGGGTACCTTTTTCTTGAAGAGAGGGTATTCGTTAAAGCGTACGTATAGCCTTCCCAAGTTTGATACGGCGGTTATGCCGGTTCTTATGGTAGGATTGTTGATTCTCGTCGTAGCGGCTCCGGCTTTTATTTTCTTCAGTGAAAAAGGGCCCGGTTCGGTACACGCTTTCTGGGCCGTATCTCTTATTGCCGGAATTGTCGTCGGCGGTTTGGCACAATACACACGCCTTTGCATGGTTGGCGGTATTCGTGATATAATTTTGTTCCATGAAACGAAATTGTTGATGGGATTCGTTGCTGTTTTTGTAGCGGCATTCCTCGTTAACCTTGCTTTCGGTAACTTCCATCCCGGCTTTGCTAATCAGCCTATTGCCCATACGGACGGTTTGTGGAACTTCCTCGGCATGGCTTTGGCAGGTTTTTGCAGTATTTTGCTCGGCGGTTGCCCCATGCGTCAGCTTATTATGACGGGTGAAGGTAATACGGACTCGGCCATTACGGTTTTGGGTCTTGTTATCGGTGCGGCATTTGCTCATAATTTCGGTCTTGCCGCAAGCGGCAACGGGCCTACATTCAATGGTGAAGTAGCTGTTGTTTTGGGCTTTGTCGTAGCTTTGATTATTGCCGTTGTCAATACGCGTAAACAGGGTGCATAAGGAGGAATCGTGATGATAGATGCTAGAGGATATTCTTGCCCCGAGCCGGTAATTATGGCTCAAAAGGCATTGGCTACACAGGAACAGGAATATGAAATGTTGGTAGACTCTCGGACGGCTATGGAAAACGTAACTCGTTATGTATCCCATAACGGGTATACGGTTGTTTCGACAGCTGAAGGAGACGACTACAAACTTGTCTTCAAGAAAAAATAGTATGTAAGGTCGGTGTAATCATGAAATTTATCGCTACTTTTTATTCGCATTTCGGTGCTATTCGTTTTAAAAACGAAGCCCATCCGTCGGTGACGTCTATCGAATTGATGCCCGTGCCGCGAAACCTGAGCTCGTCTTGCGGCACCTGTGCCCGCTTTGAGGCACCTGACGACTACACCTATTCAGGCGATGAAAGTGGTGAAGTCGAACAAGTAGTCCGGGAAACGGAATCCGGATTTGAAAAGATTTACAGTTCGATGTAAAGGATGATTACAGTGAGTGATAAAGTAAAATTAACAGAAATGGCGTCCTGCTCCGGTTGAGGCGCAAAAATCGGTGCCGGTGTACTGGCACAAATGCTGAACGGTATTCCCCGTCATCAAGATGATCGACTTATTGTAGGGTACGATAAGAGTGATGATGCATCTGTCTATGTTGTGCGCGATGATTTGGCCATTGTTCAGTCGGTAGACTTTTTCCCGCCTATTGTCGATGACCCGTATATGTTCGGACAAATTGCGGCGGCCAATTCGTTGAGCGATATTTTTGCTATGGGAGCCGATCCCAAATTGGCAATGAATGTCATGGCTATTAACTCGGCTATGGGTCAAGATGCGGTTCGGGAAATCTTACAAGGCGGCTATAGCAAGGCTTATGAAGCGGGTGTATTGATTACGGGCGGCCATACGATTGAAGATAAGGAACCGAAGTACGGCTTATCCGTAACGGGCTTTATGCATCCGAAGGATCTGCTCAGCAATTCGTCGGCTCGTGAAGGGGATGTTCTCTTATTGACCAAACCTTTGGGTGTCGGTATCTTAACGACGGCGGCTAAGGTCGGACTTGTGGACGAAACTTTGGAACAGCAGCTTTATAAGGAAATGGCGGAACTGAACAAGTACGGCCGTGATATTATGATGAAGTATGATGTGCACAGCTGTACCGACATTACGGGCTTCGGTCTTATGGGACATGCCTATGAAATGGCGTCCGGTAGCGGCATGACTATTCATCTTGATATGAACAACATGCCCTATCATAAAGAAGCGATTGAAATGGCAAAACAGGGATTTATTCCTGCAGGTGCTTATCGTAATCGTGATTATACGGACGGTCATGTACGTACCGAAGGGCCGATTAGTGAAGCGGAATTGGATATTCTTTACGATCCGCAGACTTCGGGCGGTTTGATGATTGCCGTCAGTGAAAAGGATGCGCCGGCGTTGGAAAAGGAATTGAGTGACAACTTGCCGTGCGGTAAAATCATCGGCTATGTAACGGCAAAAGAAGGTACGGATTTAATGGTCCGGAAATAATTCATAAAAGCAGACAGGCACGCATGGGCTGGCCTGTCTGCTTTTTTTAGAAAGAAAATCCTCCGTAGGTAAATTCATTGAGGATTCGCAAGGCGGCTGTTATAATATAGAGGTATTAATTATAAACTCATATACAGAAAAAGGAGAGATTTGACGTGATTGAACGCTATACCAATGAAGTAATGGGCAGTATTTGGAGCGAACAAAATGAATGGGATACGCTGAAGCAGGTAGAGATTCTTGCCAGCGAAGCTCAAGCGGAACTGGGTAATATTCCCAAGGAAGCTGCCGAACAGATTCGGGAAAAAGCTGCTTTTTCCGTTGACCGTATTCATGAAATCGAAGCGGAAACTCATCATGATATTGCCGCCTTCGTCTCTAATCTTTCCGAGAACATAGGAGAAGCCGGTAAATATGTGCATCTGGGGTTGACTTCAACGGACGTAAAAGATACGGCTTTGGGATACATGTTGAAACAAGCTTCCGAAATTCTTTTGGCCGATTTGGAAGCCTTTCGTGATGTTTTGCGTCGTCGTGCTGTTGAATTTAAATATACACCGACTATCGGTCGTACCCACGGTATTCATGCCGAAGCTACGACTTTCGGTTTGAAACTGTGCATGTGGTTGGCCGAAACGGAACGCAATATTGAACGCATGAAAAGAGCTAAGGAAGTCGTATCTGTCGGTAAGATTTCCGGTGCTGTCGGTACTTATGCCGATGTAGATCCCTTTGTAGAAGAGTATGTGTGCAAGAAGTTGGGCATTACGCCGTCGCCCATTTCTACACAGACATTGCAACGTGATCGTCATGCCGAATTCGTTACCACCTTGGCTGTTATTGCCAGCTCCATCGATAAGTTTGCAACGGAAATTCGTCACTTACAGAGAACGGAAGTACGTGAAGCTGAAGAATACTTTAGCCCCAAACAAAAAGGATCATCCATTATGCCCCATAAGCGGAATCCTATTACGTGTGAACGCATGTGTGGGTTGGCTCGCGTTATTCGCGGCAATGCACAGGCTGCCATGGAAGATGTAGCGTTGTGGCATGAGCGGGATATTTCCCACTCTTCCGTAGAACGCATTATCTTGCCGGACAGTACGATTGCACTTGACTATATGTTGACAACGTTTACTCGTGTTGTCGATAAGCTGATTGTCTATCCTGAAAAGATGATGGAAGATCTACAATTGACAGGCGGACTGATTTATAGCCCCATTCTTTTAAATACCCTTGTTGAAAAAGGCGCCGTTCGTGAACAGGCTTATCGCTGGGTGCAACGTAATGCTATGAAACGTTGGCTTGAAGGGGAAGACTTCTTGGAAAACCTGAAAAAAGATAAAGATATTGCGACCGTTATGACGCATGAAGAAATTGAAGCTTGCTTTGACGTAAAGAAGATGCTCAGTCACGTTGACACGATTTTTGCTCGATTCGGGTTATAAGTGATACGATAAATCCGGCGACTGAAGAAAAAAGATCGGGGAGATTAACATGTATTTTGATAATGCCGCAACAACAGCTCATAAACCGGAAGAGGTAGCCAGAGCCGTATATGAAGCACTGGCAGAAAAGGAATACGGAAATCCGTCACGGGGAGCGCATGACTATGCTATACGAGCTTATAAGGTCGTATTGTCCGCTAAAGAGAGTGTAAAGCAACTGGTACACGCCGGCCCTGCATACGATGTAGCCTTTACGCATAACTCGACGACCGCCTTGAACATGGTAATCAAAGGGCTCTTACGTAAGGGCGATCATGTTATCTCCACTACATGGGAGCATAATGCAGTGCTACGCCCCTTATATGAAATGGGGCAAGAGGGAGTAACTCTTGACTTTGTGAGGTCTGACAGTAAGACGGGGGCTCTCTGCTATGAGGAATTTGAAAAACTACTTCGTCACGAAACGAAGGCCGTGGTCTGCAACCATGCTTCCAATGTGACGGGAAATATTATCGACTTGGATTTTATTAAGGCGTTTTGTAAGCGTCACGGGTTGATGCTTATTGTCGATATTTCGCAAACGGCAGGTGCCTATCCTATCGATCTGTCGGATGATATCGTTACGGCGGCTTGCTTTACGGGGCATAAGTCTTTATACGGACCGGGCGGTACGGGAGGTATGATTGTTAAAACCGATGTTGATGTAAAGCCCCTTATTACAGGGGGAGACGGAATTCATACCTTTGACAAAGAATTCCCTCATACAGTTCCCGGCGTCTTTGAAGCAGGTACGGAAAACATAGCCGGCATCGCCGGATTGGAAGCGGGCATTCAGTTGCTGTTGGAGCGGGGCGAAGAAGATATCGCTCGAACACAGCAAGAATTATCGGACCTTTTCATTAAGGGGCTTCAGGAAATTTCCAACCTTACTTTGTATGCCGATTTGACGCGGCCGCGCGTCAATGTTTTTGCCATTAATATCGGTGAAGCTGAAGCCGCTTTGGTAGGTGAAATTCTTTGGGAAGAATATGCAATGGCAACACGAGCGGGTTTCCACTGTGCCCCTTTGATTCATAAAGAATTACACACGGATAAGCGAGGTATTGTTCGTTTCTCCTTCAGCCTCTTTACGACGAAGCAAGAAGTAGAAGCGGCATTAGCAGCCTTACGTGATATTGCAAAGCGATAAAGAAAAACGATACAACCGCATACAGTCGGTATTTCCGGATATCGACTGTATGCGGTTGTGTTATTTAAAGTAGAAGGCTATTGTAAAATGAGGAAGGAATAAGATAGAATGAGTGCAGTATAGAATATAAATGAGTCTTAGGAGGACTGTTATAGTGAAGCAATCTACAAAACGCCTTTTATCCGTTTTTATGTGTGTAACCGTATTGACATCGACCGCTTTTGTATCGGGATGCTCCCTTTCCAGAACTGTAGGTAAAATAAGCAGTGCGGCGGAAAAAGCAAGCGGTAGTCAAGTTGAAAATTTCAATAAGCTGATTGATGCGGAAAATAACTACATTGACTTCAGACTTTCATTCGGAGGCAAGGAAAAGCAGTTTAACGACGGCTTAAGAAACGGCGTATACGATCAGAGTTTTGTGGCTCCCGATTACAAGTCTCTGCAAGAAGCACTGAAAGCCGTAAAAGCCGGCGGTGCTACTTATAAGACCGTTGATACGGAACTTGATAAGGTTTTAAGTGCCTTAGATGAATTGGTTCCCGTAGCCACGGATCTTCAGACTTATTACGAATCTAAGACTTATTTAAATGATAATTATGCGAAAGTTAAAGAAGTAGCACCTAAGTATTTAGCAGCGGTAGATAAGTTTAATGCCGCTATGGATAAGTTAGACGATGCCATCGGACAGGTTAATCAAGAAAACAGTCAGAAAGAGATTGAACAGTATAAATCTGCCGGGAAGAAAAATATGGCAGCCGCTTTAGAAGCTACTGTGCGTTTCAAAGCGATTATGGATGAATTGGGAACGCATGATCAAAACCCCGACAAAGCTAAAATTGAACAAGAATTGGGAGCCGTTTCGACTCTTCTGGGAAGTATCAGCTCAAGCGAAGGGGATATACTGAAGACCGAAGGAAATGAATTAATCGGTGACGTTAGGGAATTTATGGCTAATCCCGATGAAGAAACCGGAGCAGGCATGTACGAACAGTACAATTCATATGTCAATGCGTATAACGGCTTGAATGCAGAGCGTTTAGACGGGTAAGTAGGATTCGCCGTTTCATAATAGGGTGTAAAATTTTATAAGTAAAGAGCCGCTCGATTTTGAGCGGCTCTTTACTTATGTCGTTGATTCTAATTTTGTGAAGCTATTCGTAGCGCAAGGCTTCGATAGGATCAAGGCGTGCAGCCTTGCGTGCCGGATAGATACCGAAGAAGAGGCCGATGCCGACAGAAAAAGTAAAGGAAATAAGAATAGGGGCCAAGGTGATAACGGGAGGTACTTCGGCGAATTTTTTGAATACTTCGACGAGGGAGATACCTAAGGCGATTCCCAAAATTCCGCCGATGAGGCCGATAATAACGGCTTCAATTAAAAATTGCGTCATAATGGTTCGGTATGTGGCTCCCAGAGCTTTACGAATACCGATTTCTCTGGTTCGTTCCGTAACGGAGACAATCATAATATTCATAATGCCGATACCGCCGACAAGGAGTGAAATAGCTGCTACACTACCGAGAAAAAGGGTAAGCGTTGCCGTCGTGGAATTCATGGTTTCCATAAGGCTCGTCATATTGTTAATGGTAAAGTCATCTTCCTTGCCGATACCTAAGTGATGCCGCTGGCGCAGAAGGGTACCGACTTGGTCTTGGACTTCATCGATTTTGTCGGAAGAAGAGACTTGGATGTTAATAGAACGAATGTACGTAATCCCCATTAAGCGTTCCTGCGCCGTTGTCAAAGGGACGAGGACGACATCGTCCTGGTCACCGCCCATAGAGGCTTGCCCCTTTTTTTCCAGAACGCCGATGACTTTAAACGGCTGATTGTTTACGCGAATGTTTTTACCTACAGGGTTCTCAGAACCATAGAGATTTCCGGCTACGGTAGAACCGATGACGGCGACACGATTGCGTGAATCCAAATCGGCTTGGCTGATGAAGGATCCGGATGTAACCGTAAGGGAACGGATTTGCAAGTATTCGGGAGTCACTCCGTAGACGCTCGTATTCCAGTTTTCATTTCCGTTAACGACTTGATAAGAAGCACTGACTGTCGGGGCTACATAATCAATGTTTTTGATTCGTTTTTTTATAGCTGTTGCATCGTCGAGTTTCAACTTCTTACCGGAGCCGGCAGCAGCACGCATACCGCGGGAGTTGGACGAGTTGGGGGTGACGATAAGCATGTTGCTGCCCAGACTGGCAATGGAGTCCGTAATATTTTTTCGCACTCCCATGCCGATGGAAATCATGACGATAACGGCGGCGATACCGATAATAATGCCGAGCATGGTCAAGATGGAGCGAAGTTTATTACTTAAAAGGGCCGTTAAAGCGATGGCGACGCTTTCTTTAAATAACATCCATAACCACCCCTTTTCCGGCATCTTTGGTAATCAGCCCGTCACTGAGCAACAGCTGTCGACTTGCACGGGCAGCTATTTCCGGTTCGTGGGTAACGAGGATTACCGTCTTTTTCTGACTGTGAAGATCTTCAAAAATATCCATGATTTCCCGCGTTGATTTTGTATCCAAGTTACCCGTAGGTTCGTCGGCCATAATAATATGCGGATCGTTGACTAAAGCACGAGCGATGGCGACGCGTTGACGTTGCCCTCCGGATAATTCATTGGGCTTGTGGTGTGACCATGTTTCCAGGCCGACAGCACGGAGCTTTTCCATGGCTCGTTCAGTTCGTTCTTTTTTGCCAACGCCGGCATAGACCAGCGGTAAGGCCACATTATCCAAGGCTGATATTTTGCCGAGAAGATTAAAATTCTGGAAAACGAAACCGATGCTTTTATTACGTGTAACAGCCAATTCATCATCCGATAAATGGGCGACTTCTTTGCCCCCTAATTTATAGGAACCCGAGGTAGGGCGATCGAGACATCCCAGAATGTTCATGAGTGTAGACTTACCGGATCCGGAAGGCCCCATAAGTGCTGCAAATTCGCCTTCTTTAATTTGTAGAGTAATGCCTGCCAGGGCAGCGAAATCTTGAGAACCGATGTGATAGATTTTGCGAATGTCCTGAAGGGCTATCATAATATTATCCATAGGAGATTCCTGCCTTATAACCGCGGCGGACCCTGTTGTTTATTGTTTTCCGATGACTTACCCGATGAAGTATAGGCGATAGAAACTTTATCGCCGACGGACAGGCCGCTTGTAATTTCAACATAGTCGTCGCTGTAAATGCCCGTTTGAACCATTACGTTTTCCGTTGAGCCGTCATCGTGAACAACGACGACATAAGAACCGGAATTATTCGTTTTCAAGGCGGCAATGGGAACGACCAGTGCATTTTCCTTTTGAGAAGTACTGATATCGACACGAGCTGTCATTCCGAGGCGAAGGTCGTCGTTCGGGTCATCTACGTCCAAGGTTACATAGTAATAAATAACACTGGCTGAAGAAGCAGATGCTGAAGAGGTCGTATTCGTCGTGTCCCATGAATAGGTGGTATCGGTTTGAGAAATTTTTGAAACATGAGCCGTAAAGGTCTTATTCGTATAAGAGTCTACCGTAAAAGTTGCATCTTGTCCGACTTTGATTTTTCCGATGTCAGTTTCGTCAACTTTAGCGATGATTTGTTTTGTTCCCGTGTCGGCGATTCTCATAATAACGGTGGGACTGGAGTTGCCTTGTACGGCCATCGTTCCGGGGGTCTTAGGCTCACCGACCACTACTCCGCTCATGGGCGCTGTAATGACCGTTTCGGCAACATCTGATTCGGCTTCACTCAGACTGCTGGCAGCCGTATCATATTCGAACTGGGCATTATCCAAGTCCTGTTTGCTGCCGGCACCGGCTTCGTATAGGGCTTTGGCTCGTTCGTATTTGAGCTGTGCATTGGTCAATTTGTATTGAGCTTGATCTTTCTTTGCAGCATAGTCTTTACCGTCCAAGGTGGCGACGACCTGTCCTTTCTCGACACGGTCATTTTCTTTTACGGCTACAGTACTGATTCGAGCTGTAATTTTAGGAGATACTTCAACGGAATTTACAGGGCTGATAACACCGGTAGCGGAAATGCTGGACTTAATATTCATGCGTGTGACTTCCGCCGTTTCCACGGCACCGGCTTTAGAGGCGGATACCGTATGCTCATAATAGGCATAGGCGCCGATTGAACAGATGACAACAAGTGCGACGGCGATTAAAAGTTTCGGTCGTTTTTTAAGATTTTGTACGTTCAGCTTCATAAGTTCACCTGATTCTATATAAAGAAAAATATTTTAATAATATGAGTACCAGTATATCATATATTTGATGTATCGCCTATAATTCATAAATTAAAAAATCTAAACATCTCTTTGACAGTAGGGAAATTGACAGGCTTAGTACCTATGGTATACTTAACATATGTAAGGGGAGCTTTAACCGGCTGAGAGGAAATTTTATTCGACCCGTAACCTGATGTGGATAATGCCAACGTAGGGACATATATACTTATGTAACGGTCGTCTTTCAGGCGGCCGTTTTTTGCATCCCTTGAAGAGAGGGGTTGTATATATGAAAACTTCAGTAGTAAGTAACGGATTGTTATGGTTCGGGGCGGGTATTTCCATTGCCGAGATTTTGACAGGTATGCTCGTAGCACCTTTGGGTTTTGTCGAAGGGGCGACGGCTATAGTAATCGGTCATTTAATCGGCGGCGCCGTTATGTTTGCAGCCGGACTGATCGGAGCCAGGACCGGTGTGGGGTCTATGGAAACCGTAGGGATGGCTTTCGGCAGTAAGGGAAGGCTTTGGTTTGCCTTTCTGAATGTTATTCAGCTAATCGGCTGGACAGCTGTCATGATTGCGACTGCGGCTACTTCGGCTGATGCTTTAGTGCCTTGGGGCAATGCAGTGTGGAGCGTTATCGCCGGTGCAGGAATTGCTCTTTGGATTTTATTGGGTATTAAGAACTTGGATAAGGTTAACCGTGTTATTATGGCAGCCTTGCTTCTTCTCACCTTGTTTTTAAGTCGTCTTGTTTTTGACGGTATTCCCCAACCTGTGAGCGGGGATATAACCTTCGGCGGAGCAGTAGAGTTGGCTGTAGCCATGCCCTTGTCGTGGTTGCCTCTTATTGCCGACTATACGCGTACGGCCGAATCTCCCGTGAAAGTGACGGTCAGTTCCTGCCTGTCTTATTTTATAGCCAGCTGTTGGATGTTCTTTATCGGTATGGGAGCCGTTATTTATTTGGGAAGTGATGACTTGGCGGCGGTTATGGCTGCTGCCGGTCTCGGCGGTATGGGTATCTTAATCGTTTTGTTGTCGACCGTTACGACGACTTTTCTGGATGCTCTGTCAGCCGGCATCAGCGCTTCTTCCATTTCTCCTCGATTAAAAGATACGCCTTGTGCCTTAGTGACCTGTGTTCTGGGCGTGATACTGGCTGTCTTTTTCGATACAGATGCTTTTCAGGATTTTCTTTATTTCATCGGTTCTGTCTTTGCCCCTATGACAGCTGTCTTAATAGCCGATTATTTTGTATTGCATGCTGACCGCAGAGACACGAGTGTGAATCTTACGAATTTAGTTTTATGGGCTATGGGTTTTTGCCTTTATCGGCAACTTCTCGATTGGGATACCCCTTTGGGAATTACCTTCCCCGTAATTGTTGCAGTTGTCCTACTATCTGTCCTTGTTCATAAAGTGACGGATAAACGACAGGCTGCGTAAAAAAATAAAAAACGCTCCCGTTGACAAAACGGCACCGGAAAGTAGGGGTTAACTTTCCGGTGCCGTCGGCGGGAGCGTTTTTAGCGCTTAGATGATTTTCGCTTTTGCGGTTTGTCCGAAACGGATTGTTTTGAAGAGTCATCCTTTGAGGCGGACTCTTCTTTTTTGCCTTCTTTATCGTTCTTTTTATCAGATTTGACGTCTTCTTTAGGTTCTTCGTAGTAAGCTTTTCCCATACCGGCAGGGACATCGAAATCATCAGCCGACGTGCCGCTGACGGCAGAAGCCATGTAGTCATGCCAAATCTGTGCAGGTACAGTACCGCCGTAAATTTCTCCGAGACTTTGACTTCCCGTGTCATCGCCGACCCAAACGGCTGTTACAATATCAGGCGTATAGCCGATGAACCAGGCATCATGATTGTCGTCGGTCGTACCGGTCTTGCCGGCCGCAGGTCTGCCGATGGAAGCGGCCGTGCCCGTGCCTCTTGCAATAACCCCTTCGAGCATACTGGTCATTTCGTAGGCCGTCTTTTCGGACATAACTTGAGTCTTTTGCACATCTGAAGAGTTATCTTCCAAAACGTTGCCGTTGCGGTCAAGAATCTTTACGATAGCTGTCGGTTTTATATATACTCCCTTGTTGGCAAAGGCTCCGTAAGCTGCCGCCATTTCCAGCGGGGTAACGCCCTTGGTCAAACCGCCGAGAGCGGCTGAAGCCAAGTTATCATCGTTGGGACTGCCGTCTTCCACCAAGGTCGTAATACCCAACTTTTTGGCATTGGCAATGACATTGGAAGGGCCGACCTTGTCAGCCAATTGAACGGCGACCGTATTTACGGATAATGCCAGAGCCTTCCATAAAGGCATGCGGCCCTGGTAGCTGTTATCGGCATTATGCGGTGACCACCCTCCGTATTCAACCTTCTTATCTTCCATTATCGTATCGGGAGTCATGTCGTGTTCCATAGCCGTCATATAGACAAAGGGTTTAAATGCCGACCCGGGTTGGCGAACTGCCATGCTGGCACGATTAAAGCTGTCTTGGCCGCGGCCGCCGACCATGGCAAGGATATGGCCCGTTTTCGGGTCAATAGAGATAATGGCTCCTTGCGGTTGAGTAAGTCCCTGATCATCCGTATGTGTTTCCGGGAGATGGCGCATAGCTTGAACGGCTGCATGCTGTTTATCCGTATCAAGAGTCGTGTAAATCTTCAATCCATCTTTGTAAAGCGCGTCGTCACCGTACTTTTGTGCTATTTCCTGAGTAACATAGTCGATGAAGTATGCCGTTTCGTCCGGTGTATTGCTTGTCGATTTTTGCTTAATATCCAGACTTGATTTTTTAGCTTCTTCCGCTTGGGAAGGTGTAATGTATCCGTATTTTTCCATTTGGCCTACCACTACGTTTTTGCGGGCGGTGGCTTCATTAACACTGGAGGAATAGTAGTTGGGGCTCTTCGGTAGGCCTGCAATCATAGCGCATTCGGCCAGAGTAAGATCGCCTACATCTTTGCCGAAGTATGTGTGGGCCGCCGTCTGAATGCCGTAAGCGCCGCGACCAAAATAAATTTGATTCATATACATTTCCAGAATTTCTTTTTTGCTGTACTTACGTTCCAATTCAAGAGCTAAGATAGCTTCCTGAATTTTACGTTTTAATGTCTGGTCTTGGGATAAAAAAGCATTCTTAGCTAACTGTTGAGTAATCGTACTGCCGCCTTGCGCAATACCGCGATTAGTCAAGTTGGTTACGACGGCACGTAAAATCCCGATGGGATCGACACCGATATGGTCGTAGAATCGATTATCTTCGGCGGCAATAAAGGCGTTCTGCAAGTTTTTCGGGACCTTGTTAATATCAATGGGCAGCCGGTTCTGATCGGAGTGCAGAGTCGTAATCAGCTTTCCCTGACTGTCAAAAACCTGTGATGAGACGGCAGGCCGCATGTTATTACCTACTTCAGGTAAGCTTTGGTATGCCGCGAATATATAGCCGAACATGAGACCTGCAATAATGACGAGCACTAGAGCCGCCATGACGCGAATAGAACGAAAAGGCCCTTTCTTTTTCGTTCGAACTCTATGTCTGGGTGTATACATCATATCCTCCTATTGGGTGTTCGATTAAGGCGCAAGGCCGTTTAAGGCATATTACGTCGATATTATCGTTCCTATTATATATCATCTAATATAGGAAAGGGAAATTTATTTTGAAAAAATATGATAAAAGGCATAGGTATCATATAAATCTCTATAATGGCAGTTTTCGGAAAGTCAGCAGATAAAATATAGAGTATACTAAATATCTAAAAACACACCTTTTAGCACAAATTAGTTGACATTTAAATTTAAATAATATACCATAAAGAAGCAAAGTAATAAATTCAGTGTTTACGAATAATATATCCGATTATCGGGAGGTAGAGCCATGGACAGAAACAGTGCTTTTATTTTATGGTTTGACGAACTTCGTCGTGAAGATGTGGACTTAGTCGGAGGTAAATCGTCGTCTTTAGGTGAATTGACGTCGGCTACAAACGTGCCGGTACCGTACGGTTTTGCTACGACAGCGGCAGGATATAGATATTTCATGACCGAAACAGGTCTTGATAAACAGATTAAAGAAATGCTTGAAGAATTGACGGATGTCGAAGATCCCGTGCAACTTCGTATAGTAACAGCTAAGATTCGTGAAGCCGTCTGTGCCGCTCCGATGCCGCCGAAATTGGCCGAATCGATTCGAAAAGGGTATGAAGAGCTGGGTCAAAAAGTAGGCGAACAGGATCCTTTCGTGGCTGTTCGCTCCAGTGCTACCGCTGAAGACTTGCCTGACGCATCCTTTGCCGGCCAACAGGATACATATTTGAATGTACGCGGCGCCGATATGGTTATTCAGAAGGTAAAAGAATGTTATGCATCTACTTTTACGGACAGAGCTACATACTATCGCACGAAAAAAGGATTTGACCACTTGGAAGTAGCCTTGAGTGCAGCTATTCAAATGATGGTATTCTCTAAGAGCGCAGGTGTCATGTTTACTGTTGACCTTGTAACCGGCGACGATTCGACGATTACTATTGAAGGCGCTTGGGGCCTGGGCGAATATGTTGTGCAAGGTACTGTTACACCCGATAACTTCCGGGTTAAAAAGGATGATTTAAGCATCGTATCGACTATGGTAAATACGAAACCCATTCAACTTGTTCGCAAAGCCGGTGGAGATTGCGAAGAATTGCCTGTTCCTGAAGATTTGCAAAAGGTGCAAGTCTTGACAGAAGAGCAGATTAAAGAATTGGCATCATATGCTAAAGCCATAGAAAAACACTACGGTTGTTACATGGATATGGAATGGGGCGTTGATGAACGGAACGATAAGATTTGGTTGCTCCAGGCTCGTCCCGAAACAGTTTGGTCGAAGAAAAATAAGGAAAAGAAACCCGCAACGGAAGGTGAAACCATGGAAGTTACGTCGGAACGTGTTGTCGTCGTTAAAGGCTTGCCTGCAAGCCCCGGAAAAGCAGCAGGTAAGGCTCACGTTATTTTGGACCCCTCGCGCATTGATGAATTTAAAGAAGGAGAAATTCTGGTTACGACCATGACGGCTCCCGACTGGGTACCGGCGATGAAGAAGGCCAAGGCCATTGTAACGGATGCAGGGGGGATGACCTGCCATGCATCCATTGTCAGTCGTGAACTCGGCATTCCCTGCATTGTGGGCACAAAGAGTCGCAGCACGGAAGCTACGACGACGATTCATGACGGTGCCGACATTACGGTTGACGCAACGAACGGGGTTGTGTATGAAGGGTATGTGGAAGACCTGGTAAAACCGAAACAGGAACAGGCTCAAGGCGGGATGGCTGTTGTTGAACCGGCCCCGATTACTGGCACGAAGATTTATATGAATCTCGGTAACCCCGACATGGCTGAAAAATACAGCGTATTACCCTGCGACGGTATCGGCTTGATGCGTGAAGAATTTATTTGGACGACCTTCATTCACGAACATCCGTTATATCTCATCGAAATCGGACATCCCGAACGCGTTGTCGATCAATTGGCTGAAGGTATTCGCAAGATGTGCCAGGCTATGGCACCCCGCCCGGTTACTTTGCGTTTCAGCGATTTTAAATCGAGTGAATATCGTGACCTTAAAGGCGGAGATAAGTTCGAGCCGAATGAAAGCAGTGCTCTTCTCGGATGGCGCGGTGCATCCAGATACTATGATCCGAAATACATTGAAGCTTTCAAATTGGAATTGAAAGCGGTACGTAAAGTGCGTGAAGAATTCGGTTTGAAGAACTTGAATGTTATGGTTCCTTTCTGCCGCCGCGTTGATGAAATGGAAAAAGTAGTAGCATTAATGGATGCTGAAGGACTCCATCGCGGACCGGACTTCAAGGTATGGCTTATGGCTGAAATTCCTTCGAATATTATTCTGGCCGATCAGTTCAATAAGTTTGTCGACGGGTATTCCATAGGTTCAAATGATTTGACTATGCTGGTCATGGGTTGCGACAGAGACAACGAAACGGTAGCACCTCTCTTTGACGAACGCAACCTTGCTGTAAAACGTGCTATTCGTCACTTAATCGAAGTAGCACATAAAGAAGGCAAGACCGTATCAATTTGCGGGCAGGCACCGAGTGTATATCCGGACTTTACGGAATTCTTAATCAAGAGCGGTATAGATTCTATTTCCGTCAACCCTGATGTAGTAGCTTCGACGCGTAAGAGTGTAGCACAAATCGAACAGCGTATTCTCATGGATTCTCTTACAGGAAAGGGTAGAGCGGATACGGAAGATTACAGCTGGTAGGAATAAAATCCTTCCTTCTTGCAGACATACTAAAAGCCTTGCTGTTTTGGCAGCAAGGCTTTTTTTAAAAAAGAAAATATAGTATGATAAATAACAGTAGTATATGCTGTTTTTTCACGTGTCGGAGGTGATGCACGTGTTGACGGAACGACAGGAAACAATTTTGAAAATTGTTCGGACAAATAGCCCCGTGACGGGTCAACATATTGCGGAGCAATTGCATGTTACCCGGGCGGCATTGCGGTCGGATTTGGCCATTCTTACCATGTTGGGCCTTATTGATGCCAGACCCAAGTTAGGTTATTTCTATACGGGCAATAAGGAAGAAGATTTACTTTCACGTGCTTTGACAGAAATTAACGTAACCGACTATCTTTCCCAACCCGTCGTAATCGATGAGAAAATGACGGCCTATGATGCAGTTATTGCTTTGTTTACGGAAGATGTGGGAACTGTATTCGTAACGGCCGCTGAAATTCTGGTCGGGCTCGTGTCGCGAAAGGATTTGTTGAAAGCCGCTATGGGCAACAATGATTTACGGACCTTACCGGTACGGATGGTTATGACACCTGTAAGTAAAATCATTTATGTTGAAGGCGATGAAAAGGCCTTGGTGGCGGCACAGCGATTGCTGGAATTTGAAATTGACTGCTTGCCCGTTGTGCGTATTGAAGAAGACGAACAGTCGAAAAAGAAAGAACTTCATATTTTAGGTCGTATATCAAAGACTAATATTACACGCTTATTTGCAGATTGTGCGGCAGGAAGGAGAGCTTAAATGGATAGACCTATTATTTACGCCTGCTCCGACTCCTTGGGGGAAACGGCGGAACGCGTTGCTCGAGCGGCGGCCAGCCAATATGATAAACAGGAATTTAATATAGTAAGACTTCCCTATATTCGTTCGGAACAGCAAATTGAAGAAATTGTACAAAAGGCAACGGATGAAAATGCCATGATTTGCTATACCATCATTTCTCCTGTTTTGCGTAAACGTTTGAGTACATTGGCGCAAAGTGCCCATATTCCCGTTATCGATATTATCGGACCTATGATGAACGGTATCGGCCATTTGACCGATACGGAACCGACCATTAAGGCCGGTATGATTCATCGTCTGGACGGTGAATATTTCAAGCGTGTCGATGCTATCGAATTTGCTGTTAAGTTTGACGACGGCAAAAATCCCTTAGGGTTTTTAAAGGCCGATATTGTCATCATCGGCGTTTCTCGAACGTCGAAGACCCCTTTATCCATGTATTTGGCACATAAGCGCGTAAAGGCGGCCAATCTGCCCTTGGTACCGGAAGTGCCTTTACCGCAGGAGCTATTTGAAGTACCGGCGCGGAAAATCGTAGGGCTTGTTATTGATCCGTATAAACTGAATTATATCCGGTCTGAACGGTTGCGGGCTATGGGTCTTGAACCGGATGCAAACTATGCCGATGTAGAACGAATCAATGAAGAACTGGAATATGCACAAAACGTCATGCGTCGTCTTCACTGTCCGGTTATAGACGTGTCGGCAAAGGCTATTGAAGAAACGGCTAACTTGATTTTGGATATTGTAAAACGGAATAAAGAGCTGTACGATGAGTAAAAAAACAGCCGTCTTGAAGTGGAGAAGGTCACTTCAAGACGGCTGTTTTTGTATAGTTGAGGGCAGGTCTGTTCTTTTTCGGTTCGTTCAAGGCACATAAAAAGAGATGACTCGTCACAGAATCATCTCTTTTTATATTCCTTTACGCATTGCGCTGTACTTTGCCGGAACGAAGGCAACGAGTGCAAACATTAACGCGTTTTGCTTCGCCGTCTACGATGGCACGTACTCTTTGGATATTCGGTTTCCACGTTCTTTTCGTTTTCAAGTGGGAATGGCTGACGTTCATACCGCTCATGGTACCCTTGCCGCAAATTTCACAATAATTTGCCATGACGCACACACCTCCTTGCAGTGTCACAGTACAACATACAAATAATAGCATAAAAAATAAGGCAAAGCAAGAATTATTTACCTTCAAATTCCTGATTCTATACGTAAATATGATACAATAAACAAAAGGAAATAACAAGGTGTACACCTTGGGTGTGCGAAGTGACGGTGTAAAGATGATAAAGTTTATAAAGGATATAAAAGGAATAGGACCGGCCAGGGCTAAGCTGTTTGCTCGTATGAAACTTGAAACGGCAAGTGATTTGGTGCAGTATTTTCCTCGTGCTTACGAAGATCGATCGAAAATACGGGCCATAAAAGATATAAGTAATAATGACGACCGGCCCGTTCTTGTCAACGGAACCGTGAAGTCTGTCGTTGAGCTACGACCGCGGCGCGGTATGACGATTCTCAAAGTGCTAATCAGTGACGGTACGGGCGGTTTAGAACTGGTGTGGTTTAATCAGCCCTTCAAAAAGCGTCTGTTTAAGGTCGGGAAAGACGTTCATGCTTTCGGGAAAACGGAACGGGCATACGGGCGCTTGCAAATGAATTCACCGGAGGCGGAGCCGGGTCCGGCTGTCCCCGGCGGCCTGGTCCCCGTGTATGCTTTGACAGAGGGCTTGCGTCAGGCCGATGTACGCAGGGCCGTCGCGGCCCTCTTTGCCGATGAAGCGTCTGTAAAGGACTTGATTCCGCCATGCCTATCGTTGGATATTCAGGGCACTGAAGTAAGCGTAGAGACGTATAAAGCCTTGCATTTTCCCGCGTCCTTTGAAGCCCTGGAAAGGGCTCGTAAGAGGTTGGCCTTTGAAGAGCTCTTTGCTTTGCAGGCCGGGTTGTTATTGAAGCGTCGTGCGGAACAGTCGGGGCAAGCCGTTAAATTCGGGCCGAACGGCAAGCTGATTAAGGGGCTGTTGAACAACCTGCCTTTTTCGTTGACAAAAGGGCAGACGGAAGCGTTTGCCGATATTGTGAACGATACGGAGACTCAAGTACCTATGCAACGACTCGTACAGGGGGATGTCGGATCGGGGAAGACTGTTGTTGCCGCGTTGGCCTTGGCTAAGGCCGTGGAAAACGGCTATCAGGGGGCACTGATGGCTCCGACCGGAATTTTGGCGACACAGCATTATGAAGAGCTGAATCGACTTTTTAAAGACTTGCCTGTACGTATAGCCTTGCTTACAGGTAGGACGACAGGTAAAGAAAGAGAATTGATACTACAAAAGGCAGCTCATAGAGAAGTTGATATTTTAGTGGGTACGCATGCTTTGATTCAAGACGATGTGATTTTTTCCGACTTGGCCTTGGTTGTTACAGATGAACAACATCGCTTCGGTGTGCGGCAACGGGCAGCTTTGAGGAATAAAGGGAAGGATGTGCATACACTGTTTTTAACGGCTACGCCTATTCCGAGAACTATGGCCCTTTCCGTATACGGGGATTTGGATGTGTCGACTATGCGAGAATTGCCGCCCGGTCGTAAACCGGTCAAAACTTATGCCGTAACGGAAGGAATGAGAAGTCGGATATATGCCTTTATGCGTAAAGAAATTGCGGCAGGACATCAATGTTATGTTGTATGCCCCTTGGTGGAAGAGTCGGCAAGTGCGGACTTACAAGCTGCTACGGCACTGTATGAATCCCTTAAAAGTACTGATTTTGCCGATATTTCCTGTGGGTTGGTACATGGCCGTATGAGCGGCAAGGAAAAAGACGAGGTCATGGAACGCTTTCAAAGGGGCGATATAAAACTTCTGGTTGCCACGAGTGTTATAGAAGTGGGTGTGAATGTACCGAATGCGACAATTATGTGTGTTGACGGTGCGGAACGATTCGGCTTGGCTCAGTTGCACCAGCTGCGCGGCCGTGTAGGGCGCGGAGCGGCGCAGGCCTACTGCATTTTACTGGCAAAGAGCGGCAATGAGGAAACGAGGCAGCGTCTTAAGTGGATGGAGACGATTCATGACGGCTTCTCCCTTTCCGAAAAGGACTTACTTCTAAGAGGTGCCGGCCAACTTTTCGGTAGTATGCAGCACGGGTTACCCGATTTGAAGGCGGCCCGCATTATTGAGGACGCTGACCTTCTCATTCCTGCAAGAGACGGGGCACAAGCGTACCTGCGCTTGCCGGGAACGGAGAAGATCGTGAAAGAGGCTCTGAAAAAACGCTTCGGCAATGACTTCTTACGTATTTTAGACAATTAATTCAATTGTATATACAGAAAGGTGTTTATCGGCTATAATTAGGGATAAAGCTGTTGAGGGTGAAATTCCCCTTTTATTATATTTTATTAATATAGAGGTGCGAATATGAGAACTGATAAATTCGGTATGCAAGGCTTGACATTCGATGACGTGCTGCTGGTACCGGCAAAATCCGATGTATTGCCGAAAGACGTCGATATTTCTACTAATTTGACACGAGATATTAAGCTGAACGTGCCTATTATGAGTTCCGGAATGGATACCGTAACGGAAGCCCCTATGGCGATTGCCATTGCTCGTGAGGGCGGTATCGGTGTTATTCATAAGAATATGTCTATTGCCGAACAGGCTCGTGAAGTGGATAAGGTTAAACGGTCGGAACACGGCATTATCATTGACCCCATTTTCCTTCATCCCGACAATATTTTGGCAGATGCCAATGAGTTGATGGGTAAATATCGCATTTCCGGTGTACCTATTACAGTAGATGGGAAGCTTGTAGGGATCATTACGAACCGTGATATGCGCTTTGAAGAAGATATGTCTCGACGCATCGGGGATACCATGACTCAGGAAAACCTCGTTACCGCACCTGTAGGGACGTCTTTGGCAGAAGCACGAGAAATTTTGCGGCGTCACCGCATTGAAAAGTTACCCCTTGTCGACAAAGACAACAACTTGAAAGGCCTTATTACGATTAAGGATATTGAAAAGGCTACAAAGTATCCGAATTCGGCGAAAGATTCGGACGGACGCCTTCTCGTTGCCGCCGCTGTAGGTGTAACGCATGATATGATTGATCGTATTGATGCTTTAGTAGCGGCTAAAGTGGATGTAGTTGTCATCGACACGGCTCATGGCCATTCTCAGGGCGTGCTGAATACATTGAAAGAAATTAAAAAGAATTATCCTCATCTTCCGGTTATTGCCGGCAACGTGGCTACGGCGGCAGCGACGGAAGCCCTGATTGAATGCGGTGTCGATGCGGTTAAAGTGGGGATCGGGCCGGGCTCTATTTGCACGACTCGTATTATTGCCGGCATCGGCGTACCGCAGATTACGGCCGTTTATGAATGTGCACAAGTGGCGCAACGTTTCGGCATTCCTATCATTGCCGACGGCGGTATCAAGTATTCGGGCGATATGGCCAAGGCTATTGCAGCAGGCGGTAATGTGGTCATGATCGGTAACCTTTTAGCCGGAACGGAAGAAAGTCCGGGTGAAACGATTATTTACCAGGGCAGAAGCTATAAAGTATATCGTGGTATGGGTTCTATCGGCGCTATGGAAAAGGGCAGTAAGGACCGTTATTTCCAGGAAGATGCCAAAAAACTTGTTCCTGAAGGCATTGAAGGTCGCGTGCCTTATAAGGGACCGGCAGCCAGCACGATTTTCCAGATGGTAGGCGGATTGCGAGCATCTATGGGGTATTGTGGTTGCCATACGATTAAAGAAATGATTGAAAACACACAATTTATTCAGATTACCAGTGCCGGATTGAGAGAAAGCCATCCGCACGATATCAGCATTACGAAAGAAGCACCCAATTACAGCGTAAACTAGAAAACGGAGGTCCTAATGGAAGAGACCATAGAAATATTGTCCGTTCCCGTTCGTAATGTATCGATGGACGAAGCGACGGATTTTGTCTTTTCCCGCATCGCCGAAGGTCGAGCGACGACTGTCGCTACAGCCAATGCGGAAATGATTATGAGGGCCAAAGAAGATCACGAGTTGGCCCGTATTTTGGCGGAAGCCGACTTGGTCGTGCCCGACGGAGCCGGAGTGCTTTGGGCAGCGGAACAACAAGGAAAACATTTCAAAGAACGAGTTGCCGGCGTAGATTTAGCTTGTCGGATTATGGCCCGTTGTGTTGAAAGACAGACAAAGGTATATTTCTTCGGCGGGGCTCCGGGAATTGCCGAAAAGGCGGCTCGAAATATGAAAGAGTCGGTGGGCGAATTTCCCGTTGTCGGTATTCGGTCCGGCTTTTTTACGCCTGAAGAAGAGCCGGAAATCATTGAAGATATACGGAATTCGGGGGCATCTGTTTTATTCGTAGCTCTCGGCGTACCGAAGCAGGAAAAGTGGATACATCGTCATTTATATGAATTGGGACCTTGTGTGTGCATGGGTGTAGGCGGTACCTTCGATGTATTGGCCGGTCATGTATGTCGAGCCCCCAAGTGGATGCAGGAACATCGTCTTGAATGGCTTTACCGCCTGTACAAGGAACCGAGTCGAGCTATGCGTATGCTTGCTTTGCCGAAATTTGTGGTTGCCGTGAAATTCGGCAGCCGAGTTTGAGGCGAGGTGACTTATGAATAAACCGTTTATTATTGAAGACGGCTATCCGTTTATAGCCGTTCCCTTAGTGCTGGCCCTATTGGCGGCTTATTTTATTAATTTGTATGTTGCCGTTGTTCCCCTTGTTTTGGCAGCCTATTTTACGTACTTTTTCAGAAATCCGCATCGTATCATTCCTGATGATCCGTCTCTTCTCGTCTCACCGGCAGACGGAACGGTTGTCAGCGTGGAATCGGTGCATGAAGATTTATTTTTAGGACAGGACTGTCGTAAGGTGGTCATCTTTTTGTCCATCTTTGACGCTCATGTTAATCGTATCCCCTTGTCGGGAGTTATTAAGTTCCAACAATATACGTGCGGACGGTTTCGACCTGCTTATCAAGATGGCGTAGGTTATGAAAATGAACGCTATTCTATCGGCATTGATAACGGGCGTACACAGTTGTTGGTAACGCTCATCGCCGGCGTTTTGGCACGCCGTGTCGTATCGTGGGTTACCTTGGGGGATGCACTGGAGCACGGTCAGTTATACGGCATGATCAAGTTCGGCTCCTGCATAGAAGTATATGTGCAGGATAATGTAGAGATTTCCGTCAAAAAAGGCGACCGGGTTCGCGGCGGAGAATCGATAATCGGGAGGATTGTTGAATGAAAAAGGTAATTCCCTGTTTATTTACATCTGGTAACTTGTGCTTCGGTGTTCTCAGCATGATTTTATCATCGCAAGGGAACTTCTTTTGGGGTGCCCTATGTATTTTCTTTGCCATGCTTTGTGATGCTATGGACGGACGCTCGGCCCGAGCTTTGGGCGTAAGCGGTGAATTCGGAAAAGAGCTCGATTCCTTATCGGACTGTGTTTCTTTCGGTGCCGCATCGGCCTTCTTAATGTATAATTACACCTTGCATACTCTGGGTTGGATCGGAGTTATTCCCGTACTTATTTATTCCGCACTCGGCGGTATTCGCTTGGCACGTTTTAATATCAATACGGCGACCGTACACGGATATTTTGAAGGTATGCCGATTCCGAACGGCGGTTGTCTTTTTGCTACCTATGTCCTTTCAGGAGTTATGTTGCCGGCACCGCTCATTGCGGTTCTGGTCGTACTCGTGGGTTACGATTTGGTCAGCAAGGTACATCATCCCGACTTTAAAGGACAAAGTGCCGATGTACTTCATAAATCGGCGCTTATTATTACACTGCTTATCGGTGCAGCCGTTGTCATTTATGATTGGCATTTGGCACTGACCTTGCCTTTCGGCCTTTATATCGTATACGGCTTGATTAATACGGCTATGAACGGCAAGCTCGTATAGACCGGGAGTCTTCATTATGGAACATATAGCGGATTTGGTCATGATTCCCGTACAAGTAATTATCGTGTTTTATACCTTGTATTACTTTGTACTCGCCTTATTCGGCCTCATAAAAAAAGAAGATAAAGTTACGGTACAGCCGCAGCATACGTTTGCGGCTGTTATCTGTGCACATAATGAAGAAGCGGTTGTAGGGCAACTCATTGATAACTTGAAGTGTCTTAACTATCCGCGGGATATGTACGATATTTATGTGGTAGCGGATAATTGCACGGATCATACTGCAGATGTATGTAAAGAACACGGAGCCATAGTAGCCGTACGGACGAACAGGGAAGACGTGGGTAAAGGTTTTGCCATGGATTGGATGTTTGAACGGCTGTTACAACAAGAAAAGCAGTATGATGCCTTTGTCGTCTTTGATGCGGATAACCTGGTTCATCCCGAATTTTTACGGGAAATGAACAACCATCTCTGTAAAGGAGAACAAGTCATACAAGGATATATGGACTCTAAGAATCCGACGGACTCTTGGATTTCCGGTACCTTTTCGATTGCGTTTTGGCTGGTTAATCATATGTGGCATCGTGCCAAGTACAATATCGGTTTATCCACGGCATTGGGAGGCACGGGCATGTGTATTGCTACCGATGTGGTCCGTAAGTATGGGTGGGGCTGCGATTGCTTGACGGAAGATATGGAATTTTCTATGAAGGTCCTTCTCGAAGGTGTTCGTACCTGTTGGGCGCACGACGCCATTATTTATGATGAAAAAGTTGTCGATTTCATGGCTTCATGTCGTCAGCGTAAGCGCTGGGCACAAGGACAGACCGATTGCGGCGAACGCTTTATACCTAAACTTTTTGTCAAAGGCATTCGTACGGGAAATATTCGTATGCTCGACGGGATTATTACATTATCACAACCGTTTTTTATGATGATGTCGACGATTTACGCCGGGTTATCATATATTAATACGACGTGGTATGTTTTTTATACGAATATACTCAATCAACTTATGCCCATGGAAATTTGGACGGTTTTGTTTGTGGCTCAATATGCCATTCCCGTTATCGTCCTTTTGAAAATCAAGGTACCCTTAAAGTCGTGGGTCTATTTAATTGTGTATCCGCTTTTTATGTATAGTTGGATACCTGTAAATTTTCTCGGGTTTAAGGATCGTCATGACATGAAATGGAGTCATACGGTTCATACGCGTGCCGTTTCATACGACAGTACGGCTCTCTTGCGTAAAGAAAATAAAAAATAATTAGGAGAACGTACATGCATATTTTACTTACCAACGATGACGGAATTACAGCTAAGGGCTTAAGTATTTTGGAAGAAGTTGTCGCAACCGTTGCAGATAAGGTGACCGTAGTAGCGCCTGAAGGACAACGTAGTGCGGCATCACATGCCATGTCGATTAATAAGGATTTGTATTTAAAGCGGATAGCGTCACCTTTACACAATGTAACTAAGTACTCTTTGGACGGCACTCCTGTGGATTGTGTTAAGACGGCCATGGAATTTATCCTGAAGAAAGATCGACCGGACTTGATTATTTCGGGAATTAATAACGGATATAATTTGGGAAGCGATGTCTTATATTCAGGGACCGTTTCGGCAGCCATGGAAGGTCCCTATTATTTGACTCCGGCTGTAGCCGTGTCCATCGGTAAGATGAATGAAGGGCGTGCTCGTCAAACGGCAAAGTTAGTGATGCAGCTAATCGACAGGATCATCTTTACCGGAAAGTTTCCGGGGATTCTGAATATTAACGTACCGGAAAAAAAAGGCGATATCTGTCTGGAAAACGTTGTTGTAGCACCGCAAACGGTACAGTTTTACAAAAATGTTATTGTAGAGAAAAAGGATGAAAAAGGTGATTCCTGTATCCGCATTGTCGGTGATATTGATATGTCGACAGCCCCGACATTCAGCGACATAGCTAATATTAAAGCGGGGAAAATCACGGTTACGCCCTTGAGATGGCAACAAACGGCTACGGCGGCTATGGAGACGGTAGACCGACTTATTTTTCATAAATATTGATTAAAAATAAAAAAGCACTTGCATAAATAACGTTTTCGGGTTTATAATAACGACAAAACCGAATATACATGGATGATGCATTCCGGGAGATGACATAAGTCAACCGAAGGAGTTAAACTCTCAGGTGTTCGAAAGAACGGGACCGGATGCGGACATATCTCTGGAGAGTCTCTTAATGAGCGCCGAAGGTGCACGAAGCGACAGCTTCTTATCTCTCAGGCAAAAGGACAGAGGGCAATGATGAATTTATAAGGCGATTTGTATTGTCTTTTCCTGTTCCTGTCTCCGGAGTTTTCGGAAGCAGGAATTTTTTATTGAGGAGAGATGATACGATGATAACGGATGTGTTGAACAGTATTGACAGCTTTGTATGGGGACCGCCCTTGTTGGTACTTTTGATCGGTACCGGGGTAATGCTGACGATTCGGTTACAGTTGATTCAGTTCTTTAAATTGCCGCAAGCCTTGAAACTTATCTTCACGGCTGAGAATAAGGGTGACGGCGATATTGACAGCTTTAAGGCTTTGTGCACGGCCTTGGCGGCCACTGTCGGGACCGGGAATATTGTCGGTGTAGCGACGGCTATTCATGCAGGCGGTCCCGGAGCGGTTTTTTGGATGTGGATTGCCGCTTTTGTGGGGATGGCGACGAAGTATGCCGAAGGTTGTTTGGCCGTTAAGTTTCGGACAACCGATGAAAACGGAGATATTGCAGGCGGGCCCATGTATTATATTGAACGAGGCTTAGGAGAAAAGTTTAAACCTTTGGCAAAACTCTTCGCTATATTCGGAGTTCTTGTAGCCTTTTTCGGTATCGGTACCTTTGCTCAAGTAAACTCTATCGTTGAAATCACAAAATTGGCAACGGATATTCCCGTTGAATATACGGCAGTCGTACTTACCGTATTGGTTGCCGCCGTTACTATCGGCGGATTGCAATCCATTTCACGGGCCGCTGCTAAAATTGTTCCGGCCATGGCTGTCTTGTATATTGCCGTTACTGTCGTGTTTTTAATTATTTTCCGTGAACAAGTACCGTCGGCAATTATGCAAATTATTACAGATGCTTTTACACCGACGGCGGCTGTCGGCGGCTTTGCCGGAGCCACTGTTATGTTGGCTATGCGCAACGGGGTAGCTCGCGGCGTATTTTCCAATGAATCGGGTCTTGGCTCGGCGCCCATCGTAGCGGCAGCGGCAAAGACGAAGTGGTCTGCTGAACAGGGGCTTGTCTCTATGACAGGAACCTTTATTGATACCATTATCATTTGCACATTAACCGGACTGGTTATTGTTATCAGTGGAGCCTGGACGGGTGATTTGAACGGCGCGGCTTTAACTAATGAAGCCTTCTGCCAGGCCTATCCCGTTGCCGGCAGTCTGCTTCTTTGTGTCGGGCTTACACTTTTTGCCTTTACGACTATTTTAGGCTGGAATTACTATGGCGAACGTTGCATTAATTACCTGGTAGGAGTTAAGGGAATCTTGCCCTATCGTATTGTGTTTATAATTCTCGTAGCTTGCGGAGCCTTTCTTAAACTTGATGTTATCTGGATTTTAGCGGATATCGTAAACGGACTGATGGCTATACCTAACTTAGTGGCACTCATAGGACTTAGCGGTGTAGTAGTAAGTGAAACGAAACTTTACTTTGAACATGTGAAGCAAATAGAAATGAAAAAAGAAACGGGAGAAACAGTGGCGGAGAACGGCTAGAGCTTGTGTAAGAAAAAAATTATAGACCTCGTCATTTTTACTTGACGACGACGGACTTTTTGCTTATAATAAAGGACGTGCTAACGCATAAGTCTGTTTGCCGGAGTGGCGGAATGGCAGACGCACTTGACTCAAAATCAAGCGATGAATAGTCGTGTGGGTTCAAGTCCCACCTCCGGCACCAAGGAAAATAGCGCTCTTCGGAGCGCTATTTTTATTTGACTACATAAAGTTAAGCGATATTTGACCACATTTTGACCACTTAAGATAAAATCTGCTCTATCTTCTCTATGGCATCGTATTCCATAATGGGCGTTAAATGGGAATATGTATTCATCGTTTCCGTGAATGACGAATGACCAAGACGAACTTGAATGACCTTAAAATTCACTCCCGCTTCGATTAAGAGCGTGGCATGAGTGTGACGGGTCCCGTGCATGGAAAATGAAGGCTTCCCTATTTTGCTTGCATATTTCTTACAAAGCTGAGACACCGAATCGGGAAAGATGGGGTTGCCATCTTTGCCGGGAAAAACCAAATCATTGTGAATCCAATTGGGGGTTGAAAACCGTCTTATTTTTACTCGCTGGGCGTGTTTCTTGAGGCTTGCCATAGTTTCGTCGTCGAGTGTTATGGAACGTCTGGAAGCGGCGTTTTTCGTTGTCTTTGATATAACCGCTTCGTTATTTATTTTAATTACGGTCTGGTTAATGATAACAGTCTTTTTCTTAAAGTCTATGTTTGACCATGTTAACCCGATAAGTTCGGAGCGACGCAGCCCTGAAGCGAAAGCAAGTTTAAATAACATGCGGTGCTCGGGGTTTGTTATTTTGGCCAGAAATAATTTAATTTCATCTGCCGTGAGGGTTATCATTTCTTTGGTCTTTACCAATTTAGGCTTGCAGACCTTAGCGGCTACATTGGTAGCAATAATTTCATCTAGTACGGCTTGTTTTAACATGGCACTTAAAACCGTATGAATATATCGAACCGTACGGCTAGACAGCGTTTCCAGTCGTGTATCGAGAAAACGGCGAACCGTGGGGGCTGTTAAGTCGGCAAGCTTAATAGATCCGATATCGGGGATGATGTAATGTTGAATGATATTGCGGTAACTGTCCATGGTGCCGGGGGTTATTGTGGAAGATTTAATACGTAGCCACTCTTCAGCCCATTCGGTAATGGTAATATCTCCGTTAAAGTTAGTAAGAGTTTCGGACTTTTTCAAAAATGCATCATATTTATCTTGAGCTTCGGAACGAGTTCGTCCGTAAAAATACTTACGCTTGCCGTTTGTGGTAGTGGTTAATACATATCGACCATCGGCGCGCTTTTTGATTTTAGCCATAAAAAATACAGCTCCTTTCTGAAAAGGGGCTGATTATGATATACTGATAGCGTAATCAGCCCTGGTAGGCGGATTATATCGCCGTGGTATTGGTAGTACCCGGCACGCCCGTATTCTGTTGGTAGCAGAGTACGGGCTTTTTGTTTAAGTAGGTGAGGTAGAAAGCAGTTTTTCTAATCTCTGTTTCATATCGAGAGGAATATCGGCAATTTTTAAATATTCTTGGAATAGCGGCTCTATATATTCATTGATAGGTTCTAATGCTGAGATAAAGCCTAGAATCATTCCGTCACAAATGAAGTCGTCTTGAATAAGAACGTACAATGAAAGAATAATGCCAAAAGCTCCACGGATTGAGTGCTTGTCTTTAAGGCAGACCTCCCCATTATATCTGCGCACAACGCCTTTGGGAAGTAATTTATATAGGGTTTCTCGAGGAATATTATGTCCCGTTCTGCACTTTATAAAATTAAGATTGTGAGCAGTACAATTTCGAAAATAACGTATTTCATTCATCATTACCGATATAAACTCTATTTTTTCTTTTGTGTCAATTGTTGGCTGGGGAAGTAACATTTCTGCGATCTCGGCCTTGTTCTTGGAGTTGCAAAGTTTAAATAAGTTTATAGCAGTTCCTAATGCTATATTTTTAAACAAAATCCAAGGAGGAACGTGATTGTGATTGTGGACATAATACTTAGTAGGATAGTAGGAATCCTCCTCTCCATCTAACTGTTTTTTAAGCTTACTTTTTATCTTTGAAAAATAAATATTTTTATTTGTCTTATTTTTAAAGTATTGTGGATCTAGATATTCATCTTGATGTACCCCAATATTTTTAGAAAGAATATAGGCAATGTGGTTCTTAAATTTAGTTTCAGCAATTAAACTATATCTCATAATTAAGCTTTGAATGCCTTTATCGATATATGAGAAGAAAACGATATCCATAAGGTTTGTTTCCGGTTTAAACGTATCTTGAGGCATGAAAATATCTTTATATCCGTTGATTAAATCATAATATGAATAGGTCATTAATATCTTCTTTGCAGCTTCTCGATCGTGAATTTTCAGACCTCTATACTCTAGTATATTTAATTGCTCGTCTAAATTTTTAAAAGGTTTGTCGTATTCCATAAGTCCTCCAAACTAAAAGACCCCCAACTGCCTAGAGGCAGTGGGGGTCAGTGACCAACACCCGAAGTGTTGCAGTCGATTCACTACCTGAAATATATCACCTTGCGTGAAGTGCGTCAATTCTCTTTAAGAATGAAAAATATTAAAAAAAATAATAGAAAGAAATAAATCTATCACCTACACCACCCGGCAGTAAAACTCGACGTCTTCCGCCACACGAGGACAGGGAGTTGCGTTGTGCAGTAATGACTCTACCATGTCGGCGTGCAAGTCGTTACTGAAATCATCGTTCTTAATATGTGCCAGTTCGTGTAATACGCCCTGAATTTGCCGTTCAGGGCATTTATTTTTGTTGATTAATATAGTATAAGAGCCGTCTTCATTCTCACGGACTACAGCTGTCTGAGACGGTTTTAATTCAGCGTACAATAGTGTAACGTTCAAGTTTTTATTCCTTCCCTTCACGGGCTTTTAATTGTTCTATCATATTGACCACGAAGTCTATATCTTCCTTGCTTAAATCCTTGCTAGCGTCGAACAGCAGTCGGTACTTAGGATTCGTCCTCAGCTCTTCGGCGTATTCGGCTACTTCTGGGTCGGTGTAGTAGCCTGCATCTTTCGTTTGCAGGGAAACGTCTTGTTCACCATCAAGGGTAGCGACTAATGTATCTATGTTCATGTACATAGCAGACGCCAATTTCCTTAATGTTTCTAAAGACGGAATAATAGGTTTCCCGTTTTTAGAGTTTTTATTGTTTTCCAACATAGAAATGTATTGTTTGGTGAGTCCGGCTCTATCTGCGAATACTTGTAATGTAAGTCCATGTTCTTGCCTATAATCTCGTAAAATTTTACTTAATTCCATAAAGACACATCCCTTGCAAGCGAATAACATTAATGTCAACTGTATTTTACATGCATGAAAATATTTTGTCAATTACGCTTGACAAAATATCTCGGCCACTGTACACTTAACTTGTCAAGTAAACTTGACTAAAAGGAGGTGATGAAATGCAGGAAAGTAACTTAATCGAAAATAAAGTAAGGTATTGGCGAAAGAAAAGAGGCTTAACACAAGACAGGTTAGCCGAATTGTCAGGCTTATCACGGGTATCTATTAGTGAGATTGAAAGAGGTACTGCAGATACTAAGATTTCTACAATTAAAGCACTTGCCAAAGCACTTAACGTAGAATTTGCAGAGATTTTTCCTTAGCCCCAAAAGTCAAGTACACTTTACAACAACAACCGCAAACAAGGAGGGAAGAAGATGAAGTTTGATGTAATCCGTCTCAAGACCTTAATTAAGGGGAGTGGTAAAACCTATGAACAAGTAGGAAGAGCCGCAGGGATTAATAGGGATACCTTCACTAGACGGCTTAAGTCAGGCGGAGGCGACTTCAAGGTATCAGAAATTTATGCTATGGCGAATTTCGTTCCGCTTAGCAAAGAAGAGCTACTGGAAGTGTTTTTCCAGTAAAAAAATACAGGGTATGGCTAGATACCCTGTATGAAAAGGAATTTATCTTCCTTTTTTAGAAGGCGTTTGCGATAACGCACTTCCAGCGGCTGTTTTTGAGGCTTTGCTAGTTCTTCCGTCACGGAGAACCTTAGATGCTGCCGATGCCGCTCTTGCCGAGGTCTGTTTCGTATTCTTTGGCATTTTAAAATCTCCTTTCTTAGATTTATCTACAACATACAATATAATGCGTGATAAATCAAGAAAAATGAGAAAAATCATACTATATATAGTATCCGTTAACAAGGAGGGAAAAATGAGTCCGGCGGAAATTATTTTACGAGAAGCTGAAAAGCTTCCCTGGGACGAATGGCAATGCATCGTTAAGGCTATGGAATTTGTCCACAGAAAAAGAGCCGACAAGCTGACACTTGACGACTCGGAGAAAACGCACGAGGAGCTAATGTTCCACGTTGAGCATTACTAAGAAAGGAGAATGGCAATGAAGTTATGCATGACGGTCGAAGAGGCTGCCGAGGCGGCTTCTGTAAGTGACGAACAGATTCGCCAATGGGCGAACAGCATTGACTTTCCGAGCTTTAAAATCGGACAGCGAGGTGGAAAGCGTCTTATCCATGCAGAAGCCTTTAATGACTGGCTACGAAAACAGGCCGAAATGAGACAGGGGGAACGATACCGATGATTGAACTTGAAATCGCAACGTGTGTAATCGTAATCGCCGTTGTGCTGGCGTGTATATGGATTGAGATCCGGAAAGGAGCGTAACAATGAATGCAGACCAAATGATAAATCACATGATGACGGTTATTTACACCACTGCGGATGTGGAAGGTATCCAAGTAACAAGGCACTTTAGACCTCAAGAAATCGTCGACTCTACACTGGCTGCATGCCACAGCATTATCGATGGCAAACGCCTATCAGAGAGAGAAACAGCGGTGCTTATCGTAACGTTCGGGGATACATGGAGAAATTACATTCGGCGTGCCGGTAACGTTCTTATATCGTTCCATTTTGAATTAATCGTTAGAAAGAGAGGGATGTAATGATGAAGGCTGCCACATTACAAAATCCGCCTGAGTGGATCAACCAAAGATACTATGAAATCCAAAATACGCCGACTCGTGTAATTCGAAGTCACGGACCGTTCTACTATCTCAAGGAAGGGGCTGAAGTGGGTCTCGGGGTAGCGGTTATATACCTTATCGTAGCCCTGGCGGCTCTCATGTGAAGGAGGTGATGATGAGATGAATTGCGAGAGTTGCCCGAATCGAGATTATTGTATTCCCGATGAGTGCATAGGAAATGGCCGCCCTCTGCAGCAACAGAAGACGGCCAAAACAATTAAAAATTAAATTTTCAATTAAAAGGAGTATATCACATGACAGTTAAAATTAACAGCTTAGCCATCGAAAATGTAAAGAGAGTAAAAGCAGTACAAATGGAATTAGCCCAGAATGGCCTTACCGTCATCGGCGGTCGTAACGGCCAAGGCAAAACGTCCGTATTAGATGCCATCGCCTGGGCATTAGGCGGCGATAAATTCAAGCCGTCCAATGCGGTAAGAGATAGCAGCACGATCCCGCCTGAAATTCATATTGAACTTTCCAACGGTCTTATCGTCGAACGAAAGGGAGCAAAAAGCTCCCTTAAGGTCATTGATCCGACTGGTGAGAAAGCCGGACAGAAACTCTTGGACAGCTTCATCGAGAAACTGGCTCTAGACTTGCCGAAGTTCATGGGTATGAACTCAAAAGACAAGGCCAATACGTTACTGCAGATTATCGGGATTGGTGGCGAATTGGCCGAACTCGACGCAAAAGAAACACAGCGATATAACCGACGCCTTGAAATCGGCCGTATCGCCAAGCAAAAGAAGTCCTATGCCGATGAGCTTGAGTATTATCCCGATGCTCCGACTCAGCCGGTCAGTGCCTCGGACTTAATTAAGCAACAACAGGAAATCTTAGCTCAGAACGGCGAGAATCAACGTAAGCGTGAACAGCTAACTAAGATGACGGAAGAACACGAAACGATTACCATTCAGATTGCTCAACTTAAAGCCTCTTTAGAAGAAGCCCAGGCTAAACAAGAGTCGCTGTTAGCCGATATAGAGACGGCTCAAAAGACGGTAGCCGAGCTTGTCGATGAAAACACTGAAGAATTGGAGACCAATATCGCTCAGGTCGACGACATTAATCGTAAGGTCCGTGCTAATCAGGAAAAAGAAAAAGCCCAGGCCGAAGCCGAAGAGTTGTCAGCTGAATATAACGGACTGACAGCTGAGATTGAAGCCGTTAAAGAAGCCAAAAACGAACTTCTTAATAAAGCAGATTTACCGCTTCCGGAACTTGGCGTTAAAGACGGCGAACTCATTTATAAAGGTCAGCAATGGGACGGCATGTCGGGAGCTGAACAACTTATGGTAGCTACGGCGATTATTCGTAAGCTTAACCCCGAATGCGGTTTTGTCCTTATGGATAAACTCGAACAAATGGATCAGGAAACACTTAAAGAGTTCTCTGATTGGCTCACCCACGAAAGACTTCAAGTTATTGCTACGAGAGTCGGAACGGATGACAGTTGCAGCATCATTATCGAAGACGGTTACATTAAAGACTCGATACCGCAGCCGGTAGAAGCAAAGAAATGGGAAGCCGGTAAATTCTAAAGGAGGTAGCTATGAAAATAATTACAGGAAAGCAAGAACGATACCAGAAAGTCGTTGTATATGGTCCTGAAGGAATAGGTAAAAGTACATTTGCCGCTCACTTCCCGAAGCCCTTATTCATCGATACAGAGGCAAGCACAGCCCATATGAACGTGGCAAGACTGGAGCGTCCGACGTCCTGGGCGGTACTTATGGAATACGTTCAAGAGCTTACGAAGGACCATCAAGGATTTACAACCTTGGTCATCGACACTATCGACTGGGCAGAGCAGCTCTGCGTACAGCATATTTGCTCTAAGTACCAAGTGAGCGGGATTGAAGATATCGGGTATGGCAAAGGGTATGTGTATGAGAAAGAAGAGTTCGGATGGCTGCTTAATAAGCTCCAGGATTTAATTGAAAGCGGGATGAACGTGGTTCTCACGGCACACGCTATGGTTCGTAAGTTTGAACGACCTGACCAACCTCCGTACGATCGGTACGAGTTAAAGCTTAATAAGGCTGCCAGTCAAAAAATATCCGATATGGTCAAAGAGTGGGCTGATATGCTCCTCTTTGCCAACTATAAAGAGGAAGTTTTGAAAGTCGATAGCAAGGACGGTAACAGTAAGAAGGTCCGTGTCTCAGGCGGCCAGCGTGTGATGTACACAAGTCATCATCCGAATTGGGACGCCAAAAACCGGCACGGCTTAAAAGAGTGCTTGCCCTTCGAATTTGCTCAAATCGAAAATTGTATACCTAAAAATATTCGAAAATCGCAAGTCGAAGAGAAGCCTGTTGAGGAAGTAAAAGCTCCTCCGAAAGAGGAACCGTCGAAAGAAGAGCCTGTTGTAAAGACCGAGCCTAAAAAGAAGGCTAAGGAAGACGACGGAATCCCGAAGGACTTAAAGAAGCTTATGGAAGCACGGAATATTACGGAAGCCGAAATACAAGCCGTTGTAGGCAGTAAAGGATACTTCCCGGCGGATATGAGAATTAAAGACTACCCGAAAGAATTTATAGACGGTTGCTTAATTGCCGCATTCGATACTGTAGCTCAGGCAGTAGAAGAAAACCGAGACGAAAATGTACCGTTTTAATAATGAGGAGGATAACAATCATGGCAGAAGAAAGAGCATTTAGTTGGGACGAAGAAATTGAAGCAGTGGAAAACGAGTTTGTCGACATACCCGCAGGAGATTATGACTTTAAGATTACCAACTTCGAACGTGGTTACTTTGAAGGAAGCGAAAAAATGCCCGCTTGCAACGAGGCAAAAATCACTTACGAAGTAAACGTAAACGGTCAGAAAGGGCGCATTAAGCAGAACCTCTTCTTACACAGTAAATCACAATGGCAGCTCACCGGATTTGCCCGTGCCATCGGACATATGAAGAAAGGCGATGACAAGTTCACGATCCGCTGGAACGAAGTCCTCGGAGCGACCGGTCGCTTTAAGATTAAGCTTCGGGAATACAATGGAAAGACTTACCCGAACGTCGACCGGTTCTACGACAAGGAAGAATCGGGTAAAGAGTGGACTCAAGGAGCCTTTTAATCGTGGGCATTGAGCTTCGTCCCTATCAGCAGGCGGCGGTCGACGCCGTCCTGCATGAGTGGGACATAGGTCATAACAAAACATTACTCGTCTTGCCCACAGGATGCGGCAAGACTATTTGCTTCGCTAAGATTGCCGAATCTCAAGTACGAGTCGGTAATAGAGTTTTAATCCTGGCACATCGTGGAGAACTCCTGGAACAAGCAGCCGATAAAATAGCGAAAGCCACAGGCCTAAAATGTGCTGTAGAAAAAGCCGAGCAGACGGCTCTTCAATCTTGGTATCGAATTACCGTCGGCAGTGTTCAAACGCTAATGCGTGAGAAAAGACTGGCTCAGTTTTCTCCTGATTACTACGACACGATCATTATCGATGAAGCTCATCATTCTATTTCAGACAGCTACCAGAACGTTTTAAACTACTTCTCTAACGCTAGAGTCCTGGGCGTTACGGCAACGCCTGACAGAAGCGATATGCGAAACCTCGGACAGATATACGACAGCCTGGCGTATGAATACAAACTTCCGCAAGCGATTAAGGCCGGATACCTTGCTCAAATCGTCGCACAGACCATCCCTCTGCAATTGGACATTGCACATGTCGGCATGGCGGCAGGCGATTATAAAGTAGGGGAACTCGGAACGGCTCTTGAGCCGTATCTTGATAAGATTGCCGAAGAAATGGTGACATACGCTAAGGATCGAAAGACCGTCGTATTCTTACCGCTGGTAGAAACAAGCAAAAAGTTTTGTCGATATCTTCGTAAATACGGCTTTAAAGCCGCCGAAGTAAACGGCAATAGCCAAGATAGGGCAGAAGTCCTTAAAGACTTTGAGGACGGGAAATACGACGTTCTGTGTAACAGTATGCTTCTGACTGAAGGATGGGATTGTCCGTCGGTGGATTGTATTATCGTTCTGCGAGCAACCAAATCACGAGCTTTATATAGCCAAATGGTAGGCCGTGGCACTCGATTACACGAAGGAAAAGAGAACGTACTGCTACTTGATTTTTTGTGGAACACGGAACGACACGAGTTATGCCGACCGGCGCATCTCATCAGTAAAGATGAAGACATTGCAAAGAAAATGACGGAAAAACTTGAAGACTCGGCGGTTCCGATTGATATTGAAGAACTCGAAAAAGAATCTGAATCGGATGTTGTGGCTGAACGTGAACAAGCCTTGGCTGAAAAGCTTAAGGAAATGAAAAAGCGCAAGCGTAAGCTTGTGGATCCGTTACAGTTTGAAATGTCCATTCAGTCTGAAGACTTATCGGGATATGTGCCGTCGTTTGGTTATGAAATGGCACCTCCGTCTGTTAAGCAAATCCAGGCTTTAGAGAAATTCGGTATCTTTGCCGATGAAATCGAAAATGCCGGTAAGGCTTCACTTCTTTTAGACAGGTTAAAGAAACGTCAGGACATGAGCCTGTCAAGACCGAAACAAATACGCTTCCTGGAGTCTCGTGGTTTCCAGCACGTCGGGACATGGACGTTTGACCAGGCCTCTTCTATGATTGCTCGAATTTCTATGAATAACTGGCGAATTCCGAATGGCGTAACGCCTGAAACTTATATCCCGGCATAGTCCGATAAAGGAGATGAAAAAGCAATGCGTAAAATCAACTTAATACCTTTATTGGACTACATAGACCCCGCCTTTTGTGATTATCAGGAATGGCTACAGGTCGGAATGGGGCTTAAAGAAGAAGGCTACGACATTAGCGATTGGGAGTCCTGGAGCGCCAAGGACATCACTCGGTATCACGCCGGCGAATGTGCTAAAAAATGGGCAACGTTCACAGGACACTATAACGGAAGTCCCGTTACGGGAGCTACTGTCGTAAACATGGCCAAAGAAAACGGCTGGACCGCCACACCTTATTTACCCGATCGGGCATATGGCTGGGATGATGAAATCATTGCCGACGAGGAAGTCATTATCGATAAGAACTGGGTAGAAGGACGAGAAATTGAAGACCCCGGCGATAATTGGAATCCCGCTAAAGATTTAATTACTTATTTAGAGCTTCTCTACGACAGCTCCGATTATGTCGGCTACGTAACTGAGTCTTGGGAACAGGACGGAAAATTCTTGCCGTCTAAAGGGAAATTTAAGCGGACAGCCGGGGAGCTTATTCACGCACTGTCAGAGTGTGACGGCGATATTGGGGCCGTCCTGGGTGATTATAATCCAGATGTAGGGGCTTGGATACGCTTCAATCCCTTAGACGGTCGAGGAGTCCGTAATGAGAACGTGATGGAGTTTAAATACGCCTTGGTTGAATCGGACTGTATGCCCATCGACAAGCAAAACGAAATTATTCGCAAGCTGGAGCTTCCTGTTACGTGTATGGTTTACAGCGGTGGCAAATCTGTTCACGCCATCGTTAAAGTAGACGCTGCCAATTACGACGAGTATCGCAAACGGGTCGATTATCTTTATAACATTTGTCGTAAAAACGGCCTTGAAATCGACGTTCAGAACCGAAATCCGAGCCGCCTCAGTCGTATGCCCGGCGTTACTCGTAAGGATAAAAAACAGTTCCTGGTTGATACGAATATCGGTAAGAGCAGTTTCGCCGAGTGGCAGACGTGGATCGAATCGATTAACGACAATTTACCGGAGCCTGAAAGCCTTCGGGACTTCTGGAATAATCTGCCGCCGTTAGCCCCGCCTCTTATCGAAAACGTACTTCGTAAGGGTCATAAAATGCTATTGGCAGGACCGTCTAAGGCGGGTAAGTCCTTTGCCCTTATAGAACTTGTTATCGCCATTGCCGAAGGGCGTAAATGGTTGAATTGGGATTGCTCTCAGGGGCGAGTCCTGTATGTAAATCTGGAGCTTGACGCCGCTTCTTGCCTACATCGATTTAAAGACGTATATACGGAGCTTGGCTGGGAAGCCCGCAGCCTTTCTAATATCGATATATGGAATCTTAGAGGAAAGTCCTTACCTATGGATAAACTCGCTCCGAAACTCATTCGTCGAGCCGTTAAGCAAGAGTACACGGCGATTATCATCGACCCGATTTATAAGGTCATTACAGGGGATGAGAACAGCGCCGAACAGATGGCTCACTTTTGCAATCAATTCGACCGTATCGCAACGGAGCTTAATTGCTCGGTCATTTATTGTCATCATCACTCCAAAGGCGCTCAGGGCGGTAAGCGAGCTATCGACAGAGCCTCAGGGTCAGGCGTATTCGGCCGTGACGCCGACGCACTGCTTGACATGATTGAGCTTGACGCTGAACAAGTCGGGTCCTCTCGTTCGGCTTGGCGTATTGAAGGAACGCTTCGTGAGTACGCTTCATTCAGGCCGGTAAACGTGTGGTTCGATTATCCTGTTCACCGTATCGATGATACAGGAACGCTTGAGTCGATTAAGCTGGACGTCGAGATGACTCCGGCAGAACGTGGCCGAAACTCCCGAAGCAAAATAAAACGGTCCCGAATCCAGAACCTTGAGGCGGCATATAATGCGTGTCTCATCTCAGGTGAGGTCACTGTAGGGGATATGGCCGAATATCTTGATGTGAGCGTTAAGACTGTCGGTCGAGATATTGATAGCAGTGAAACCTTCCGAAGAGAACAAGGGAAGGTATTTAGGAATGAATAAATATGAGTCAAAAACGCCGTATATGCATAAATATAATCGGACAAACATCGGACATTCGTTATATATATATATACAAATGTCCGTTGTATAAAAAGTCCACAATTGCCATGGGCGGACAAAGTGTTAAAAACGGCTTTGGCTTTGCCGTTTTCTTAACACACTTTGACCGCCTCAGGGCAATACGTGCCCTCGGCGTTTCCCTAGAAAGGAGTATGCAATGAAATTGAAGTTTTTCTTGCCGATGATGATTCCGTCGGCGACTCACCAGGAAAAGAAAATCATGGTAGTAAACGGCAAGCCTGTCGTGTACGAGCCTCAGAACGTAAAAGACGCCCGCCAGAAGTTTATGGCAGCCCTTGCCCCGTACGCTCCTAAAGCGCCGTTTGCGGGTCCTGTAAGGCTTTCGACAACGTGGATATATTTAGCGACTAACGCTCATCCTGTAAAGAGTTGGAAAACAACGAAGCCCGATACGGACAATCTAGTGAAGCTCTTAAAAGACGTGATGACGGATTTGGATTTTTGGACAGATGATGCTCTTGTCGCTTGTGAAGAAATTCAAAAATTTTACCTTGATAAGCCCGGACTTTATATCGAGATAGAGGAACTTACCAATGGCTAATCAAGAGGTCGTAAAACGAGCCAGAAGTGCTTTTAAGGAGATTCTAAATGAGATGGAACACCCCCAGTTTGATTTACTCAGACGTGATCCTGAAATTAAGAACCTCGTCGAACGCCTTGTACGCAAAGTCGAAAAAGCCCGTAATCCGAAAAACTGGCCGATTGAAGAATACCACGACGATTACGAAAAAAAGCACCCTGAAGACAGTAATCTGTGGGTATGGCTATTCTTACACGCAGCCTTTATTAACTCCGAACTTGCCGATGTGCTTTGTTTTCTTCGTGGTCGTGGTTGCGTGCTTATCCCTGATGACCGATTTGGGTATGTTATTCGTCCTGTTATTGGTAAGGACGGATTTAACAGTCAGGAAGAATATAACCAAATCAAGGAGCCGCTGGCTGATTACGGAGAACCCCTGGTTAAGTTGCTAAAGAAAATGAAAGCTTTAGTTGACTGCGGCAATATCTTACCGCAAAAAGAATTACAACAAATGACACTGAAAGGAGAATCATAATGGCTAATATTGCAAGAAACCCTATTAACGGACAGGTTGACCCGGAAGACGCTGCCGTGTTACTGGCTAATATATCTGCAGATTTAGCAAAAGTCCGTGAGGCCGTGTACAGAGATACTGAAATGGACATGGACTGCAAAGACATGGCGCTTAGTGCAATTGATGCAGCCTTTCGAGAGCTAGACCGAGCATATAGCTATCTCGAAGAGTAGGAGGTACGGCATGAATGCAAAAGAATATCTTGAGTACGTTCGTAGCTTAGATATTCGCTTGAGGACGGAAGAAGAACGGATCGCACAACTCAGGCGAGACATATGTAGCCTTCAAGCACTGGACTACGCCAAAG